>ENA-OWPI01004431-OWPI01004431.1-marine-metagenome-genome-assembly--contig:-NODE-4431-length-11242-cov-4.613524_pt1 | contig 11242 bp, 10 predicted proteins | sample MGYA00238138_ERZ651775 | MGnify/ENA primary metagenome ERZ651775 (study PRJEB26906, sample SAMN06265043) | marine metagenome | isolation source: Helgoland LTER site | place: Germany:Helgoland, sampling...
TAGCCATTTCTTTAATTGCTAACTGGTCTTCATTATATTCAAAATTCATCTAATGCCTCATATAAATTATACATTTAATAGATATTAAATTTAATTAGAATTCAATATCATTTCTGATGCTTTTTCTGCAATCATTAACGTTGGCGCGTTTGTATTACCTGAAGTAATAGATGGCATAATAGATGCATCAGCAATTCTTAAACCTTCAACTCCTCTAACTTTTAACTCTTCATCTGTTACTGAAGAGTTACTTGGCCCCATAGCACATGTACCTACTGGATGAAAAATAGTTGTACCAATATCTCCTGCAACTTTTTTCAGTTCTTCATCTGATTGAAACTGTATTCCAGGTGCGTACTCTTTAGGATTATACTTTTTCATGGCTGGCTGAGTGATTATCTTCCTTGCAAGCCTTATTGATTGAGCAGCAACAATTCTGTCTTTTTCTTCAGATAAATATCTTGGGTCAATATCTGGAGGTGATTTCGCATCTTTAGAATTTATATGAACGCTTCCCCTACTTTGGGGATTTAAATTGCAAACGCTCGCCGTTAATCCTGGAAAATCATGAAGTGGATCTCCAAACTTATCCAAAGATAGTGGTTGAACGTGAAATTGTAGATTTGGGGTTTCATAAGATTCATCCGACATTGCAAACACACCTAATTGACTTGGTGCCATCGACATAGGTCCAGTTCTGTTTAAAACATATTCCAAACCAATACCAATTTTACCCCAAAGTGAGTTAGCTTTTTGGTTTAAAGTCACAGCATTCTCTAGTTTGTAGATAACTCTCAACTGGAGATGATCCTGTAAGTTTTCCCCTACATTCACACTGTTTATCTTGGTTTGAATTCCTAAATCAGATAAAACTTTATTATTTCCTATTCCTGACAATTCTAAAATTTTAGGAGAGCCTATTGAACCAGCAGATAACACGACTTCTCTATTTACAAAAAATTTTTCTAATTGCCCATTTCTTGTAACGTCAACGCCTATTACTTTATTATTTTCTAAAATTAAATTATTAACCTCACATTTTTTTATAATATGTAAGTTTTTTCTGTTCTTAATTGGTTTAATAAATGCTTTTACCGTATTCCAACGCAAACCAGACTTTTGGTTTACTTTGAAGTATGAAACCCCGTAATTATTACCATCATTAAAATCGTCTATTTGTGGAATGCCTGACTCCACAGTAGCTTCTTGAAAACTATCTAAAATATCCCAAGATAACCTTTGCTGATTTACTTTCCATTCTCCACCTGTTCCATGAAATTGATTTTTTCCACTAAAGTTATCTTCCATATCTTTAAAGTAGGGTAGAACATCATCCCAACTCCAACCCTCATTTCCCATTTGTCGCCATTGGTCGTAGTCATTCGCCTGTCCTCTCATATAAATCATACCGTTTATAGAGGAACACCCTCCCATAACTTTACCTCTAGGATAATTCAAAGATCTACCGTTTAATCCATTTTGAGCTGTAGTTTTAAATAACCAATCAGTTCTTTTGTTTCCCATACAATATAAATAGCCAACAGGTATATGAACCCAGTGATAATTGTCACTTCCACCAGCCTCAAGTAATGCTACAGAATATTTGCCATTTGCAGACAACCGATTCGCTAAAAGACATCCTGCAGTACCTGCTCCAACTACAATAAAATCAAATTTTAGGGACATAAAAAATTCCTTTTCAAAATTCTACCAATAAGGAGAATATTATTAAACTATGATATTTGATCTAGGAAATATTTACTATGTTAAAAATAAATTTTTAAAGTTTTTCTTTAAGCAATATAAAGTATTTTTAAAAGAGGAAATTATGAGTTTATCAATTGATACATTTGAAGATCAAGATATTTTTATCGCAGATATTTTATCTAAAAATAAAATAATAGCTATGGTTGGAGCTAGTAAGAATTGGAAGCGACCTTCTAACTTTGTGATGAAATATCTACAAAAATATGGTTTCACTGTTATACCTATTAATCCTGGTAATGCAGGACAATATATACTTAACGAATTATGCTACGCATCTCTTCAAGAAGTACCTATTAAAATAGATATGGTTAATATATTTAGACCTAGTGAATTTTGTGCTTCGATAACTAAAGATGCCATAAACATTGGCGCTAAAACTGTTTGGATGCAGTTAGGCATTAAAAATGAGGAAGCTATTAATTTAGGCAAAGAAGCAAAGATAAATGTGATTTATGATAAATGCCCTAAAATGGAACATTCAAGATTATCTGGTGCGCTTGGATTAGCCGGCTTTAATTCAAGATTAATTTCTTCAAAAAGACCTTTCGTCAAAAACCCACCACATGCCAAAAGAAATGGAGGAATTGTAAAATCAAATGAACTAGAAACACTTTCTATACATGCGGGAACAAGACCTGACGCCTCAACTGGATCAAGAAGTATTCCAATTTATCAAACAACTTCTTTTACATTTGATGATACAGATCATGCTGCAAGTTTATTTAACCTTCAAGAGCCAGGTAATATCTATGCACGATTATCTAACCCTACAATTTCTGCTCTAGAACAAAGAATTGCTGCTTTAGATAATGGATTAGGTGCGTGCTGTGCTGCATCTGGACATGCTGCACAAATGTTAGCGCTATTTCCTCTAATGGAGCCTGGAGCAAAACTAATTGCTAGTTCTAAATTATATGGTGGTTCTATTACTCAGTTTACTAAAACTTTTAAAAATTTTTCTTGGAACGCTGATTTAGTTGATGTGTCTGATTTAGATGCTGTTAAGAATGCTGTTAAAGATACTTCTGTAAAAGTTTTATTTGCTGAAAGTTTAGCTAACCCTGACGGGAATATAACCGATATATCATCTCTGGCAGAAATAGCGCATGAAGCTGGTATTCCACTTGTAATTGATAACACAATGGCAACACAAATTTTATGTCAACCTGGAAAATTTGGCGCTGATTTAATTGTTTACTCAACAACAAAGTTTTTATCAGGACATGGAAATGCAATGGGTGGCGCTGTTGTAGATATGGGAAACTTCCCTTGGGATAAGGGTAGAGCTTTTTCAAAATTAACAACCCCTGATTCTTCTTATCATGATATTAATTTTTACGAAAGCTTTGGAAACCATGCATTTATAAATTATTGCCATGCAAGTGTACTAAGAGATTTAGGATCAACAATGGCTCCCTTAAATGCGTATTTAACGCTAATTGGTTTAGAAACTCTTCCATTAAGGATGAAGCAACACATGAAAAATGCTGAAATAGTTGCTAATTTTCTTAAAAATCATTCAAAGGTTAATTACGTGTCTTGGGCAGGCTTTAAAGAAAATATTTATCATGAGTTAGCAAAAAAATACTTTAAGGATGGATTTGGATCAGTTTTTACATTCTCTTTAAAAAGTGGATATGAAGGAGCTATGCAATTAGTAGAAAATTGTAACTTAATATCTCATCTTGCAAATATAGGTGATACAAGATCATTGATTGTACATCCTGCATCAACAACACATAGACAACTAAATAACGAACAAAAAGAAAAATCAGGAGTCGGTGATTCTATTATTCGTTTATCAATTGGATTAGAAAGTCATAAAGATATTATTGCTGATTTAGAAGGGGCTTTATCAACAATATAACATAAATGCTTACTTATTAGCTTTATAAATATTAAATTACTTCCAGAAATAGTCAGCTTACTTTGAACTTGTTATACCTAATTTATAATTATATAAAAATAGTGTATATTAATTTAGAGGAGTCTAATCATGGACGGATTATGTTGTGGCCCAGGTTATGCTAGCCCTTCTAAAGCTATTCAAGCGCCAAGAGAAAAGTTATTATATACAATAGCTATTTATACTGGGACTGGAATTCAAAAACCTGACTATCTTGCAACTATTGATTTAGATCCAGATAGCAAAAATTATTCAAAAGTTATTCATAGACTTGAAATGCCTGGAATTGGCGATGAACTGCATCATATGGGTTGGAATGCATGTTCGTCATGTCATAGTGACGAAAAAATGAGTCGAAAATACTTATTAGTACCAGGAGTACGTTCTAATAATATATATGTTGTTGATACTGCAACTAATCCTTTATCACCTAGTATTTATAAAATAATTGATGGATCTGAAATTAAATCCAAAACAAATCTCTCAGGTCCCCACACAGTTCATTGTTTAGGGTCTGAAATTATTATTTCTTTTCTAGGTGACGCTAGAGGAGAAGCTCCAGGTGGGTATTTGCATCTAAATAAAGATTTTGAAATTCAAGGTCGTTGGGAAAACTCTATGGGAGACATTCCTTTTAGTTATGACTTTTGGTATCAACCACGCCATAATGTTATGATTAGTTCTGAATGGGCAGCACCAAATACTTTTATGCCAGGATTTGATCTTGAAGAAGTTGGACACTTAAAATATGGACGCCGATTACATGTTTGGGATTTTGAAAAGAAAAAACCAATTGAAACAATGTATTTAGGTGAAGATGGACTTATACCACTTGAAGTCAAGTTTTTACATGATCCCAATAGTAGCCATGGATTTTGTGGAGCTGCTCTTAGTACAAATGTAATTCATTTCTGGAAATCTAAAGAAGGTAAATGGGAGTGGGAAAAAATCATTGACGTCGACAATGAACCACACCCAGACTGGCCGATTCCAATACCTGGTGTAATGTCGGCTATATTAGTTTCAATGGACGATAAATATCTCTATATAAATAATTGGTTGCATGGTGATATGCGTCAATATAATATTTCTGATCCTCATAAACCTGTTCTAACTGGACAAATATGGATGGGAGGTCTTTTAGACAAAGCACCTGTTGTAAATGGAGTTAAAATTGCAGGTGGACCACAAATGTATCAATTATCCCTGGATGGTAAGAGAATGTACGTAACCACATCTCTTTTTTCAACGTGGGATAATCAATTTTATCCAGATATTCGTACCCAAGGTGGCGTTATGCTTATGATTGATTGTGATGTAGAAAATGGTGGTATGAAAATTAATGAAGAATTCGTTGTTGATTTTGGAAAAGAACCTAATGGACCCAGTCGATGTCATGAAAGCCGTTACCCAGGAGGTGATTGTACAAGTGATATTTGGTTATGAATAAAATTATAATTGCTAATCGCGGTAATAGTTTTTTTAAAGTTAAAGGGTCAAAGCCCTTACTCCACGAATTACGTGAACTAGGACTTGATCTACCTTACGGATGTCAGTATGGCGGGTGTATAACGTGCGCTGCCAAGCTTATCGAAGGCAAAGTTGATCAACGAGCTCAAGTTGCTCTAAATAATAGGCAAATAAATGATGGTTATGTAATTTTATGTGTTGCTCGCGCTAAAACTGATTGTACTTTTGAGATTGGGGTTGAAAGTCATGACAAGCTTTATCGTAATCCTTTTATAGATCCTCTTGCTTCTCATGAATTAAAAGCTAATATTGCAACAAGAAAGGATATTAAGGAATGATATTTATGAATCATAACGAACCTTACGATGATGAATATTTGCAAGGTATCCTTAGCTCAATTAAAACTATTGCGATGGTTGGAGCAAGTCCTGACAAAACAAAATTTAGTTATGGGGTACTTCGTGTTTTGAGTGAAACTGGCTATGACATGATACCCGTCAATCCACGACCAAACCTTCAAGAAATTAGAAATCTAAGAGTTTATCCAAGTTTAAAAGCTATTGATAGACCTGTAGACATGGTTGAAGTTTTTCGGAAATCTGAGGACTTATATAAAATTACTGAGGAAGCAATAGCTATCAACGCTAAAGTTCTATGGGCACAAATTGGAGTTATTGACCATGATGCGGCTAAGCTTGCTGAGGAGGCCGGTTTAAAGGTTGTTATGAACCGGTGTCCAAAGATTGAACTTTTTCGACCTTTTTGGAAACCGAGACTTGATCTTAAAATCTAAGTATTAATTCCACTCAGGTAGTCTTTTTTCTAAAAAAGCACTAATGCCTTCATGAGCGTCTAACTCCAACATATTCTTTGCCATCACTTCTGATGTATAGTTGTAGGCTTCAGATATAGGCATCTCTACTTGCTTGTAAAAAGCTTCTTTACCAATTTTTACTGTTGAAATAGGTTTAGATGCTATTAAATTTGCTAAACTCATAGTCTTATCTTGAAGTTGGTCAACAGGCACACAGTGATTTATTAATCCATAGTCTACTGCATCTTTTGCACTCATGCTTTCACCTGTTAAAAGCATTTCCATAATTTTCTTTCGACTAATATTTCTTGAAACAGCAACCATTGGCGTTGAACAAAACAATCCAATATTTACACCAGGCGTCATAAAACTGGCATTTTCCGATGCTACAGCTAAATCACAACTAGCTACTAATTGGCAACCTGCAGCTGCTGCAATTCCGCATACTTCTGCTATTACTGGTTGTGATAAATGCATTATTGTTTGCATTAAATTAGAACATTCATTAAATAAATTTTGAAAAAACTCTTTGTTATTTTTGTTCTGCCTTAGCTCTTCTAAATCGTGCCCAGCTGAAAAGCCTGGGCCTTCAGAGGATATTATTAAAACTTTTACATTTTCTTGTGAAGAAACCTCTTTTAAAGAGTTTGTTAAAGCTTTAATTAATTCTAAAGATAATGGATTATGCTTTTTACCGTTACTTAATTCGACTTTAACCACATGATTAGAGACATTTGAGATTTTAAAAAATTTTTTCATTGCACAACCTTAATTTTAACTGCCTATGTGTTAAGTATGAAACAACTATATATTTTTGGTCAATAAATAAACTAATTTAATTTGATTGTTTAAAAAAATACTGAATAATAAAACACCATTACAAGTTATTTTAAACTAACTAAAGTAAAGAAATATATTTTGTCAAAAAATCACAATTGGAAGCTCTTTACTTTGATTGCAACTGGAGCAGCTGCACTTGCAATAGCCATTGGGATAGGTAGGTTTAGCTATACTCCAATTTTACCTTATATGTTGGAAGAGTTAAATTTAAGTAAAACCAATGGTGGATTAATTGCTTCTTGGAACTTTTTTGGTTATTTGTTTGGTTCTCTCATTACCATTCTGCCTATATTTAAGAACAGAGTAAAACTTTTCTTTTTAACTGCAGTTATAATCTCACTATTAACAACTTTGTTAATGGCTTTTAATAATGACATAATCATATTTATTCTAATTCGATTTCTTGCAGGTGTGTCTAGTGCATTTGTGTTAATTTTTGGAACGGCTTTAATTCTTCCTTCTATTCAAGCCTTTGGAAAAAAATCATTAAGTACTTCACATTTTATGGGCGTAGGTTTTGGAATAGTTTTTTCCTCAATATTAATTTCTATTTTGGGAAGTTTAGGATTTATTTGGAACGAATTATGGATTGGTGTTTCCATTTTATCATTAATTCTTGCTATTCCTATTTTTATATATACACCAAATGAAATAATTTTGAGTACACCCAACAAAATATCAAAATCCACTAGTACTTTTGGATTTTCTTTAATTACTGTCTCATATGGTCTCTACGGATTTGGTTATGTAATTTTAGGGACGTTTATATCTACAATGGCAAGAGAAACTACAGGACTTGAGACAACAGAGTTTTATGTTTGGTTTTTAGTTGGGCTTACAGGCATACCAATGGTTATTTTTTGGCCGTGGTTTGGCACAAAAATTGGTAATGATCTAGCTCTTTTCTTGGCCTGCCTTATTATGGGAATAGGTATATTTATGCCCGTTATATATGAAAATAACTTTGGTATTATTTTAGCTTCTATTTTACTAGGCTCAACCTTTATTCCTATTACTGCACTCGCATTTTTAGAAGGCCAATCTAGATATAGCGGTTCGATAAGAGTTTCAACGGCAATATTAACGTCCTCGTTTAGTATAGGACAAATGATTGGGCCTTATTCTGGTGGTGTAATGATTGACTTATTTAAGTCTTACAGTATTGCTTTATCTGTTTCGTCAATCGCACTTTTTATTGCCGCTCTATTAATGATAAATCCATCTAGATACAGCCATTTTAATTTTAAAAAGTTTCCTTAAGTATTTGGGAACCTAATATGGCTACAGGTTCTGTTTGTTGACCAACCTCAAAACCGTTAGTACCTGCATTGTTGCCGTCAATTACTCTTTTTGCTATACCTTGCAATATTCCAGCAAATCTAAAGCTATTAAATGCTAATAAAAATTTCCAATATTTAGGTTTATCAAGACCAGTTTTATTTAAATATATTTCTAAAATTTTTTCTTCTGAGGGAATACCAGAGTTAGACATTAATTGCTTCTTGTTTCCTAATCCTCCTATTGGCCAATCTTTATCAAATCTAAGCATTAAAGCCCAATACGATAGGTCAATGAAAGGCGGAGCTAAGGTTGATAATTCCCAGTCTAATAAACCAATTACTTTTTCTTGATTTAACATCATGTTATCTAAACGGAAATCACCATGTAGTAGGCACGGTGGAAGTAAATCAATCTCTTCTGGTATATTCTTAGGTATATTCTCTATTAAATATTCCATACTCTCTATCTCTTTGGTTTGAGAATTTCTATATTGATTTATCCATAATTTAATTTGTCTATTTAAATAACCTTCAGGCCTTCCAAATTTTTCTAATCCAATCTCTTTAAGATTTATTAATGTTAATTCTGTTAAAATATCAATTTTTTGATTATATAATTGTTTTTTTTCTTCAACTTCATAATGTGCTAAAAATGGATCAAATTCGTGATTTCCATCTAAAAAATCCATTATGTAAAACTCTGTTCCAATTATTTCTATATCCTCACAGTAACCATATGTTTTAGGTACAGGTATTTTTGAATTTTCAAGTGCGCACATAACCTTGTGTTCACGATCAATACGGTGAGCTCCTTTTAATAATTCACCTTTTGGTCTTGTTCTAATTACAAAGTTTTTGTTATCTGTTTTCATTAAGTAAGTTGGATTAGATTGACCTATTTCAAATTTTTTTAATTCAAAAATATTTATGTCTAATTCTGTGTTGTTTTTTATCCAAATATTTAAATTTACAATTTTATTTTTTTCTATCATTTGCACATAACTTATTTAATATTAACTTTAGTTATTATTATTATAACGCAATTTTGTTTTCCTAGGATTTTTTTATTTATGAATAATATTTTAAATACTATTTTAATTACTGGTGCTAGTAGAGGTCTAGGCGCAAATTTTGCTAAGGTATTAGCTAATGATGGTTTTAAAATTATAGGTGTAAGCCGAAATAAAAATGAACTTGAAAAAGTAATTACGAGTTTACCTAATCAATCACTAAATCATGACTTCATTGAATTGGATATTACTAATGATCAAGATGTTCAAACTAAATTAAAACATCTAAATCTTTACGGTCTTATAAATAATGCAGGAATTGCTAATACAAAGCTATTACATGAAGAAACAAATTATGATTTAAGTAAAATAATCGATGTTAATTTAATGGGTTCCTTGAACGTTTCTAGAATTGTTATTCCTAATATGATTAAGAATCAAAATGGTAAAATTATCAATATAGCCTCTACTTTAGGTTATAGACCCTTACCTTTTGTTGGTGCTTATTCTGCTACTAAAGCAGCATTGATACAAGTTACTAAATCTCAATCAATTGAGCTAGCTAGATATAATATTACTGTCAATGCACTTGCTCCAGGCTATATTCTAACCGACATTAACCGTGATCAACTTGAAGGTAAAGCAGGCGATATACTCAAAAAAAAGATCCCACTTAAGAGATTTGCATCCGTAAGCGAGTTAAATCCCATTATTTCTATGTTACTTAACCGTGATAACACTTATATGACTGGTGCTGTTATTGCTGTCGATGGAGGTTTAAGCACTGGTCTGTAATTTTTTAGGAGTTTTTTATGGATTTTCATCTACCTGATGACATTGAAAAATTAAGAAAAAAAACCAGGCAATTTGTCGATACTCATATTATTCCATTAGAGTCCGACAAATCATCATATGATGATCATGAAAATATCAATTTATCCCTTTTAAATGAAATTAAGAAAAGTGTTAAAAAAGAGGGTCTTTGGTCTCCTCAAATGCCATCTTCCCGAGGAGGTCTTGGTTATGGACCTATTGGTATGTCTGTACTCTATGAAGAAATGAATAGATCTATTTTTGGACCTGTATGTTTTAATTGCGCTGCACCAGATGATGGAAATATGTATATATTAAATAAAATAGCCACAGAGGATCAAAAATTAAAATGGCTTGATCCCATTATCAACGGGGACGTTAGATCAGCACTAGCTATGACAGAACCAGCTCCAGGGGGAGGGTCTGATCCTTCTATGATTAAAACCGAGGCTATCTATAAAAATAATAAGTGGATTGTTAACGGTCTTAAATGGTATATTACAGGTGCTGGTATTGCTTCTCATTTTATTCTGTTAGCTAAAACTAATGACGGCTTAACTGCTTTTCTTTATCATAAAAATCAACCAGGTTGGAGGATTAAAAGACGTATACCTATTATGGGTCCAGAAGAACATGGTGGTCATTGTGAGATAGAATATAATGGTCTTGAAATTCCTGATGAAAATAGATTAGGTGAAGTAGGACAGGGCCTAAAAATTGTTCAAATACGTTTAGGACTTGCTAGGTTAACTCATTGTATGCGTTGGATTGGACTGTCTAAACGCAGTCTTGAAATTGCCCTTGATTATGTCTCACATAGAGAAGGTTTTGGTATTAAGTTAGCTGATAGAGAAAGCGTTCAAGTTAAATTAGGTAAAGCTGCTATGGATATAGATATTGCACGTTTACTTGTTATACGTGCTGCTTGGAAAATTGAGAATGGTAGTAAATCTAGGCAAGATGTTTCCATGGCTAAAATACATGTTGCTGACACCTTAAACAATGTTTGTGACACTGCTATTCAGTTAAATGGCGCTAAAGGTTACAGTAAAGATATTGTTTTAGAATGGATTTACCGTTACGCCCGACAAGCTAAACTTGTTGACGGCGCTTCTGAAGTTCATCAAATGATCATTAATAGATTTTTTAACAAAGATAAATCTGATTTTTGGCATTGGGGTGTTGGAAATGACATTTAACTCAAAGTATTTTAAGAATTCCATCTAAATTTTTTACTATTGCTTGTGGTTTTCCTGGTAATCTCTCTAATTTTCCATTAAATCTGTTTACCCAAATTGTTTTAAAACCATAATTAGCTGCAGCATGCATATCCCAAGCATTA
>ENA-OWPI01004432-OWPI01004432.1-marine-metagenome-genome-assembly--contig:-NODE-4432-length-11241-cov-3.363848_pt1 | contig 11241 bp, 11 predicted proteins | sample MGYA00238138_ERZ651775 | MGnify/ENA primary metagenome ERZ651775 (study PRJEB26906, sample SAMN06265043) | marine metagenome | isolation source: Helgoland LTER site | place: Germany:Helgoland, sampling...
ACTTATAAGACATTCTTTCATTTGCTTATGGAATTTTACAGCTTTTTCCGTGTCTATTAAATTTGGGTGTGCAGATTGATTTCTATAATCACGAATTATAGTTTTGATTTCATCTAGATATTCAATGTTTAAGATTTCTTGTTCAAATCTATTAAGAACAAAACTCTTTAAGTCAATTAGTAAGGGGCTTTTTTCTGCTGTTTTACCAGTCAAATACCTTAAATTAACTTCCATTGAGCCAAGTTCAAAAAACCATTCTTCTTCAGGTTTCCTTATACATCTCTGAAGGTGTTTTGCAAGCTTAAAAGTATTCTCACTATTTAGTTTTCCTGATTCCTTTCGCCCAAAATCCCACTCAAATTCTTTCGTGATTTCTATTTCTCTATCAATTAGAGATTTGACATATGCTCTAAAAATTTTCTTTAGAAGTTCGTTTTCTAAAGCCCTACAATATTGGAGAATGAAAGGTGAATAGTCAGGGTTTTCAAGTTTGGAAATATGGTCGAAAATGTATTCCGCTTCTGGAAGGTACTTTTTGCTTTTTGTTTCAAGAAGGTCATAAAAGTCAAACCAACGTTTAATTTCGGTTATATAGAAGTCTAATTGCTTTTGGTCAGAAATAAGTTTATCGAGTTTCGAGTCCAAACTTTCATTAAGACGGTTAATTCTCTCGTCAACTTCACGTGGAAGTTCTTTGATTGAATTAAAATCGGAAACCAATTCTTTCAATATGGAATTTATGTCATCAACTTTATTTTCAATTCTTCCCATAGTACTCATTACTTCACTATGGTTTTGTTGCATTATCTCTAAGATTTGGCGTTGTGAGTCTTTGGTATCTTGATATACTTTTTTAAGATTTTCATACTTGTCTTTTATTGCCAATAATTCTTCATAGGAAAGCTTTTTTAACTTTCTTTTTGAAGCCAACTCTAAGTCTTCTATTGGAAGAATTGGTATCTCAATATTTTTTAAATCACTTATTGAAATGGTTGGTATTACGCTACCACGAGCGTGTCTTTCAATTTGCTGATTAAATAATTTGATACCATTATCAGTATTTAAAAATGTAGCAACATAGTCAGCATTTTTTCCACGTAGTATAATAAAATGTTGGAAAGCAATTACTCGCTGTTCTGAATCTGTATGAACATAAAATGATTCCCTATTACGTTGAATTCGTGGAATGAGTATATCTCCGTTTTGTAGAATAGCATTTTGTTCTCTTCTACTAAACTCTTTTTTTGAAACTAATTTATCATTATCAGTGAATATCAAACTGCCATTTGAGATATTTCGACTTGTTAACCATAAAAAATCTCCTTCTTCTTTTATTTCCTCTTTTGAAAAATGTGTTCCTAAAACAACTTCGACTAATTCGTCAATTCGTTTAGTTTCTTGGTTCTTTAATTCTTTTTCATACTCTCGGTTTTTTGGATTGTGAAAGTTGTAGTCCCATCTTTCAACTAAATTGTCTGTCAGTACAGAAAAATCAGAATCGCCAAGAGTGGATTTGGAAAAAGCTCTGTCTTTTATTTTGTAATATTTTGCAGCTTCAATTTTGTTGTGGTTTACTACCAATATTGACAGTTCAACACCTGTATTTCTCAAAATTCCTTTTGGAAGTGATATTACGGTATCAAGACCATACTTACCTAAAATTGTGTTTCTCAATTCTTCGAAAGCTGGTGCAGTCAGGAAATTATTTGCTACAATAAAAACAGCACATCCCTTTTCGTTGAGTAATTGAAGTGATTTGGTTAAGTAAAGTTGTTCTGATTTTACTCTTCGTCCTTCTATTTGAACTCTTTGACCCAAAGGCGGGAAACATATCACCGAATCGAAAAGTGTTTCTGGATTGTAGGAAAGTGGGTCAAGGTTTTCAAATTGTAAACTTGGGTTTAGATATTTTGCTAATTCAATGTTTTGGGGATTAATATCAATTCCTACTTTATTCACTATTTCAGTGCAATTAGATAGAATTTCCCCAAGGTTTGAATTAAGGTTTATACAGCTTTTAGGATTATTTTTTTGAGCAAGGACAGCCACTAATTTTGCTAAATTGTTAGGCAGAAAAAAAAGTCCGGTATTACTTCTTGATAAGTAATCAGCTACTTTTTCAAAACTTGTAATGCCTTTTGATTTAAGTTCTTCTATTGTCATTTGTTTCTGTCTTTTTCAGCATGAAGCACAACGTTATGTATCAGTCATATATATGACTGATAGCCATGAAATACCAGGGCTATTAGTCATTGTTACGTTCAATTAAATTTAAAGAATCAAGTGGTGATATAATACCATCAAAGCCATTATTTGAAATGTGAATAAAGATTACTTTTTGTCGTTATTTTACTAACTGTCAAGAACAGTAATATTTCAAAAACTACCCCTGACAGCTAATTAGGGACCTAGTAAATCTTAATTTATTTGCTAGTCTTAATTTATTATGGTCATCTAATATGGTACTCTCTAACAGCTAATATACCTTTGATTAACCAAAAATAATCAGTCATGCCTAGAGGAGGAAAACGTGAAGGCTCAGGGAGAAAGCCTTTGACAGATGAGAGTAAAAAGCTTAGAATACTTGACCCTTACATTGATGGAAGCATTCAAACAATTACGCAGATTCGAGATAACTCTAGCAGTGATAAATTGAGGCTAGAAGCAGCTATTTGGATACTTGAACAATACATGGGTAAAGCAAAACAGAAAACTGATGTAACAAGTGAGGGAGAAAGGATTTCAATCCCAATCAGCTCATGGGTTTGATGATACAAATACCTTACTAGGGATGAACTTCCAGGCTATATCCTCATTTCACAACAGCAAACTCAATCTGAGGTCGTATTTCTAAATCCCAAGCATTAGCAGATCAGTTGCATCTAACCCCACTCGAAGAGCAATATCTCTATTATACTTTTTTACTTTGCCATTTAAAGTGAATAACCGGTAGATTGCCCAAATACCTAAACCTCCTATGGTAAGGTAATATAGAATTTGTTTACCCATTTGCCCCATACTTCCATAAGACCAACCTAGAAGTAAAAATAATAACCATATTTTTGATGCGTCTAATTTGCTTTGATTGTAAAAAGCTAGTTTTTCGTTTTTGTTATATTCACCCATCCTAACAATTTTTTAAGTTTGGTTAAAATAAACGAAATTTGTTTTTAAAAAAAACCACAATTTATTGCCAGAAAAAAGTGTAAAGCTGACCAATTCAATAAATTGAACGCCTTATGTTAAGTTGAAATGTTAGGTGGAAAGTTTCTTACTTCCCGTTTTGTAAGTCCTCAAAACCAAAACACTATTTTAGCCCCGAAAGGGGTTTTTTCATGCAATAATAGACCTTATTTGTACCTTATTTGTACCTGAATAATATAAGTACTTGATATTCAACAGTAATTACTTTTTGTATCGGAAAGTAACCGATGATAAGTATCTAAATAGAATCCAATCAAAAACCCGCTAATAACGCAAGTGTGTAGGGGTTTGATAGTCTTTTAGTTTATGACGGTATTTATATGTTAGACCCATACATAGGACATAGATTTCAAATTGACAAGAATGAATTATGCAGTTAAACGATAGAAAAACACCAGCTGCCAACAGCGTGCCGCCTCAATTGGTGGTGACCAAAAAGTAGCCTGGCGATAGAAAATCAGATATTAATTCGTCATCAAAATCAAAGCCTTTTGCGAATTGTGTACGGAAACTAGTTTCAAAAAATGCAGTCCATGTTCCTTTATTCAGATAATAATCGATTTTATTACTGATCAGAATCATATCTTCAGTTTTTTCAACCCCAATCTCTTTTTGATTAACCTGTCCAAACCTTAAGTCAGCACGTACGGTGTTTGAGAATTTACTACCAGTATACTTTGCCTTGAACCGAGTAGATAAAACAAAAGCAGATGAATTAACGCCTCCCGGACTCCAGTCCTTATAGTTTGCCTGATTCCCCCTTAAACTAAGGATCCATGATTTAGTCCAAGGAGATACTATTTCTGTTTCGGTAGTATCACTAGGCGCTGATGGAGCAAGAGCTAGCGTTGAAAAAAGTAAAAGTGACGCGACTGTAAAAAATTTTATCATTGCGATGTCAATATAATAATTACGTTTCTACTAGGCGCAAGACTGTGAATAGAAAAAGCAGACAAACAACATCATCCATAGTGTTGGGATAGTAGAATACAGAAACAGCTCCAAACTGACTAAATGGACTTGATGCTGATTTTGATAGATTCTATCATGTGGTAAACTATGCTTAGCTCATGTTGCAGAAGTGATTTTGGCTATATTGCTTTTACACACTCTTTATAATCAAACTCAACTATTCTACTATTCACTAAATCGTTGTTCTCATGAAAAACCTCACTGTACTACTCTTAACGCTATTCATCTCATTTCATTCAACTCATTCGACTCAAAGATATATCACAGCTTCGGAGGATACGCTCCAAGCCGATAACCGCATAGAAGAGCTTAATCGTTATTGGGCAGCCCTAGGCAGAACCGCCAAGGAGGGTGATTTTGATGGCATGAAGGCCTTGTATCACGAAGATGCGGTTATGGTTAAAACGGATACTACTATCGCCATTTCAGATGCGTTCAAATTTCGATGGAAAAAGGAAATTATGCAGGTAAAAAACGGTGAACGTGCCAATACAGTCGATTTCCGATACTCGAAACGCATAGGCAACGACATCACTGCCTTCGAAACTGGAATTTTTCACTACACTTCTATTGAAACATCAACTGGCAACTCTCTTGGTGATAGTTATACCCATTTTGAGTCCCTCTTAGTGAAAGTGAATGATCAATGGGTTGCCTTAATGGAATATCAAAAAACAGAAGCCACCGAGGAAGAGTGGAATTCATTGCAGCGAAAATGAACACTGCCTTATTGTATTGGGAGGCATACTCTTTTAGAAAGTATATCCAATCTTAAAAATCAAGTTCTGAGGAGCATCTAGTGATGCCCCAAATACAAACTTTTTTGATTCTACAAATAATCCTCCAGCGTAGCCAAAATCAAGAATGCTCTCTATGTAATCATCACCTGATTCATTTTTAAAAGCTGGACCAATCAAAACACTTAAGAAAAACCGTGTATCATTTTCTGGCTTACTAAAGTAGTACCGCACACCATAAAGCGCGTTGATAGCCAATACATTAGTTAATGAATTATCAAGGTTTATGAAATTTAGTGAGAGCTGTACATCAGACGTAAAACGTTCAGCATTTCTTTTATACATATTGGCACCGATATGAAAGCCCTTGCCTGTACCTCCAAATTGTTCAATTGCAGCCCTTCTGGCAAAACCTGTAGTAACAGCAAATTCCATTTTCTTTTCCTGGGCGAAGGACGCAATCACCATGATACAAAAGAAGAGTATGGTCAATAGCACCTTACTTAAAATTCTCATTGGATTTAATATTTGTTCAAGACGCGTTGAAACGTATTAATTTCAATAAACAACTACTCCTGCGTTAATGCAATTATGTTGCATAAATTAATTATTAGTTCTTAGCATTCAACCAAATTTCAATAATGAGATACGCTTTAGGAAATCTATTGCCTTGTTAGCGTTTTTTGAGAACTTTAGCATAGAAAAAATAAAACCACATGCCGATCAATTATAGTACGAAAAAGAATTCGCTCACCAACAACGATATTCTTAAAAAACTCAGAGTAGCCCATAAACTTCGCAATGATGACATTATCGCTATACTCAAACTGGTTGATTTTGAGATCTCGAAGGGTGCTCTAGGAGATATGTTTCGAGCCGATGATCACGATAATTATGTAGAAGCTGGTGATCAGATACTCCGTAACTTCCTCAATGGATTAATCATTCAACTGCGTGGCCCAATGCCTGATAAGAGATAAGGGTTTGAAAAAACCAGACTGACCCTGTATTAAGCCACTTACTACCCCCCAACGGATACTCACTAATTGTGAATTCTCTTTTGTTTTTTCACCTCAGGGGTTGGGTCAATGCACCCCGAACATATTGCTATAGTAACAAAACATAAATGTTATGAAAGCAGTAATCATAGAAACTAAGAACACTTTAGCTGCCATCACAATCTTAGCAGCAGGCATTACCTTCTTCCAAGTGCTTCCACTCATTATTCTATAGACTCGTCTCAGCCATATTCTAAATTACTTTGCGGTATTAATTTAATTAGATATGCTTAGAGGTAAATCCAGAATATTAGTTGAATGACCAAGCCACAAAAGAAATTCAGTTGATCAGATAAAGCTTCCTATATAGCTGTTCTATTAAGTATTACCGCCTTAGCTATCGATATAGTGGAAGCAAAGATCATGGCCGATCAACAAGACATCATGGCCCAACAACAAAAGGTAATGGTAGAGCAGCAAAAAGGCTCAGTTTGGCCTTATGTTGAAGTTAAAAATTCCATTCAAATAGAAAATCTCCTATCCTTTTCTTCATAAGCCGAAAACAAGGGTGTTGGCCCAGCCATCATCAAAGAGATAAAGATTGAAATGAAGGGTGAAACTTATAACTCATTTGACTCCTTCAAAACCTCATTAGACAGCATAATGGGCGAAAAAAACTATGAACTCACCGAGTTTGGTATAAGTGAAAATGTCAACTCTGTCTATGCACCAGGCAAAAAGGAAACACTTTTTGAAATAAGCTTTAAGGATCAATCTGTTCTTAAAAAACATCGGATTCTTTAGCCTGACCGTTGCGTATTGTTCAATATACGGTGACTGTTGGAGAGAAAATGGCCAAGACATTGAATAAATAGCCCTTTCTGGTGAAGAAGGACCAATATTAGTTAAAGATTGAAGGAGATTAATCTTCTCAAGAGGTTCATAATTAAGCCTAAAAAGTCATGTAGGGGCTAATGAAAAATTAAGATTTGGCATAAATTTATTCCTATTGGACAAACCTATGCCAATTCTGTAAAGCGATTTTTGATAATTGACTGAGGCTACCTAGTTTTCTTACCTGCGTTTTTGCCGTCTACCCATCGTCCAGCTTTCACTTCGCCTAGATAAGTAACCGTCTTGCTCTTTTCGTATTGGCGAACTGCAAACTCCATGTCTGCTCTTGTATCTCTTCTGATTTTAACTCCTGAGCCAGAGCCTTTACTCCGTACTTCTAAATAAAAACCTTCTTTTAAGGTAGGTGGTTTAGTTGCTGGTCTTCCCTTTTTCTCCATCTATTTATATAATTTTCTGTCTAAAGGCATGTTGAATAAGGATCAAATGCCAGTCGGCAAAAGTTAATCAAAAATCAGCTTATATCCTCTTAGAAATTTAGAATCTTAATTGAGAACCAACTTAATTCAGTCCAAGTATGATGCTAAACTTGCCGAGCTCACCTTGTTTCAACTTACTGGAAAAATCCAAGACGCTCGCTTCTAGCCTCATTTGAAACAGTGTAACGGTTGACGAATCACGAGATTATTCCTATGGACTCAGGTTTGAATAGCCAAATGAACTTCACATATTTGACCTGAATGCAAGCACAACCTGACGGTAATATTTTGAGAGAACTGGTCATCATGAAGATGCCCTTCGGAAAGTATAAAGGGAAGACGCTATGCGATCTCCCTATTCACTATTTAGAATGGTTTGCAGGTGAAGGATTCCCCAAGGGAAAACTTGGCATGCTACTATCTACAATCTATGAAATCAAGCTCAATGGACTTGAAAACCTTATTGCACCACTAAAAAGACAGGTGCAACAAAGGCGATAGACTCCTAATTGATAATTCTTACTGAATCCACCTTAAGCCTTAGCTTCAACCAACGTGATACCTTCTGATAGTCTGCTTTTGGATGATCCTCGGAAAAAGTAACCATTGCAAAGGTAATCGTATCGATTTTATTGCTGGTCAAACTCCTGACGTAGCCATCCATTAAACTGAATTCATTGAGGTCTTCATATTGAATTCTTAACTCCTCTGAAATATCATTCACAGGATATTGACGAGACTGCATTTGATTAATTTGCTTTTCCAATAGCTCAATCTGCGCAGTTTTATTGTTCAATACTTCCTCATTCTTCTTATAGAGATCTTCAATCAAGCCTGACTTAAGCGAAAGGCTCATTTTTTCCATTTCATCTCGGCTTGCAAGATTCTCTTCTTGATAAGCCTGCCTAACATTCAATTGACTCTTGTCTAGTCCATAGTCTGCTAGATCAACCGTGAGTTTATCAAGCACCTCTGTGCTTAGCTTTTTGCCAAAAAGCGTGACCTCTATTCTGCCTCCATTCTGATCAAAGACACTTTCCGACTTAATTACCTGTGTGTCAGGAAAGTCAAACTCCTGAATAATAAACGTTCTTGCCTTTTGCTCAAAGATTGACTTGCGGACAAGGTTATAAGCTAAGTACACACTTGGGATAATGGTTATCACAACAAATGCAGTCACCAATTGACGAACACGTTTTTCGATAACAGGACTATCAAATTTCTTCTTTCTATATTTCATAGCCCTTACAACCAAAAATGTACTTACACTAATGAATACACAGTTGATGAAGAACAAGAACAAGGCACCAAAAAAGAATGCCCAGTTCGCATGAGCCAAGGCATAGCCTGCAGTACACAATGGAGGCATTAAGGCTGTGGCAATAGCCACACCAGGGATTGCATTCGACTTCTCTTTTCGGGAGCCAGCAATAATACCTGCCATACCACCAAAAAACGCAATTAAAACATCCCATAAAGAAGGTTGGGTTCTCGAAAGCAGCTCAGATTGAGCCTCCGCTAAGGGTGTAATCAAGAAATAAATCGTTGAAGTAAGTATACTGATCACCATGGCAATCAGCAAGTTTCTAGCACCTTTACGAATTAATGGCATATCATATATGCCAGCGCCTAAGCCAATACCGATGATCGGCCCCATTAAAGGAGAGATAAGCATGGCACCAATGATAATTGCTGGAGAGTTAACATTTAACCCAATCGAAGCGATTAAGATGGCAAATATTAAAATCCACAGGTTAGCTCCTTTAAAGTCTGACCCCTTCTCAATATCAGCCTTGGTTACACTCTCACGCTCTTGATCGAGCTTGAGATTAAAGCGATCTTTTAAAAACGATTTAAGACTGCTGACAACCCTTGTCGCTTCAGTATCATTCATTGAGTTTTCCATTGTTCTAAAAAAAGTTCGCGAATTTAGTTCTAAATGCTATCCTCACAATGAGTGGAAGATGAAAAATATTCTTGTAACACAATGGACAAAAATCGACTACTGAGCTTGGGCCTAATATGCATTCTGAACTAGTCTAACCATCTCTCCGATCTTATTGGGCTCCAACCAACGCGTTACGATGACCACGTCATTGGCTTTATCGATCACAATGAAGTTCCCCCCAAAACCAGCAGCATAGTAAATGGACTCATCGGCTACGCCTTTCCATTTTCTAGCGCCTCTATTCAACCACCAAAGGTATCCATAGCTATCATTGGATTCTGAAGGTACCTGCACAGCATCAACCCAATCTTTAGAAATCAATTGCTTACCATTCCACTTTCCGCCATTTAAATACAGTAGGCCAAATCTTGCATGATCCATGGCACTGATAAATACACCGCCACCAGAATGTCCACCGCCAGTCACCGACTGCATTTTTACACCATCGATATTAACCCATGAGTTGTCATATCCAAACCAACGCCATGTTGTAGAGGCTCCGATAGGATCCATTATATTTTCTTTCAATACTTGAGGAAGCGGTTTTCTCCATACTTGCAGAAGTGAGTAGGCTAAGACATTCACCCTAACATCATTATACTCCATGACAGTACCTGGTTCCACAGGCTTCTTAAACCTCCAATCGTCAAGACCACCGGTTCTTGGAGGACGATCAGCCCAATCTTGCAAACCAAATAATTCTCCAGACCAGGCTGAAGATTGATTCAGCATGGTATGCCAAGTTACTTTTGAATTATGCGCTCCATCATAGGTTCCATCCCAAACATAGTCTCCAACTTTATCTTGAACGTTTCTTATCAATCCTTGATCAATGGCTAAGCCTGCAGTAGTAGATAGGTAACTCTTAGTGACACTATGGGTCATGTCTACACGATCTACATCGCCCCATTGCGCAACGATGTATCCATCCTTAATGATTACTCCCGCAGGACCACCTCTTTCTCTCATTGGCCCCAAAATCTCATGGAAAGGCTCGCTTCTAAAGCCAATTAGTGAGGCAATTCTCGAGTCTTTCGATCCGCTATACTCATTGTCTTCAGCAAACTTTACTGCTTCAGCCAATGCTGTCGCATTAAGCCCTAAGGACTGAGGTGTTTTAGACGCCCACTCTCCTCTTTTGGGAAAGTAGTCTTGTGAGAAAGCGGGTTGTGCGATACACACAAAGATTAGAACAAAGAGCTTAATTATTAGGGATTTCATAGCTGTGAATTTGGAACGAGATAGGCAGATATCTCAAGAGTTTCAAGTAAGCTTTGATGAATGGCCTAAAACATGAAAGGAGGCCATGACACCTCCTTTCAACCTAATCAAAAACATGATACAAGATCATGTCTTAGAATATTTTTACCCCAGCTTTAGCCAGCAAAGTTAACATGAATTGCTATATGTAAAGCAAACACAACAATTATTTAAAACAATTAAAGGGAGTCTATTGACTCCCTTTAGCTCTAAATCATGGGGTCAGGCTAGAATATATATCTTAATCCAACTTGCATTTGCCATCTAGATAAAAGGCTGAAATCATCAATGAAAGTGGTCGGCTCTACTGTTGAATAGATATAAGTAGGCTCGAATGTTGATGGGTTTACATTTATCGATAGCGGTTGAATATCTCTTGGATTCTGTCTAATACCCCACTCTGAGCTTATCATATTCCCCACATTCAATATGTCCAATGAGAATTGAACCTTGTTACCATTGGCCAAAGTCAAATCCTGAAGTACTCTCATGTCCCATCTGCTAAACCAAGGGCTCAGCGCTGCATTCCTTTCAGCATACTGACCTCTACGGCCATTCAAATACGGGTCTTGATTAATTAGGTCATTGAACCTTGATCTCTGAATAGACTGAAGAACTGCAGAACCTACAAAATTATAATCTTCTGGGACGTATAGTTTAGACACATTGCGACAACCCAAACCATAATATCTAAAGATATCATCAGACAAGCCGCTCAGTTGTGCGTCCGTTTCATTACCGGTTAAAATAGCGACTGAATTTCTGTTCTTTCTAATTATTGACGGTTGGTC
>ENA-OWPI01004434-OWPI01004434.1-marine-metagenome-genome-assembly--contig:-NODE-4434-length-11236-cov-8.120172_pt1 | contig 11236 bp, 9 predicted proteins | sample MGYA00238138_ERZ651775 | MGnify/ENA primary metagenome ERZ651775 (study PRJEB26906, sample SAMN06265043) | marine metagenome | isolation source: Helgoland LTER site | place: Germany:Helgoland, sampling...
AATGGGGAGTGTTTTGTCATACGGAGAGGCTACGAGACCACCCTGCCCGTCTCAACCTCGTTTTGTCTGACAGTGCCGTTTCTTGATTTCTGGCAAAGCGGCCATTGAATCATATGCGGTGAAAGGTAGCAAAGTCTAAGGTTTGTGGCTGCTGTCAGCGTGAGCTGCAGCGGCGATAAATCTGACAAGGAGGAAAGCGCGGGCTGTTTTGGTGCTATGGGGATTGTGACTTACTGCTGCGTTGTTCGATGCATTGAACAAGACGCACGGGTAAGACCCAATTCGGCCAGTTGATCATCTGACAAAAAGTTCAACGCTTGCGATGTGGCGCGTGCAGTTTGCGCGACAATTATTGAACGATAGATTGCTTTCAACATGATTTTTCCTTTCAGTTGATGAAAGGAATATAGCCCATGAGGGGCCCGGTTACCTCAGCCCATTTGGAAATGTCGCCATGCAGAAATAACATAGCTTGACTCACACCGAAAGAAGACTCCCCTACAGCAAAAATCCAGCCGGCCCTGAAATTGAATGCGCTTCGGTAAAGCCCAAGACACCGTCGTAACCCAGATTGCGCCCAATACCCGAGTTTTTAAATCCGCCAAAAGGACCAAACCCGTCTTGGGCCATTGGACCATGTCCATTTAAATAGGTATATCCCGCCTCAAGCTGACGCGATATCGCAACCGCGCGTTCGGCATCTGGTGTCCAGACAGAAGAACAAAGGCCAAATTCGCTATCATTGGCGCGCGCAATGGCCTCTTGATCTGTTTTGAACTTCATAATCGGTAAGGCTGGGCCAAATTGCTCGTCTCGCACAACGGATAGGCCATCATCGGCATTCAAGACCAATGTTGGTTTTTGGAAATATCCGCCGCCCTGATACAGTTCTTGATCAGGCACGTCGCCGCATTCGCGCACATCTGCCCCTTTTGCGCGCGCCTCGTCGATCATATCTGTCACAACTTTGAGCTGCTTTGCATTGTTGAGCGGCCCCATCGTTGTTTCTGGCAACAAACCATCCCCGACAACTGTGCTATTACACGCCGCAAGCATCCCATCGACCACTTCGTCATAACGCGACTCGTGCACATAAAGCCGCTTCATCGCCATGCAAATTTGTCCCGTTGAAGCGAATGCCCCCTTGTACATTTTGAAAAATGTCTGCGCATCAAATTCCGCGTCTTCGAGCACAATGGCGGCATCGTTTCCGCCCAACTCTAACGTCACTGGCGTGATATTATCGGCAGCCACTTTCATGACATGGCGGCCAATCCCGACGGATCCCGTGAAATTGACAGTGCGCACCAAAGGATGGCCCACTAAGCTATCGCCAATTTCCGATGCTGATCCCGATATGACATTCACAACGCCTGGCGGCAGCAGGCTTGCAATAATCTTAAGGGTTTGCATCGGGGCGAGGGCAGAGTTTTGTGATGGCTTCACAACCACAGTGTTACCCGCGATCAACGCCTGAGGCAGTTTTGCCCCCAAAATCGAAAGCGGCCAATTCCATGGTACGATCAAAGCGGCGACACCGCGCGCCTGACGCATGACCAATGTATCAAATTGACCTCCGGCGATTTCCTCATCCTTGGCCAAGCGGTCCGCATAATCGGCCACTTGGATAAAGCGATGGCCAAGGCGAGACATCTCCATCAGGGTTTCTTTGATGATTTTGCCATGTTCACGGGTAAAGAGACGCGATCGATTGCTAATATCTTCTTCATCGGCTGAGAGTGCCTGCGCCACAGCACGAAGGTGCTCCGCCCGTTCGCGATGGCTCAGGGCAGACCACGCAGGAAAGGCACGGTGGCCCGCTTGGACCGCCTGATCCACATCCTCATGAGAGGCCGCCGCAGCATGGCCCACCAATTCAGAGGGCCGTGCTGGATTATATAGCTCATAGCTGCGCCCATGTTGAGCAGGTCTTTCATCCCCATCTATGTATAGATCGGTCGTGACGGTGAGGTTTTGAATGCCCATCTTACGCTCCTTTGTAGCGGCTCCCCTCGCCTAGCGGGGCAAGCCCATCATATCAGTTATTCCCATGGCGCTCATTCCGCCATCGATTGTGATGTCTTGGCCTTTGATCCACGCGCTTTGCGGCGAGATCAAAAATAGAATGATATCTGCAATTTCCTCGGGCGTTCCAGGTCGCCCTGCCCGCGCGATATTCTTGGCAACTTTGGGTCCAAAGGCCTTGGTGAAATCATCCAAAATCCCCGTGCTCACGGCCGCGGGACTGACCGAATTCATCCTCAGCCCGCGTTGGATCATGGCCTCGGTCTGTGCCATGGTTAGAATGATGACCGCCTCTTTGGACAAATTATATGCGTGTGTTGCATCCATCGAGCGTGTCTTAATAAAATCAGATAGATCCGCTGGATCAAGCGCCATCAGCGCCTTAATCTCATCCAAATTATCGCGCCACATCGCACCTGCGCGTGAGGCCGTGTTCACAATGGACGCCCCTCGGTCGAGTTTGTCCAACATACCAGTTAAAAACGCCCGCATGCCAAAGTAATTCACTTGCAAAATGGCCTGTTCCAGACCCTCCCGTGGGGGCAAACCCGCATTATTGATCAAGGCATCAAAGGTGCCCGTCGCCCTGTCCAATGCCACCGCAATGGATGCCGGTTCACTCAAATCCGTTTGGATCCACTGCGAGACGTCTTGGGATGGCTGTGTAATATCAAAGGCAACGACCTCATGCCCCCCCGCCAGAAGTTTTGCCGCAATCGCAGCGCCGATGCCTGTGGCCCCGCCTGTTAATGCAACGCGCATCGTCATACCCTCACAATTTTTAGCTTGGTTTTTAGATCAGTTCGGCAAAACGCATGCAAAAAGCAGGTCTGCTCAGAGATATCAAGCATCTCTTGGGCAACGGTATCGCTCTCACCCGTTTCCAAATACACATGCGTTTCAATGGGATCCGCCTCTCCCGCTTTGCCAGTGCCACCAGATGCGCCGCCAAGGCTGAAATGGGTGTCTTGGACAATGCGGTAATCTGATAAATCCAATTTCAACATCGACACAAACCGCCCGAATTGGGTCATGAAACAAAATCCAATGCCTGCACTGATCAGTGAATTCGCATCTGGCGCGCGGCCATCTTCTGAGCTGAGAAATTTAAAGGACGTTCCATGAGGTGAATACTGCATTTGTTGGATTTCCTTGATGCCATCCGCGCGCATGACGGCAATGGCACCAATATTCAAACGCCGATCCTGTTCATCGGTTAGGGATGATCCACCACTCACAGTTCCTTTGGGCACTTCTTTCTTAGGTGTGATCCCAACGGGCGCAACCAAATCCAAAGCCGAAGCCGAAGCCACACTATTTTGGAATTGATCACCTGGATCAGACAAGAGATCACCAACAAGTTCCGTTGCTGCATGGGTCGGCAGCTCTTGGGCATTTTTAGACAGTTTAAACAGACTATCCAACTGCCCCCGCATCAAGCCGTTCAACGGCGACGCATAAGTGGCTTGGATCAAAAAGTCGTTCAAGGCGCTATCATCAAGATCACAGTCAATTTCAACCTGAAGCTCAATGTTTTCCGCTCCACCCACCATCGTGCGTTTGGGCATCGACCCTTTCATTGTGTAAAAATTGTCCTGAATCAGTTTCAGTTTGCGGATCTCTACATTCCGCAACTTTGCCAGCGCCAAAATTTCATTCATGAAACTGGCCACCATCCCTGTGCTCAAAAACGCCAAAGGACACGGCGCAGCATCGTGACCGTTTAGATACGGCCCTTCATCACTGACAAGTCGCCAAACATCCCCAGTCAGAGCCGAGCGCACGAGCGCCTCTTTTTGAAAACCTGACAGCGAACGAACACAGGTCCGCAGGGCATCCCCCTTGCGATTTTCGGGTGCGTTTACTCTCAGACCCTCAGGATTAGCGACCTTAAAAAACGGGGCCACGCCAGAAGAACCGATGATATCAGTGCCTAATTTGGACATAACTTATTCCTTTGGGCGAATGTCTCGCACAGCTAATGTTAAATCACGTGAAAAGTGTGACGCCAGTTTTCACCGGCGTCAAAAAGATCATTACTCGATTGCGCCAACTTCTTTGTAATAGCGCGCCGCACCTGGGTGCAAATCAATCAAGCCGAGTTTTTGAACAGAATGTTTGACGTTCAAAACAGAGGCCCAAGGCGCATCGGAGGTCACGCTGTCAAGGTTTTCCCAAAACGCTTTGGTGATTTGATAAACGGTATCCTCGTCCAAATCTCCGCGCACACCGATACCAACATTAGTGCCCCATGACTCTGATGTGGCATCGTTTGTCTGACCATCATAAAGACCCGCTGGAATATCTTCGTAATAGCGGAACTTGCCTAGGAATTTATCCACGGCCTCGCCCGTTTTATCCTCTGGGCTGATGAAACGGATTTCCTCGGTTTCAGTGATCTGAATGAATTGACCACATGGGTCCAAGCAACCGTTGACATACATGTCAATCTTGCCGTCCAAGAACGCTTGGTAGCCTGTTTGCCAGTTGGCCTTGATCGCCTCATAATCTTCGCCAGCAACAAGGCCCGTTGTTGAGGCAATCCACCCCTTCGCACCATTAAACGCGCCGCCGCCTGTTGGACCCAAGAAGACGGTTGTCCCCTCGAGATCATCGAGCGTTTGGATATCGCTATCGGCGCGCACTGTGAAATGGTATGGACCATAGGGATACCACATCAAGAGTTTCAAGTTGCTTGCCAATTCTGGCGCCTCTGGCGTTTTGGCATACATCGCCTTGCCGCCTGACATGAGGTTGTAGACAACTGGACTGGTCATCGACAAATCGAGATTGCCCCGTGCCACTTCGACCATGTGCAAGGTCGCAGCACCGCCACCCGACACTTCAATGTCGATACCTTCGACATTGTCGTTTACGATATTGGCAAAGGTTGCCATGGTGATCGCCGCACTAAGACTTGGCGCGATCGTCTGCATTTTCAGTGTTTCGGCCTGTAGCGATCCACCTAAGATCGCCGTTGCGGCCGCTGCCGCTAGAGTTAATTTACGCATTATATCCTCCCTGATGTTTTGCGTTTAGTTTGCATCAATAATTGATGGCTCTCCGTTTAAATATCTATGTGCTATGATCAAAATAATCGCGCCGCCCAATGCAGGAACCGCGATGGCCATATTTGGCAACAACACCAAAAGCCCGATCACGATGCGCAACACACGCTCGACCTGATACAGTTTGTTCTTTTCATAGCCAGTCAAAGCCGTGCTGAGCATCCACATAGCAACAGCAAAGGCCCCGACAATCCAGCCCAAGTCAAACCAAGTCACCGTCGTCACGTCGATCATCGCCGAGCTTCGCGGCAAATCATCACCGAACCACACAAAAACCATCTGAAGTTTGTACAAGATCGCAGGATGGTAAACGAAAACAAAGGGAATGAGGAACCCTGCCAGCGAAAGGCGGGCCGCCTGCATGCCTGTTATCATCGGGTTCGCCCCTGCGATGGGCGCGGCGGCAAAGGCCGCGAGTGCCACAGGCGGGGTCACCGTTGACATCACCGCAAAGAACACCACGAAAAGATGCAATGTTAAGGGGGCCACACCCACGGCCTCAATCCCCGATGATAGGGCGATGACGATGATAAAATACGTCGCCCCAGGGGGTAGTCCCATGCCCAAAACGATGGATCCCAGCGCCACAACAATCAATGTCACAAACAATGGGCCGTTGGACAGTTGGGCCAATAACAATGACAATCGGCCTGAAAATCCAGACACTTGGATCAACCCGACAATCAATCCAATGGCCGCCACGATCACAATGATCATCGCCGCCATACGACCCCCATCGACAAAGGCCCCATAGATTTTGGACCCATTGCGAAACTCTGGGAACAAAATCAAGGAACACGAGAGCGCCGCGACAAACCCATAGAACCCTGCTTTTAGAACTGAAGGTTGAGCAAATAGGTAATAGCTCAAAATTGAAACGGGAATGATGAACACCAAACACTGCACCAATTCGCGGCCCGTCAATTTTGGTCTTTGATCACTGGGCAATGGCCCAACACCTTGGCGACGTGCTTCAAAGTAAACGGTCATGAAAATGCCAAGATAAAACAGAGCTGCAGGCACAATGGCGGCAACGACGATATATCGGTATTCCAATCCAATTTGACCCGCGACAAAGAACGCAACCACGCCCATCACCGGCGGCATAATTTGCCCCCCGGTTGAAGCTGCGGCTTCGACAGCGGCTGCAAAGGCAGGTTTAAATCCAGATCGCTTGATAACGGGAATTGTCATGACCCCCGTTGAAACGACATTTGAAATTGCCGCCCCAGACAATGTACCAAAGAGAGCTGACGAGGCCACTGCCGCATGTGCTGCGCCACCTGTTAATCCGCCTGTCACACGATTGGCGATTTTCATTAGCAACGAGCCCGCTCCAGAGGCCATTAACACAGCACCAAAGACGATAAAGATAAGAACATTGCCAGAGACAACTTGGATAGGCTGCCCAAACATACCGCCTGTCTGCGCCCAAAAGTTCAACACCATAGAGCGCATGCTTTGGGCAAAGGTACTTTCGGATCCAGCAAAAATTCCTGTCCAGTCAGGCAGCAAGCCCCGCACAAAGAAATATATCAACCAAAACAGACAAAAGCCAACGATGACCCCACCGAAAAACCGCCACGTCAAGTATAGGGTGATGAATGTAATAATTGGAAACAGCACAAAATCGCGCTGTTGCGCAGAGGGTAACAGCCCCCCATCAATCGCAAATAAATTCGCAATCCAAAACCCAAGAACAACAACGATGGCCAATGACAAGGCCCAATTTATCCACTGCGCCCGGTGCAACGTCAAAGACACAATCACAAAGCCAAACACAATCGGCAAGCCCAAGATCATACCAGTCGGCAGAAGGACCGTTTGCTCAAAGGCACGGTAGGACGCACCCAGCCAATGGGATTTATACAGCGCGCGTTGATCACGGCGCGAGAGCTCTTCGAAATCAGCAGTCGTAGTTTCAATGAACCAACGTACAAATTCACCAATAGGGCCAGAGGCGGCATAAATAACAATAACAAGCACAAAACAAAAAGCAGCGAAATCCGTGACCTTTTTTTGAAGATGTGACTGTACAGTAGGCTCGTTCATGATCTGCTATTTGCGATTTGGCGTAATTGCTGCGCAGCTGAGAAATATGTATTGCGCGCGGTAGCGTTGATTTCAACTTCTGCCAATGCCTCTAGGGTCTGCGCCTTAAACTCTTCGACAGGCTCATTAAGCACCAAGAGATGATCGCATATTTCCAACCGCCACTGCATGTCGTCTGTTTGCTCTGCTTTATGCAATAATTTGTCTACACCCCCTGCCAACTGCGCCATATGTGCGGCGCGTGTCGAGCTTGATAGAGTTCCGAGATGTGTTGGATTGCCATCATACCAACCCAATGTACCAACGGCAAAGGCGCGTGCGGACCAGCTTGCTTTGCCATAAAATTCCTTGAGCCACGGCTTGTTTGCAATTGCGTCTGGCAAAGAGAGGGTTGAACAGATGTCATCCAATGACAAACCTTTGTCCAACCCATCGGCCGTGAATTGCATCACATGCACAATGGCATCGCGTGTTGTTGTCAAAACCTCATGAACATTTTGCGCGCCAAAGACGGGCCGTGTGTGACCTGCGGCCAATGTCTTGGCGTTTAACTCGGACAACATGGTCAATGTATTCGCCCATGCCTGAAAATCGCGATAGGGTGTGCCGCGGATCGCATAGAGATTTGGAAAGGCGTGATACCAATTATCCCCGCAAAATAGAATTTCGTGGTCGGGCAACCAAACCACCATGTGATCATCTGTTTCACCTGGCGCATGGATCAAGCGTGCGCTCACCCCATCTAGATCAATATCGCAGTCTTGTTCAATCAGGTCGGTGGGCGGCAGGAACCCTGCGCCCATGCCTTTCATCGGGCGATCACCAGGGCCAACGCCAAGGCTAATGCGTTGATCATCGGGCAGGCCAATCCCAAATTGCATTTTAGTGCGGCGCATCAAGGCCGCGTTTGGCGCGATTATAGTGTCATCCACATCGACGAGATCTGATTTGAACAGGTGGGAGGCCAGAATTGGAATATCTTGACCTTCGTTAAAAATGGTCGCCCCTGAAATGTGATCGCGATGGCTATGCGTCAGGATGATACGCGCAACGGGTTTGTCCGTGAGTTTGCGAAATTCAGCCAAAATATTTTCAGCCCCTTGCGTTGTTTCCGTTGTATCAATGATCGTGACAGTTGTCGCCCCTTCGATCATATGCACTGTTGAGGCCGCATAGCCAACAGCCGTCCAAATACCGGGCGCTAGTTCGATGATATCTTTGCGCGTTTGTTCGCCTTGAGCGATCAGATCTGGATGTGCATTCATGTCTCGATAAACCTCTGTTTTACGGGGCCGTTGTATTTCTCCAGCAACTCTTCATCGACTTCTGTGCCATCGGCGAGAAACGGCAGAATTCCGCGGCGCATGGATCGACCACGCATTGCCCGAATATCGTCTTCAGATTTGGTGACCCGCTGACTCATGCGCAGACCCCATTCCCCAAGGTATTTGTAAAGTTGATCAATCTGGTCTTGATGATCAATTCCCTTGGCGAGGTCATGGAATTCCTCTGGATCATTCTTCAAATCAAAGAGCATCGGGCGAAATCCACCCTCAGCATGCATCATCTTGTATCGGCCATCATAGACCATAAACAATCGCGCATCTCTTGGCTCAACACCCAGCTTCACCGCCTGAGGCGTGACCGAATAATCGTATTCACTTATCGCATATTTACGCCAAGCAGGGGTGTCCCCTTGCAACCATGGCAACAGGCTGCGGCCCTCAACAATGTGATCAGGCACTGTGCCACCCGCCGCTTCGATGAAGGTCGCTGTGAGGTCAATAGACTCGACCAGTGCATCACAAGTTGTGCCCCGTGTTGCGTCACAATCGCTTCGGGGATCATAGATGATCATGGGAATTTTGACGGACGGATCGTGGAAAAGATCTTTTTCGCCCATCCAGTGATCGCCCATGTAGTCACCGTGGTCTGAGGTCAAGACGATCATCGTGTCGTCGCGACGGCCTAGGTCGTCGAGGGCTCGGAACAGCCGACCGAGGTGGTCGTCGAGTTGTTTCACCAAGCCGAGATAGGCGGGGTAGACGGTCGTGCGGACTTCGTCACGCGAGAACGTCGACCCGATTCGGCTTCGTTGAAACGCAGCGATGACCGGGTGGTCGGTTTCGAGCTCAGCGTTGGACCGGTTGGGCGACGGCAAATCGTTGCGGTGGACCAGGCGGTGATACGGCTCGGACACGACGTAAGGCCAATGCGGCTTGATGTATGACAGGTGGATACACCAGCGCTCGTCGCCGGCGTCACGGATGAAGTCGATCGCCCGGTTGGTCATGTAGGCGGTCTCCGACAACTCGTCGGGAACGATCGCCGGGTACTGCGAGGCCTCGAGCAGCCAGCCCGACATGCGATCGCCCTCCGGCGTGAGGACCGAGTTGGCGACCGTGTGCCACGGGTTCGGGCCGTCATAGCCCTGATCGAGCAGGAATTTGTTGTAGCCCCGCTCGAACAGGGCCGGTGCCGTGTTCGGCACGAGACCATCCTCGCGTTCGATCGGTTCGAATCCGCACTGGTTGATGATCGTCGTCCACGGGTCGTGGGGGTCGAGCCGCAACCGATCGAGGCCGCTGCGGTCCCGAGCCATGTGCGTCTTCCCGATCAAGACACTGCGAACGTCGAGCGGCCGCAGATGATCGCCAATCGTCGGCTCGGCGATCGACAGAGGCACGCTGTTGTAGCGAGAGCCGTGCGATTGGACGTACCGGCCGGTGTAGGCACTCATCCGCGAAGAGCCACAGACCGAACCCTGTGCGAAGGCACGGTCGAAGCGGACGCCACGCCGTGCCAAGGCATCGAGGTTTGGGGTGTCGACCAGCCCGCCCGCGCACGACAGAGCGTCGTGGCGAAGCTGGTCACACATGATGAAAAGAACGTTTCGTACCGGCGCGGTCACCCCCTGACGGTAACCGTCAGCCTGGGCCGGTGCGTAACGGCCGAGTCAGGCGACGAAACCCTCCAACGGCGTCGGCTCCGGTACCTCCCAGTGGAGTGGCATGTGAGAGAAGTCGAAGAACGGCGCTTCGTCACCCTCCTCGATTGCGGCTTGTACCTGGTCGTAAAAGCCCTTGCCGGTCTCCTCTGCGAACGTGATTGCAACCTCTTCGGCAGTGTCGGAGCGTGCCGGCCGCTGGCAGTACTCAGGAAATGACGCCTCGCCGGCATCGCCTTCTTCGTAGCCGCGAGCGAACAATTGCTTCAGCATGCCGAACCCGTCGTTACGCACGAGCATCTCGCCTCGCGGGTGACCACCGAGGCGCTGCATGTGCTCGATGTACTTCTCGAGATCGTGCGTGTCGAATGCGACGTGCTGTACGGCGTGGTCTCCGTGGCGATCGGTGAACTTGGTGACCTGGCTCTTCTCGGCCCGATCGATGCCCTCGATCAAGGCGACACCAAAGTCGCCGAAGTCGATGCACCAGATCTTCATCGACGAACCGGAATCGTCCGGTCGCACATCGTCGATTCGGTTGATGAGGGTGCCTCCCTCGACCTCAATGTGAAACCAGGCCCACCTCTCGATTTGGCCACTGGCGCACGCATAGGTGATGTGGTCGACCTTCTTGAGATGTGACGGCATGCCCTCATAACATCAACGTGATCATTGATGTGCAACACTTATGAACACTCTGTTCATATATTTGCGGTTGCGTATCAGAATCGTTCATTCTTCTGCCTGGACTGATGGCTTCCACCGAACACCTTGACACCACCGACATCACGCTGTTGCAAGCCTTGCGGGCCAATCCGCGAGCGAGCGTCGCCCAGATCGCACGCGACACCGGACTGGCTCGCGGCACCGTCTATACCCGGATCGAACGACTGGAAGCCGACGGGGTCATCGTGGGCTGGGGTCCCGAACTCGACAGTCGCGCCCTGGGCTTCGGTGTGCTTGCGTTCTGCACGCTGCAGATCGCGCAGGGCGTCCACGATCCAACCATCGAGGCGTTGGCCGAGATCGCCGAGGTCACAGAGATCCACACCGTCACCGGCGATGGCGATCTACTCGTTCGCATTGTCGCCCGGTCGAACGACCACTTGCACGAGGTGCTGATGACGGTCACCTCGCTGCCAGC
>ENA-OWPI01004438-OWPI01004438.1-marine-metagenome-genome-assembly--contig:-NODE-4438-length-11224-cov-3.725128_pt1 | contig 11224 bp, 13 predicted proteins | sample MGYA00238138_ERZ651775 | MGnify/ENA primary metagenome ERZ651775 (study PRJEB26906, sample SAMN06265043) | marine metagenome | isolation source: Helgoland LTER site | place: Germany:Helgoland, sampling...
GTGATAAGACAAACAGAAGTGATAAGACAACCAGAAGAAATAAGACAACCAGAAGTAATAAGACAACCAGCCGTAATAAGACAACCAGAAGTGATAAGACAACCAGAAGTAATAAGAGAACCAGAAGTAAAAGAAACTAATGTAGAACCAATAGTTAGAGTGGATACTCCATTGGCGGAAAGTTTTTCATTAGATAAAAATGAAATACTAGATATCAAAACATTATTACCAGAACCAATAATTGAAGATGATAACATTAGTATAAATAGCGATATGTCACGTATAAAAGAAATACATATAAATAGTTCCCAAGATAAAAAGAATAAAAGACCAAGTTTTTTTTAAATGAATACGATATGCTATATATGTGATAATGCAGATAATATCATATATACTCAAACCACATTTATATGTAAAAAATGTAATACAATATTGTCAAATAAATGTGATATATGCGGATATAGATGTAATAACAAATGTCTAGAATTATTTAAAAATATATTAATAATTTAATATCGTTGATTTTTTCTAACTTTAATTTGCTTAGAGTTTTTCTTTTTCATAAAGACTCCGGGGTCATAGTCTTCGACGTCTTCTTCGTCTTCGTTTTCATTTTCAATACCCATAAGCTCTCGCTGGTCTTGTAATGCCTGCATTTCCCATAAATCTCTTGAACACATTTTAAATGAACTTTCATTTGCCTTGTACCAAAACACGATATCATTGATATTATTAGATTGTACTTTATTATCAATAACAAGACATTCAAAATTTTCAGTACATTGATTCATAACCTGATTAAAAACATCAAAAGTAGGGAACATACCAGCATAATGATTGTATATTTTTTCGCGTTCTTTTACAATATTATTTCTAAATATAAAAACGTAATCAATATTGGAGCGTAAATCGGGTGGTAATCCGAGCCCGTGTTGCATAGTTATTAATAAAAAGATTTTATAATGACGACCATTCATAAATATGCATCTAATATTTTTGTCGGACATGATGCTTTTATTATACATACAATCGTCTAAAATAAGAAAAGAACGAGGGTCAACAGTAGATGAGCCATGTTTAGTCAATTCTCTTTTTCTATTATTGGTAATATTAATCTGTCTATTTAAATATTTACTAACTAATTTTTCATCAAGTTCATCATATATTAACATTTTAGGAATGAACTTTTCAAAATAACCATTAGCTTTTTCAGTTGGGGACACGACAACTCCGACGGGAATATCTCTGTTATAACTCAAAATATCTTTCATACAATAACTTTTACCAGTATTACGTTTTCCGATAAAAACAACAACAGAGTCATTCTTTATTTTATTTGGGTCGAATTTTTTAAGTTCCAACTTCATTTAACTTCATTAATTAATAATAACAAAAATAATATGATAACAATACCACACAATTATATATAAAAATACTGTTAGATATTTAGATATTATAGTAATGAAACATTATTGGATCAATATGGAAAAAAGTACTCTGAGGAAAAACTTTATGGAAACTCAATTCAGTAGATTAGACATTGATAATAAACGTATAAATGCTGTAACTCCCCAAGATTTTGATAATCAATTAGCTCATAAGCGACCGTTAACTTGTAAACATCCGGGGTGTACTAGTTGTGAATATGAATTTGCATGTATATCCAGTCATATCAAAGTAATGAAATATGCGTTAGAAACGTCTGACGATGATCATTTTGTAATAATGGAGGATGATATTACAGTGCCATATATTATTGATTATGAAAATATGATAAAAGATGCTCCAAATGATTTTGATATACTACAATTACTTATTTTGTATGGTCCCACTGTCAAATATCTTTATAAAAATCTTTATTTGGATAAAAATATAAAGTTTATTAAATGGCAATATTTACTACCATCAACGGGGATGTATATAATATCGCGAAGTGGTGCGCAAAAATTAGTAAATAAATTTTATAAAAATAATAAATACGATTTTAATGATTGTGAATACCAGATCGTTGCCGATGTGGCACTGTATCAGACAGTAAATACATATGCGACAACATTCCCGACATCATATCCTAATATTGACATGGGGTCAGAAATACATCCTGATCATTTAGCGGCACATAAAATAACAATAGATGATATTGAATTTGTAATAACACATATGATAGATAATAATAAAATACCATATATAAAGTCATAAGATTATTTGTCCTTTTCATTTTCTTTAATTTTGTATTTTTCGTCGAAGAAATATAAAACTATAAGTTGTTTGCGATGGTCTCTTAATTTATTAGTGCAAAATAAAATATAACTTTCATCTTTACCATTGAGGTTTTTGTTTTTAATCCAAATTTTAAATAGTTCGTTGTATAAATCAACAGATTCGCTAACCAAAGGATAGTCTTGAATTTTATTCGTTGCTAACATTTGGGCTTCTTCTGATAAGCCAATAATATGAAGAAAATGTTTAGTGATACAATCGCGACATCTCTTGTTTTTGTTTGTTAAATGTTCTTCAAGTAATATAGATTGTTTAATTATTTGTTGCATATTATATCTAGGGTCGCTAACGGGGTCTAGTGAATCGCAAACTGTTGTGCATTTATCTCCCCCGGTTGTTGCACTTTTAACTTTATTTTTATTATAATTTATATTAAGAAACGTAGGGTTTCCGCCAAATTCCGCATCATTATAATTTGTTATAAACCATAATATTATACCTGTATTTAATGCCATAGCTAATATGATTATGATTGTCTCATATGTATTTGCCATAAATATATTATGAACTATCTCTATTATAATATAATATAATATTGTTATTTAAAATAGTTATAATATAATAGAATAAATAATGTTATTAGAACACTTTGATAAATGTTCTGATCTTAAAAATTTCACGGATAAAACTGTAACACATAGAGAGTTAGAAGGTGTTTCAAGTGAAGATATAGATAAATGCAGTCAATTAAGTGAAGTAATAGACGAACACAATGATTATTTATATTTATATGATGATAATAATGATGATAATAATTCAAATAAATTAGAAAATCTTTTAAATAATTTAAAAAACTTAAACATTGGAAAAACAATCAATCTGGAAGATCTTAAAAATAAGCAAATTTATATATATATAATTATGGCATTAGTTGTAAACTTTTATTTAAGCTTATTTATAGCCCCTATTATATTTAGTGGTAGTATATTGATATCATTGTGTATAGTGTTAATATCAATATTAATACTATTTTTATTAATATATTTATTTAGTTAGTAGTAAAAACACAAATACTACAAATGAATATAAAAATGTACCCCACATAGTATCTATAATTGCTGTTGATAATGGATATTTCGCAAAAAAACTCATACATGTGAAATTATATATACCATATATACTTAAACCTACAAGCCCACCATATCTAATAGCTTTATATGCTAAATCTATGCCTTTATCATTTTTATCAATATTTTGCATAGTAAATGGAATAGCCAAATAAAATAAAGATATTAACACAAATGAATATGCAATAATAGCATATGTTATATTAATCTTGGGGTCAAACCCTTGGATATCTTTAACAGTTTTGTTATACATTTTGAAATTTGAAGATATCCATATAAGATCTATAAAGATCACTATTAGTGCAACTAATATGTATCTAATATACAAATTCATATCCTATATAATATTTATTTATTTATCTAACTGTTTATTATCATTCCATTTTTTTGCGACTAGCTTCATTAAATCTTTATATTCAGTGTTTGGGTTTTCAGTACGCAATTTAGTAATTTCTTCCTTCATAAAAATATTATATGCCGATGGCTCTCTTTTAACAACTACTTTTTTTCCAGCTTGCCTGTAAGCCGCAGAAAGATGTTTTTTCAATTCGTCAAGTGAATAATCCTCGTCGGAACAACAAAGCTTATTAAACTCTTCTATAATTTTATCGCCACTAATTTTTTTACCTGTTTTCTTAGGAACATCATTTGTTTCCGAAACATTTTCTTTTTGCATTGTGAAAATTAGTGTCTTTTTTATTATTATTATATAGTAGTAAAAGTTTTATATATTTTTATATAATGAAATCCACGGGCAAAAAATTATTTATTAGAAATAAAAATAGAAATGTTTATTTGAAAAACGGTAAATATTATTATAGATATTGTAATGAATATCATTTAATTAAAAGAAGGTTAATAGGTGGCGATGATGATGCTAATGTAGAAGAACCGAAAGCCGATCAAGAAGATATTAAAACATTTGTTGGTGATAAAAAATTTACATATAAAAAAATAAAGCTATTTGAAAATGTTGTTAAATATTATAAAGATTATTTAGATGTTTCAATTCTTGATAAAATAAAAAAATCATTGAAATTTTTAACAGATTATAATGATAAAATAAATGTAATTATAGATATGTTTAAACACGATGATAATGGAGAATTAAGTTCAGATCAAGTACGTATGTTAATTACACATTTGAAAAAATTTATATTTGAAAAAATTTTTGTTAATTACTTTATAGATATAATTTCAATATATTATGATAATTCGCGATCAGCGAAAAAAGAAATTGAAGACGCCATGCATATGTTGACATTTGTTGAAAATGATAAAAAGGAAGAATTAGTATATAAGCAAAAAATAAATATTTTATTAAAAAGATTAATAGAATATGGTGAAAAAAATGCTAATGACCGTGAAAAAGCTTATGAAGATTTTTCCGTTAAACTAGCAGCATTAAAAAATGGGAAATCAGAAGATGATGATGATGATGAAGAAGAAGGAGATGATGGAGAATATAGTGATATGTCGGAAGCAAAATTTGCAGGAGTAAAACCAGGTGTTTTGACAGATTTAAAAGCAAATTTTGAAAAACAAGAATTAATATTAATAAAAATTCAAGGTACTTTCTATTGGTGGGATAAAATGCGAACTATTGTAGAAAAAGAATTTAAAGAAACCGATAATAAATATATAAGGGCATTTGAAATATTTATCAATGAATTGTTAAGAGAAACAATATTATTTGATATTAAGTATGCAACAAAAAGAGAAGAAATAAAACTAGAAAAAGATAGAATAGATCCGGAATTATATGAAATATATAGAAAATTTATTAGGCTTACTTTTGTAAATAAAATGCAATCAAGTGAAATTTCAAGAAGTATGATAAACGGCACGTTATCAGAAAGTGATTATAATGGAATATTAGATGAAATAGATAAAGGTAATTCATCTCAAAAAGAACCAACACAAGATCAAGCAGGATTAAAAAGATATTTTATTAGAGAGCTTGATAAATCTATTAAAAAACGCAAAGATGATAAAAGACGAACTATTACGGGATTGATAGACACAAGACAAAAGAATATGAATAATCGCGGCGTAGGTAGCAGCGTAGGTAGCAGCGTAGGTAGCAGCGTAGGTAGCTTAGCTAGCAGCTTAGGTAGCAGCTCATCCATGATTACGGCATTTGGGGGCGGACAAGGGCAAGCCGGTGAATTATTAGAAGCAGAAAAAGAAATGGAAAATGAAGAAAAAAAATTAGTAAAAATGAAAAAAATATTGAAAGATGATGTTTTAAAATACATAGAAATTTTAAATATAATGGTAACCGCGAAGGAGCAAAAAATTTTAACCGAATCGAATGACGATATAGATGAAGGGGGTGCGAATAAAGATGAAGATGATGAGGAAAATACTATTGTAAATAAACAAAGTTTTAAAGATATGGCAAGTATATTAATAGTATATCTTAAACAACATATATTATCATTTTCACTTGTGTACAAGCAAGTTATTGGAGATATAAAAAACGTACATACAGCATTATCAAAAGAAATTAAAGAATTAGAAAAAAAAATAGCAGAGTATAAATCGGAATAACTATAAAAAATGATTATATAAGTATAATTTATTATTTTTATTTACTATTATGGATGATATAATAAAGTTTACTAAGTGTGATATTTTTACACCAGACAATATATGTCAACTAATGTCACAAAAAATAGATGATTCTGGAACATTATTAGAACCATCGGTGGGTTCAGGAAATCTATTAAAATATCTTGATATTTCTAAATATTCTAATATAGATATATATGAATTAAAAAGTGACTATTTAGATATCATAATTGATAAACAAAATATGAATAAAATTAATAAAGATTTTTTGAGAGCAACTATAACAAAAAAATATGATAATATCATTATGAATCCGCCATATATTAAAGTTCAAGATTTATCACCAGAATACAGAGCGTTTATAAAAGATAATTTTACATCACTAAGAACAGGTCTTGTTGATATATATTACGCATTTATATTAAAATGCCTAGACCTTCTGGAAGACAATGGTAAAATGGTTGCAATAACACCTAACTCTTATTTGTATAATAAATCTGCTTTGAAATTGCGCAAATTGTTATTTGACAATAGATACGTCAAGGAAATAATAGATTATAAGGATAAAAAGGTATTCAAAGGGACATCAGTTTATTGTTGTATAACAGTTTTTAGCAAAGAAAATAAGGACACTTTAACATATAATGATGTAACTTATTACTATAATGATATTATCAAGAACTATTCCTTATTTAATAACGCTAATTCTGGTAAAAGAACTCTATTTGATATATGTAGTATTAAAAATGGCATTGCTACTCTTAGAGATAAAATATATATATGTTCCGACAAGTTATACGACGAACCGTGTTGGGTTCTTATAACAAATGGTATAACTCAAAAACATATTATATACCCATATGAAAATGGTAAAATAATAGAGGAAAATAAATTCAAACAAGATAATCCATTAACATATAATTATTTAATTAACAATAAAGAAGAATTGGGGAAAAGGGATAAAGGGAATAAATCTTACGCTACCTGGTATGCCTATGGCCGTACACAGTCAATTAAAAAGAGCGATACAGAATGTCTTTATATTCCATGTTTTGTAGACCCAAAGAATATAACCATTAAGACTTTTAAAGACATACTGCATTACAGTTGCCTTTGTATACAACCGAAGGATAACACGGATTTAGAATATATCAAAAAAATAATTATAAAAAATATAGATTATATAACATTGAATTCACAGAAACGTTCGGGAGGGTGGATAAATATTAGTAGCAGAGTACTATATGATATAGTAGTTGACTAGATTACTTAATACTGAGCTTTTCCATAATTTTACTAAGCGAAATGTATGGAGTTGCAACATTGAACCCTACAAGTTTAGGGATTTTTTGGTATGTTTCATTAACAATGTTTTCATGTTCTACATCAATGATGTAGTTAATAACTTCATCAAATAGTTTGTGTTCCTTGTATTTTTCATATATAGCAATATCGGAATATGTAATAGATTCAAACTTTGTAATAATCTTGCTGGAATTAAGATAAGGCGTTTTGGACATAAATATATTTACAGGGACAACTTTGATACCAGGATTAGCAAGCTTGATACTAGTTACTTCACCGATTTGGTTTTCAAAGTAGTTGTTTTTATTTTGCTTATAATTAGTCATAATAATTTTCACAGGCAACACTATAATTGGGATATTATCACACAATACCACAATATCACACTTTTTTTTACCAGAAGGATTAACTGCTGGAACGTCATATTCTTGTGCGATTTTGTACCTTTCGCCTACAAATATAGTTTTTAACTGGCCAATAATTTCCCCGTGATAGTAGTCCACCTTCTTGCTACTGCGAGCTCCGTGTTTCATATATAATTCGCATGTATTATAGAAGATGCGGAGCATATCGTAAGAGCTGATTTCGGATGCGGCGTTGAGTTCCATACTGATGGTAATATATAAAAATAAACAACGGTATCAATTTTTTTGCATTTTAGAACGTTTTTACCATGTAGGTGTCAATCAGTGTATATCCAAGCTTCCTATAATAATTTCTCACACCGGTGCCGCTAATAATAGCTATCTTTGGATATCCCATATTCTTTGCTATTTTTTCAGCTTCTGCTACTAAACTCTTGCCATAACCTTTATGTTGATAAGATGCCTCTAAATTATTACCGACGTCACTGAGATTTGAATATACATGTAGCTCGCGTATAAGAGCCGCGTCATGCAATATATTCAATTGGTCATTTTTATCTACATTGTTTGATAATCTAAGTCTAATAAAACCAATAAGATACTTATCAGTTTCATATGAAATAAAGTATTCTGTGCCTCCACTGGCGGGATATGTAACGATATCGAGGTTAATATCTTCTGGTTTGACACCAGTATCTTTGATTTCGCGACAACGGATGCAATTACACCCCCATTTATTTTTCTTCATATCGTTTTGTAAAAGCTGGCGCATATTAACATATTCGTGTTTGTATCCACCTGATATATATGTTGATGGGATATCTCTAATAATTCTATTAAGACGCTTCCACTTTTGAACCTTCTTTTTAAACTCTTTAATTAATTCATATAATAGCAAATCGTCATATGGTACATATTCGCCTTTTTCATGCCACTCTTTAATTTGTGTCCATGGCACAACTGCGGTTGGATATATCTTATATTGGTCAACTTGTATTCTTTCATCATAAAGAGAAGTTTCAAGCATTTCTTTATCTAATTCATAAGAACTACCTGGTAGATTGGGCATTAAATGAATATCTACCTTATATCCATTATCTTTTAATAGCCGAATAGCGTCGTGTGCTTTTTCAATAGAATGTCCTCTTTTAATTTTCTTTAAAACATCATTATTTGTATGCTGAACTCCAATTTGAACCCGAGTGCAATTGTATCTTCTAAACTCGCGGATTTCATCTAATGTAATGGTATCGGGGCGAGTTTCCAAAGTCAAACCAATAATATGTATCTTCGCATTTTCATTAATAGCAATTTCTTCTTCTAATGATAGCATTTCTCTTTGCTCATAATAAGTATTTGCGGCATAATAAGTTGCTGTAATAAAGAAATCTTTGTAATTTTTATGATAATTAGACCAGGTACCACCAAGAACAATTATTTCTAATTTATCTACAACATGTCCCATGTTTATAAGAGCCTCTATTCTAGAATTAAATTGAAGAATGGGATCAAACTTGTTTTCATTAGCACGCAAAACTGCTGGTTCGCTATATAAATAAGACCTTGGTTGGTCTATCCAGTTGTTACCTTCATGTGCCTTTTCATTGGGACAGTAGGCACAATTATGACGACAACTAAATTTGCCAACTACCTTATTGCCGTCATCGTCAGTATATTCAGGTGTTCCAGAAGTTAGTACAGTTACAACAATAACGCCAGAATTAGATTTAGATTTTTTCTTAGTAATTAACCGTTTCAAGGCCAAATTATCAATATCTAAGCTGTTATAGAAATAGATAAGATTAGCTTTGGATAAACTAATTTTATAACTACGTTGAATATGCTTTTGAAACTTAGTAATATCTTCGGCTGTTTTGAGATTTTCTATATTTTTATTTAATTCAAATGAAACAATATTATATTCTTCATTGGTATATGTTCTAGTTTTGTGGTTATTAGAATGTTTTGAAGAAAGCGAGTTATTACCACAAATGTTCTCGATGTCAACTGACATATTGATAATATAATGTATGTAATGTATAAATCAATTTTTAAAATATGTAACAAAGTTAAAAATGAGTACATAATCAATAAAAAAGTTAAAATTATAAAAAGTTTATAAAATCTCTAAGAAAATAAAATTATGTACTCATTTTTAAAATAGTAATATATAAAGAAATATAATATAAAATGTGTAAATGAGCAATCCATATCCTTTGGCGGATTGCGATAGTCCTGATGCAGATTGCACAAACGACGATTTGTATAGCAAAGCAGATACTAATAGCGAGAGCTACGATAGTGACGATAGTGACGACAGCTACGGTGATATGCCAGAATTAATAGAGTTGAACACGTCTCAGATGACATGTGTAACAGGTCTATGGGATATAGAAGATACTTATGATAAATGTCTTGAAAATACATTGCAAATTAATTGTCCATATGTGTTTTTCGGTGATAAAAGATCTATTGAATATGCTAAACAATTTAGAGGAGATTATCCAACATATTATATAGAATATAATATAAATGAATTCAATTCATATAAATATATTAATAAAACTATTATTGACGATGATTACTGTAAGTCACTGGAAATTAACTTAATATGGCATGAGAAGATTAATATGATTAATAAAGCAGCCTCATATAACATTTTCGGTTCAGAATATTTTTGTTGGATTGATGCTGATATAGATACATATAAAAATAGCTCGCCTCCTTCTTGTGTATTCCCAAATACTGTGAAATTACATAACTTGCCAAAAGATAAATTTATATTTTCAAGTGATGGTGAATATGATGAAGATAAAGTATATTATATTTGGAATTATCATTATATATCTGGTGTATCATATATTATGCATAAAAATATTATAAAGGATTTTGCAGAACAATATCAAGAATATATGGAAAAGCTAATTGATAAAAATAATCTATGGACTGATCGCGTAATACTTACACAAATGTACAAAGATAATAAAGAGCTATTTTATAAACTATCTGAATATGATATTAACATAGTGCCACTACTATATTGAAAATCTATATAAACATATATTACATTTATAATATAACTATTATAATGTTCTACCAACTCCAACAAAGTTTTCGCACTATTCCTGACCTAATTCTGACGCCATTTTTTACAACAGGTTCAACCTGGCCATCTTATCATATTAAGCCGGTATATAATGATATTGAAGCTCCTCCTGTTGTACCCACAGAACAACCAGGTGAAGTAGGTGGAACACGCGAAGTAAATGATAGGGCATCAATGTCATCTGGTAGTGGGGGGACACAAACTATGCCAAACCCCGATATGTATCAACAGCAATATTATCAAAATTATATGAATACTGCTGGAAGCATCGCAGCAAATATTGGTATGCAACCACATACATACCATACAAATCAAATGGGACAAAACTATATGTATCCAACTATGCCATATTATATTCCAGCAACAAAGGTAGGAGAAAGAGTACCACCGGTTGTTTATCCACCTCAATCTGTATATAATCAATATCCACAAACCGGAGTTGCAGTTTAAGTTTAAGTTTAAGTTTAAGTTTAAGTTTAAGTTTAAGTTTAAGTTTAAGTTTAAGTTTAAGTTTAAGTTTAAGTTTA
>ENA-OWPI01004439-OWPI01004439.1-marine-metagenome-genome-assembly--contig:-NODE-4439-length-11223-cov-4.704019_pt1 | contig 11223 bp, 7 predicted proteins | sample MGYA00238138_ERZ651775 | MGnify/ENA primary metagenome ERZ651775 (study PRJEB26906, sample SAMN06265043) | marine metagenome | isolation source: Helgoland LTER site | place: Germany:Helgoland, sampling...
GCGATCTGTCCCAATTTTATAAACGTAGGACCGAGTTCAATAATCTGTTCTCTCGTCCATGCACCAAACTTTACCTGATCTTTTTGAAATTGTTTTCGTATCAAAAATTCACCAGCAAACTTCCACGTCCTAGTTTTATGTTTTGATGGTGGCTTTATTAAAATAGGTTTTAACGCACATAGTGCCATCTTAATATTACGTATAAAAAAAATACTTATAGTTTTAAAACCAATAATAATTAAAATGGTATTACCTGTCCAAGCAACTATATATGAACCTATGTACGAATATAACGAAAAAAAATATATACGAATTACCGTAACTGATAAAATACGCGACTATATACTCGCGCTACACGTAAACAAATCCAATGTCATACTTTTCCCAGATACACTTGATGATCCACTTGAAGGTAATGTTTTAAAAGTAAAAGTACCATTCAGGTACCGACGTGTTATGTGTAACGTAGACGGAGATAAACCAGTACAATCACTTGTAAAAGGTGATGTCGTCCAAACCGAACTTCAATTCAATGGAGTTTGGAATGCTCATCAACATAGTGGATATTCATGGGTATTGAAGTATATAAAGTTTAAAAACTAATAATAGTAAATGAGTCTCACCCGTTCTGGTTATATAACTAACGAAACACAAGAAATAAAAAAGGAACTCACGGTTCGTGCCGTAGTAAATACAGAATTTGGATTTCCACCCCCACCTTTTAAAGTATTTAGAAAGGCAAAATCGGGATTGTGTGTACCAAGATTTTACGGCGAAGATAAAATAGGACCACCAAAAGAAGATCGTCGACCCGATCCAATTAAAATATCAACCAAATTTAATGGAAAACTACGTGACGAAACACATCAAAACGCTGCTATGGCAGCAGCACTTAAAGCAGGACACGGCGTTCTCTCACTTCCTTGCGGGTTTGGCAAAACAACCGTTGCTTTGGCGATAGCGTGTAAATTAGGTTACAAAACAATGATTGTTGTCCATAAAGAATTTTTAGCAAATCAATGGAAAGAAAGAATCCAGCAATTTTGTCCCGGTGCATCTATAGGAATAGTCCAACAAAATAAAAAAGAAACAGAGTGTGATTTTATAATCGCTATGCTTCAATCATTATCTTTAAAAGAATACTCATTTAACGATTTCGATACAATCGGTACACTCATTGTTGACGAAGCACATCATATATGCGCCAAAGTATTTTCGCAATCCCTTTTTAAACTATGCCCAAAACATATATTCGGATTATCTGCAACACCAACTCGTAAAGACGGTCTTACAAAAGTTCTTCACTGGTTTATGGGACCAACATTTTTTGTCATAGAACGTGAAAATCAGGATCAGGTCGAGGTTTTTCCAATCGAATTTACGTGTCACAGATTCAGTGACCCACCACCTTGTACTCGCCAGGGTAAATTATCACTCGCGACCATGATTACAGAACTCACAGAAAATAGAGAAAGAAATACCGTAATAACAAAACTCATAAAAGATTTATCTAAAACAACGAGACAAATTCTTGTTTTAACAGACAGAAGACACCACTGTGAAGTTTTACACCAGTGTTTTAAAACAACGTCTGGTTTATACATGGGTGGTATGAAAGAAGAAGATTTAAACCAGTCGAGTAAAAAGAAAATCATATTCGCAACTTTTAGTCAAGCACATGAAGGTCTCGATATACCAACTCTCGATACGGTTATTTTAACAACACCCAAATCGGATATAGTTCAATCAATCGGAAGAATAATGAGAGAGACGCACGGTAAAAAGAATAATCCACATATTTACGATATTTTTGATCAGTGGTCTATATGTCACGCCATGTATACCAAGCGATTAAAAGTATATAGACAAGGTGGTTTTAAAATACCAAACACGCGAAACAATAACACAGAAAACCGTGATAAAAAATTCATAAGCGGAAAATGTTTATTTTTATAATGTCATAATTTCATAAATGTCTGGTGCACTCGTACAACTCGCAGCAAAAGGTTCACAAGACATTTATTTGACTTCCAACGAAAATGGTATGTCTCTTTTTAATATAAAATATAGTAGACATACAAATTTTGCACAAGTTTCTAAATTTATAAAAGATATTGACACGACAAACTGTTCCATAAATTTACCTAAAAACGGTGACATAGTTAATGCAATATGGTTCGAAGGTAAAGATCTTTTAAACACGTTTGAAGGTGCAACATTTGATTTATATATAGGTGGTCAAATCATAGATTCACAACCTTTTGATTTTGTAAACGACGTATGGAAAAATTACCTCGTCGATACAGAATCAAAAAAATACACGACGTGTTCCACTTTTATAGCTTTACCTTTATTTTTCTGTGCAAAAAAACTTTTCTTTCCTCTCGTATCTTTACACTACCATCAAATAGAAATACGAATATCCTTTAAAAAACAGAGTATAAACACTTTTAAAACTTACGCGAATTATATATATGTAGACGCACAAGAAAGAAAACGGTTTGCGTCACAAAAAATGGATTTTCTAATAACACAAACACAAAGAATAGAACAGCCCATAAATAAAGGCTTTGTTGATTTAGATTTATCTAAATTTAACCATCCCATAAAATCACTATTTTTTGGCCCCGATATATCTTTCGATACCGGAGACATCCAAATGAATGGTGTAACTACCATAGAAAACATGAGTCCACAATTTTTTCATACCATCCAAAATTATACAAAATCTTCACTCGGTATATCAGATTTTAACATGTTTAGTAACAAACCCGACAATACAAAGTATTACGCGTATCATTTTTGTTTAGACGCTTCAAAATATGAACCATCAGGAACGTGTAATTTTAGTAAAATAAACAAATGTAATATTATTTTACGAAACGTACAGACAAAAAACGAACGATGTGTTGTTTATGCAGTAAACTATAACGTTCTCAGAATTGAAAATGGTATGGCTGGTATTTTATTTGGTAAATAAAAAATATTATTATAAATAAATGGACTTTAATACGTACGTTATAAATTTAGAATCTCAAAAGAAACGATACGATGTTCAAGAAAAGAAACTTAATGAGGTTGAAATATACCCAATTCGTATTAGTGGGTATAGATTTGAAGATATTGATAAGAGTGAATTACAAAAACATTTTGTTCAAACAACACCTTTATTAAAGCCTAGATCTGCTGTCGGGTGTACGTATAGTCATATACAGGCACTTAAATATTTTTTAGATAATGATCCATATGACGTTGCTTTAATAATGGAAGACGATGCGTTTCCATTATTTACTAATATTATTCATTTGAAAAAGAAACTCCAGTATATAGATTGGGACTATTTAAGTTTACATTGTGACGGTGTATGTCCTAAAGAAGGTGGTGATCCTTATTTATTATCTGGTTCGACCGCTGCATATTTCATTACACGCGAAGGTGCAGAAAAAATAATAAACTATAAACATTCTTTTCATTACGATGTACAAACAACAACTATGAAAAATATGAATAAAAAAATAGATAATAAAAATTCGTTTTGGACAGATGAGGAATATAAAATGAGTGGTGAAAGTAGTACAAATAGGTATAACAGAAAATGTAACAAAGTATATGATAAAATTACGGAAAAGGTAGTGAATAGAGGTGAAAAAACCGCTTGTCACTACAAAGATTATCGCATGTTTAGAATACCTATATTAGGTTACGAAACATCTGTAGAAGATTTAGTTTTGTTTTTATTGTGTATTTTAATCAGTTGTACAGCTTTTATCGGCATAAAACATGTAAAAGGTAGTAAAAAGTAACAACGAACCCAATAAATAATTTTGTTTTTTGGGAAAGAGTGCGAGTAAAGCGATATTTATAAACAAAATGTAAATGTAAAAAAATTGCATATATTCTATGGGGTGTCTCGATATTCTTTCTAAAGTAATACTTCCTGGATAAGAAATAAATATCGCATTTACACTTTCTTTTTTATCGAATGGACTAAAATTCTTAAAAATTAGTTCTTTATCGTCGATTTTTATAAAATCGTATTTTTTACATAAGGCATTCAAATTATATTGGTCATCTTGACACTTTGGTTTTAAACTTTCTTTTAATAAAACTGTAAGGTGTTTAACATAACCCATATACATACCACCACTTCCTATATTTTTGTCATCACATTTAGGAAATCTAAATCCTATATCAAGCATATCAGGGTGTTTTGAAAAAAGTACTTTACACTTGTAACTTTCAAAAAGACTCTTGACGTTTGAAATATCTTTATTTATTTTTGTATCGAACCCGTCGATAAAAACAATTATATCGTCGTCTTTTTTTGTTTTCATGTATTCCAAAAGACCTTTGGATTTATCCAAGTACCCATTCCATTTCTTACCCATACCAAGAACTTTTACTTTAACACCGTGTTCGTTATTTATAAGTTCTTCGAACATACCCGACGATTTATTCGCATAAGTTGCTACTTCTAAAGACATTATTACTATTAATTTAGAAATAAATAATGATATGTAATTATAATAATGCCTTCGTGTTCAACAAGTCGTTCTGTACAGAAATATAAAAGTTCCAGTAGCTTAACTCTTCAGGATGTTACAGATAATGGATCAAAAACATCGAATAAAATTGAACTCGAAAATGCAACAAGAACGATAGAATCTAGTAGTAATATATTTGTTTCGTCTGGGCATTTCTTTATAGGTGATGGTGGTCTCTTATCAAATGTACAGATGGGTGGAAGCGCTGTAGGAACCCTCCAAACAGTAACAGATAACGGTTCAGGTTCAACACACAAAATTAATTTAACAAACATTGCAACATCTTTAGAAACAGTTGGTAATATCATTGCGGGAACAAACGTATACGCTAGCGAATTTTATGGTGATGGTACAACACTCACAGGTATTGCATTAAGTTCTGATTTGACGAGTAATGCATCGCGTATTGGTACTTTAGAAACCAGTTTGACGAGTAATGTATCACGTATTGGTACTTTAGAAACTGGTTTGACAAGTAACGCATTACGTATTGGTACTTTAGAAGGAGAAACACAACCAGTCAATAGAGGAGGTACGGGTCTTAATGGTTGTAGTACCGGTGATATCATATACGGATCAGCGACCGATACTATAAGTATTTTAAGTAATTCAGCGGCAACAGGTGGTCAATTTCTTAGATTAAACGCAAATAAAACAGCACCAGAATGGGCTACTGTATCAAGTGGTACAGGTTCGAGTCCTTGGACAACTGCAGTTAATGATATATATTGGAACGGGAGTGGTAACGTAGGTATTAACCTAACAAATCCTCAATTCACGTTAGATGTCAATGGTGATATTAACATGTCAACTGGTAGTAATTTCAAAATTGGTGGAGTTAACCAAACGTTTGGTGGTACAGGTTCGAGTCCTTGGACAACTGCAGTTAATGATATATATTGGAACGGGAGTGGTAACGTAGGTATTTCAAATACCAACCCCCAACACAAATTATCTGTATCTGGAAATATATATTCAAATTATTTTCACGGCGATGGATCAAATGTAACTAATATTACTCTTACCAATGAGTCAACAAGAAATATAGAAATTGCTCAGATTAAAGCATTAGCACCAACTTGGCAAAGAAATTAGATAAATTTTACTAATTATAATATATATAAATTATAATATAATGTCTGGTACTGCCGCTAGTGATAATACAAATAATACAGGTGCTCTCTCTACCCAGTATTCATCAGATCTTACCCAACATCATAATTCAAGATATTGGGTACCCACTTCATCCAAATTATCGCGGGGTAAAAAAGATACAATTCAGAGAATGTTTACAGGTGAACCACTAAAGAATATGTGTAACGTCTATGTTTATAACCAAACCACCGAATCTTGGTACCACGAACACACGATTTTAGGTAATCCAAATCGTAGTGGTTCCCAGATATACCCAGTGTCAGATTTGAATCCCAATGCGACAAGTTCTGGTACTACAGTTGGTGGTATAACGTATTATACATCTGCATCTTTTAACAATCCCGACTCTTTTGGTGCTTTTAGTAGGAATCCCCAATCACCTTCATCTTGGGCTACTGAGGATATGGTTACTAGTATAATTCATTATCCACGATATCAACCCGCTGGTTGGAGTGGTGGTACATGGGTTCCTGGTACGTACGTTGGTACTACATCCCTAGGGGGTTATAATGGTGAATGGGTAAAAATACAAGTATCAACTCCAATTCAACCTACCGTATTTAAATTTATGCCCAATCAAATAGAACAAAGACAATTCGAAACATGGACTATATTAGGAAGTAATAACGATATTAACTGGACGAGTTTAGGAAGTTTTTCAGTTCCACCAAGTTTTAGCAGAAATAATCCTATTGCAAATAATCTTACAATAAATACCACGTATTCTTATTTTGCAATTGTATTTACAAAAAGATACGAAATGCCATCTTTTACTTGGAATCCGGGTGAGTCTGTATTTATAGAAGTATCTAACTCGTATTTCTATACAGAGGATCCAAGTGAAGATTTTGGTAGATCACTCGACGGAACGGATAATGCAGATATGGTAGCTATTGGTGGACCCGGGACATGGTTTGGATCCGTATCAAATAATAATGGTTATGCGAAAGTATTCACTAAAGATAGTTCTGGTAATGGATGGACACAGAGAGGTTCAGAAGTATCGCAACAAGGGGGGTTTGGACACTCCGTCGCCTTATCCCAATACGACGGTAACATATTAGTTGTTGGTGCACCTTTCTATAACACACTAGATCCAAATTCGAGTGGTAGTACTCAATTTCATCATGTGTTAGTATCCGAGGGTAAAGTTTATATATACAAGTGGGATGGTGCTAATTATACTTTACAACAAACTTTAAATTCACCTTCAGGAACTTTATCAACTTCCATAACACCCGCACCATGGAAAAATTTCTATTTTGGGTATTCCCTAGGTATAACAGATATAGGCGATAAGATAATCATAGGCGAACCATCGATAAGAAATATATGGACTAGCAATGATCAATTACATGGAGGTGCAAATGGTTCATGGACAACTAATTCATTTCCGTATACTGGTAATGCACACGTTTACGATAATGTTACTGTTTTATCTGGTGGTACGACTTGGACCAGTAACGTTTCTATGACATCTGTTATAGGTATAACTGGTATAGGTTCGTCAGATGGGCACCCATCAAAGGTTAGATGGCTAGATGCACTTGGTACATCTGTAGATATAAATAGGGCGGGTACGCGTATATTAGCGGGTGCACCTGGAAATTACGGTACATCAAGTTCGGCTTATCACGCGTTTATGGGAAGAGTATACACACTCAATTGGAATTATCAAAATAATGCATGGGAAGAGATGGGACAAGAATCTAAACATATAAGCCCAGACCAGGGAAATATGTTATTTGGGTGGTCTACACGTTTTGACGGTAGTGGTAATCGTATAGTTTCTGGTGCACCTGGTTACATGGGACATATACAATATAATAAAGGCAACGTTGTCATAAATACATGGAATGGTGAACATTGGGTAGTTTTTCCAAATGATACGGTTGATATAAGAGGTTGGAATACAATTGGTGATTACTGGACAGATTACAACCATCGTTTAGGTGAATCCATATCTGTTGACGGTGAAGGCGAATGGGTATCTATAGGAAAATACGAACACCATTACGCTAACTTTGCACCTAGTGGTGGACTTAGACCAAATGCGTTTAATGTAGATAATATAACATACATAGGGGGTGCATCTACAACAGTAGCTGGTTCAAATAGTGATATTGATACAGGTATGTCAAATGTTTGGACATACTATATCGTACAGTCTATGGTTGTTAAAGGTAACGTATCGGTAGGAGGGATTGTTCAGGGAACTGGTGTGTGTATAGGTACGAATGATGATTCGAGTACGAGTAATAAAAGTATATTCTTTGGTGGTACAAAATCAGATAATTCGTATCAACTCACGGTTATAGAAAACCGCGTTTATGAAACCGAGGAAAAAGCTGAATTATTACTGTTCAAAGGTGACGATAACGCGGATGCATCTGGTGGTGGTACATACGGTCCAGATAGAATACGGTTAAAAGCTGGTCAAATAGCGTTTGATTTAAATACGGGGACCACCGACGTAGAAGGCGTTTTCTCAGCCGATAGATCGAGTGAAGATATACGTTGTGTCATGCACAGAAACGCCGGTGGTGCTGGTATGTTAGGTATAAATGTCTCTTCGCCAACCGAATGTGTACACGTAGATGGAAAAATTAAGTGTACTCAGGGGTTTGTAGGTCGTGGTAAAGAACTGACAGGTTTGGATTTTGATTATATAAATAACAATAATGTTGTTAAATTTGGGTTAAATGGAGTAACACAATCACCTACAAAATGGGGTACTTTATCAGTAGGTTCTGCAATAGCGTATCCTACAGTTACATTAACAAGTAATTCATACAGTGGATATACGGTAACCGCATCGAGGGATGTAGCGAATGCATACACGGTGTTTGGTGGTGGTAGATGGCAAATAGGGGATAATACAGTTTATTCTAACGGGGCAAATCGTGGGGGGTATCTAGGTTCAACAGAAAGAATTGCCGGGTATAAAGGTGAATGGATAGAACTTCAAATGCCAGATAAAATTTACCTCACTAGGTTAGATGTAAACGCCGATTATTTCTACACACCAAGAATAACACACGTATTCGGTAGTAACGATGGTATAGAATACGATCTTATACATTATAGTGGTGATTTAGGTTATCTTTGGACCAGTAATCATGGTAATAAAACAATATTCACTAGAACACCAGATTACATTAATGACGAGCCATACAATAGAATTTTAATTATTGTAAACATGATTTCTGGAGGAAATGTAATGTATTGGGATCAAGTTGATATTTATGGTACCATTGGTACGTTTACCCCTAAAGTATACATCGATAATTCTGGTAAAATTGGTATAGTAAATACAAATCCATCTTATCCGTTAGACGTTACGGGTGATATTAACTTAACGGGTGCTTTAAGAATTGGTGGAGTCGCACAATCGTTTGGTGGTGGGGGTGGTGGCTCATCCGTTTGGTCATTGAACAGTGTAAACGCCTATTATAACAGTGGTAATGTCGGTATAGGAACGTCGACTCCGGCTTATAAACTCGATGTTAACGGTGATATTAACATGTCTACTGGTAGTAGTTTCAGGATTAATGGTGTCGCACAAACGTTTGGAGGTGGTAGTAGTTTTAGTGGTGATATTGCCGATTATATTACACATACAGGTGATACAAATACATACTTCGGGTTTCCGTCGGATGATACTTTTATTATTAATACAAATGGAACCGAAAGATTAAGAGCTAACAGTTCTGGTAATATTGGTATAGGAACGACAACTCCGGCTTATAAACTTGATGTCGATGGTGATATTAACATGTCTACTGGTAGTAGTTTCAGGATTAACGGGGTCGCACAAACGTTTGGAGGTGGTGGAGGATCATCTCCGTGGACCACAGGTTCTGCTGCGGGAACATATCCACCGAGTGCGATGGTTTCAAACGGTTCGGGTGGATATGGTTCGAGCGCGAGTTCAACTAATTACCCTCCCACTTTTGACGTTTTTAAAGCATTTAATCAAACAATAAGTGATGAAGGTTGGCACGGTACCGGGGGTCATTATTCTTCGACTACTCGTAATTATATTGGTAGTTTTTCGACAACATACGATGGTGGAAGTTCAAGTGTCAGTGGTGAATGGATACAATTACAATTTCCATCGAGTACAAGTATAGCTGAAATAGAAATAGCCCCGAGATCAGGTAGTAATAATTATTTGAATAGGTGTGCCGGTGATGGTATAATTTTAGGAAGTACCAATGGTTCGACATGGACAAGTATAGCTACATTTTCCGGTAAAACGTACACGACTGGAAATTATACAAGTATTACGTTCGCTGCATCTTCGTCTTATACGTATTTTAGAGTAGTTATTACAAAATTATCAGGTAGTAGCGGAGAGAGTGTGATAAATATTAGTGAATTACGATTTAAAGGAGGTAATTCCATATATTACCCAAGTTCGGGATCAAGTAGTGTTGGTATCGGTACAACGTCTCCATCGTATACATTAGATGTCGATGGTGATATTAACATGTCTACTGGTAGTAGTTTCAGGATTAATGGTGTCGCACAAACGTTTGGAGGTGGAGGCGGGGGTTCGAGTCCTTGGACAACGTCGGGTTCAAATATTTATAGAAGCTCGGGTCAAGTAAATATAGGTGGAAGTACATTCACACGAGCCAAATTAGAAATTAATGGATCGTATAGCAGTTACTTATTATACAGGTACTACGCGTATGGTTCATACGGTTATACGGCATCTGGAACTAACTCTTATGGTATATACTGTAATGAAAGAATTGCGGCTAATGAATTTAATGCACATTCAGATATACGTATAAAAAAGAATATAACCGATATAAACGATAGTTCTGCACTCGATAAAATTCGTCTTCTCGAACCCAAAATATACAATTATATCGATGAAAAAGCTAGAGGGACAAGTAATGTATACGGTTTCATCGCTCAAGAAGTCGCAAACGTTTTACCGTACGCGGTTACGGTAAGTGAAGGAGATATACCAAATATACTTACAAACTCAAATGTAAGTGTCATCGATAGTAACGTACTCGAACTTCGTTTAGATACCACGGTTGAAGGTTTAACTTTATCAAATACATCTGTTATAAACATTATTACAGATAAGGATAAAGATTTAAAGTGTAATGTACTTTCGTTTTCGGAAAGTAATGTTATAACAATAGAAAATACAGATGAATTTAGTAATGTCACGAACGCTTTTATAAAGGGGGAACAAATAAGTGATTTTAACCATTTGAATAAAGATGCTATATGGGCAGTTTCAACTGCGGCTTTACAGGAAGTAGATAGACAATTACAAGCTGAAAAGACGAAAGTCGTGACGTTAGAAACACAAGTCGCTAATCTATTAGCGCGTGTTACCGCACTCGAAAATACGTAATTGATTAAAAAAACAAAATCACATTTACCATGCTGGAACAAACAGGATGGTAGATGGTTTACTTACTTTTTATTAGGAAGTGCGTCCATAACCGCTAAGGCAATTACGCCCGCAATGAAAAACATAACGACAAAGTTACAC
>ENA-OWPI01004441-OWPI01004441.1-marine-metagenome-genome-assembly--contig:-NODE-4441-length-11218-cov-4.133202_pt1 | contig 11218 bp, 15 predicted proteins | sample MGYA00238138_ERZ651775 | MGnify/ENA primary metagenome ERZ651775 (study PRJEB26906, sample SAMN06265043) | marine metagenome | isolation source: Helgoland LTER site | place: Germany:Helgoland, sampling...
CAGGCACCTGACTTGGCATTACGCATACGGTTGTCTGACAGGTTGCTCAAGGAGATTAAAGCACTTCTGCGTACTCCTCCTACGACTACTACTTCTGCAACCTTACACATCAAATCGTGACAGTCTATAGACACAAGCTTACGTTGTCCTTTTGTAATAGCATCACGAAATATATTAATAGTAAAATCAAATAACTCTTCAAGCGGAGCAGGGCCACTAGCACGACCACCAAAGGTTTTAAGTCTAGCACCATAAGGTCTAATGTTGGAAACATCCCACGTAGGAATTTGTCCTGCATACAGTAACGACAGTAGTTCTTTATAGGACTTTGCCCACCCAATCTTAGAGTCAGCTACTTTTATAACTGTATCTGTATTGAATAGTTCTTCAGGTAGATCAGGAAGTTGATTAACATACTGACGCTCTACACTAAAGCCAACACCTGTGCCACACATGAGTATGTATAGCGTTTCATCAAAGGCTCTGACGTTATCGACAGCTACATAGCTACAGTTAAAACCTGCAACGTTATCTTGCTCTAATGCTTTACCTGCTGACATCAATGCTCGCATACTTGGCATAACATCTAAGTTAAGCACAGCTTCTTCTAAATATTTTCTAGTTCCGTTCCACGTAACAATGTCTAAGTTATGTTTCTGAGTTAAATGATTTTCAAAGAAATCAAAATATCTAGAAACAGTTTCGCTCCATGTTTCTCTACGTTGATGTTCTTCGTTCCATCTTGCATATCTACTAAGATGTATAAATTGTTGATAGTTTGTGGGTAACTCTGCGTTGTTTGTTTGTGTCATGTTATATCTCTTGTAAAATGTTTAGTGTTAAATATAAAAAAGAAGTAAAGCTTATCAAAAGAAAAACAACAGGCATAAGTGCATCCCATAGTTGTACTTCTACTTCTAGTGTTCCATCAATTCCTGCTCGTAGCATTTGTAAAAATAAAAACCCTAAACAAATACTCGCTTGTAATATTCCTAGCAAAGCTAACACCCCTGCTACTGCACTGTTGTTACTAAATAAAAAGTAACAGCCAACTGACATACCTATAAAAGGTATCATGTAAAGTAATCTGCTAATCATGTGTTTTATCCTCTGTCCATAAGTGTATAGCTATAATAGCGTAGTGTATAATCTTTAACAAGTCACCTTGATTTTTATATTCTCCAGTAACAGAGTCAGGTTTCTTACCATACCTTATAGCATATTTTATAATGTTACCCATGCAGAAACCATCTCCGTGTCCTGCATCTATAACCATCTCTGTTGCTTGCTGTTTGCCAGAAGCATAGTGTTGTTCGTATGTTTTATCTATGTATCTTTTTATTTGTTCTATTGTATTGTGTTCGTTGAATTTATAATCAATCATTACTTCCACTCCTTCGGTAAGGTATCTTCAGTATACCATTTAAAATTATTTGCTTCAGCCCATTCAGCATGTGTTCGTTTTGTTCCGTCTTTTCTTTTCTTGGCAGCAGGCATCGGAGCGTATGGTTTTTGAAATAAAAATATAAGTTCCATTGTATCAGGTAAAGACTTTCTGATCCAGATGTACTTACTATATTCTGCGTGATCCCAAAACCTACCCTTTGCTTCTATAATAATTTTATCTTTTTCAAAGTCAGGTTCGTAAGTATGTTCTATTACATAAGGTACTTTGTTAGTGTGATGACTCCAGTTATTTAATATACCTTTGTGCAACTCGTACTCCCACTTACTATCGTATCCTGTTGGTACGTTCTTTTCTCTTGGTCTAACTTTTCTAGGTTTTCTTTTAGCCATTAGATAACCCAATGACCAGTACTAGATTTTACATTCTGTTCGTTTAGTAACTCGTATAAAGTTGCATCAGGGTTACGTTTTAATTTTTTATAAAACCAACGTAAAGAATAAGCACTTAATAAAAACTTACGATTAGCATAGATGTGTGTTTCAGCAGGCATAAACTCGTGTATGTTTCCTGTATGTATCTTAGTAAGATCTTCTCCTTCAGGAACAACAGAACGTAACCATTCTACTAATAGTTCTTTACTACGTTTTCTTAGTGCTTTTGCTTCAATTTGTGTTATTCTAGTCCTATGAACATCAAATTGTCTTCCCACTTCTTCGAGTGTATGGTCAGTACTCATATCAATTCCAAATCGCATTTTCAATACTTTTGACTCTCTTGGAGAAAGCTTTTCAAGCGCCTCTCGTATTTTTTTATTGATGTTAGATTCTATTGCCATATCTTCTACATCAACAACATTATCTTCAAATTCAACAGAAGCATTTAATTCACATTCATCAGAAAGTGTCTTACAGATTTTTGCATAACGACTAAAATCATTATTGCGTATATCTTTTAAAGCTTTACTTTGTTCTGTAGTTTTAAATTTCCAAGTCATAATTTATCCAACATGAGATAATGACATCATGCCTTCAGACACTTCACAGATATGTGCATTGATTAGAGAATCAATTTCTTTTTGTCTTTCATTCGCTTCTTTAGCATAAGCATCTATGCCCAGTTCTGATTGCCAGAACTCTGAAATTTCTTTGTGTGAATTAAAGAAGTATGAATCATACCACCAGCCGTCAGCATCAAAGTCAAACTCAAGTTCTGCGACACAAGACCAACCATAAAAGAACTCAACATAAACATAAGTCATGCCATTATGTTCAGCATCATCTTTGTACCAATGACAAAGTTTTACAGCCTTATCTGAATAGTTGACAACAAGACCTTTGTCGTTTGCATCTGCGAACTCTCTGTCGCCTTTACCTAGTTTAAAATCTTCGGGGTAGTTCATATCTTTTTCATCCTTTTTCATCATAATATAGTTATATTATATCAGATTTTGGGGGTGAAATGTAAAAACTTATGGTGCCAGTAGCCCACTATTTGGAGTGGAACTGGCATAGTAGTTTTCCCTATTGTAATAGGGTTTAAAGAGTTGTGTTATTTTTTGAAGATAAAAGTTGGTTCAAACTTCTTTCCTGGGATGTCAGGTCTGACATATTCGCCCATATATCTCTGTTTTTGTTTTGGCTCTGTGAGTTCGCCATCTAAGTTCATAACAGCAGGTTTGCCCTGTTGTGTACTCAATGATAACCACCATGTATCTACATGTTCAAAGCCTACTTCTTTTGCAAGTGTAACAGTATCTTCTTCAAAGGTTTTATATTGTTTTGTGTTTGCAACATTGAGTGCAAGATATTTGCCAGTTTTAAGACCTACATGTGCGTTGGCGATAGTCTGTTTTAAAAAGTGTTCTTTCCACATCTCTGAGGTATCAAACTTAATACTTGATTGTTCTGGTTCATCACCATATGCTTCCCAACCAAAGTATGGTGGACTTGTCATTACAAAATCTAAACTTTCTTCTGGCGGCACATAAGTTTCACTACCTTCTCTGCGAAGTTCGTATCTCTTATTTGAATGTCCGTAGTTATCTCGTATCTTTTCTAGTCCTTCGTATGTCGGTATGCATGGGTCTGTGCCGATATAGTTCACGCCAGCTGCAATCGCACCTAGCAATCGACCACCATATCCCATACTTGGGTCCCAAACTGTGCCAGCTTCAGTACCTTCTAATGGACTATCTTTAGCTACAAATACATCATAGAGGGCAGCGGCCGCTGTCGGTCTAAAGTTTGAAACCATCTGTGTGCCTGTAACTCGTCTTAACATCAATCTCATAAGTGAGTCTGTGATTTTATGAGGAAGTGTTTTTGGAAAAAATACACCATTCAGTAATTTAGAAATGCCGTGCTTTAGTTTTTCTTCATCATTCCATATATCCATAGGCGTATGCATTTTACCACATTGAATACCCCATGCATGTTCCATAAAAGACCATGCAAGACTTTGACCGTGTTGTGTTTGTCCTATGATTTTACTTCTTCTATCAACAAGAACATCTCTCTTATAGTTCATTAGTTGTTCAAATCTTTGATTGCGCCAAGCATCATCAGTAGAATAATATGGGAAACCTTTCTCTCTCCACTCATCATAGACTTGTTGTATTAGTTCATCACTTGCGCTCATAAAACTTCCTTTACATTATCATACATGTACACATCACCAGGCAAAGCATCTTTTACGCCACTTTTAGACCATGATGTAAACCCAACTAAATCCATGCCGTTCTTTTCATAAAACTTTTTTGCAATCTGGTTATCATTTCGCACACTTAGAAAAACTCGTCTGTTAGTCCAATTAAAAAAGTTCTGAAGTGTTTGACTTGCAGTACCTTTGTTCTTGGCAGCTATTTGATGCAATATGCAATCGCCTTGTTGTGCTGTTACAGTACCTACTCTTTGTTTTCTCTTATAATAATTGTATGTTATGATAACATCATTATCTAGTATTAAATTGCCACTGGCAATCATTCTTTTGATATAATCTTGTCTAACATGTGGAAACCACTGCTTGTGTTGAGAAAATATCTCTTTTACAACATCAAAATCATTTTCTTTGGCATGTATCATATTTGTACTATTATACTATAAAAGTCGTGCCTTGTCAAGCCACCATCGTCCTAAGACTATCATTGACATAACAATCGACTACGAGGTGTATTCTGTCTACTTCAGACATGTTTCTAACTGCGTGAGGTTTCGTAACATCCATATAATAATAATGACCTGTCTTTAAGTTATACTCATAAGCAACTTTAGCTCTTGGGCTTTCATATAAAGAAAATACAACATCATCATTTGTTCTGATTGGCACATGAATTCTCATAATCTGCCCATCATCAAACCCTAAATCTTTGTCAATCTTATCACTATGTTTGCCAATAACTTTGCCTGCCTCTAGTTTCATAAAACGAACTCGTTCATATTTACACGGCAAATTTTCTAAAATTTTAAACACAGGATTCAAAGGTGTTGCTTCGTGTAAAGATGTCCATTGTAATTGTTCGTCAATGTTTACTGAACTCTTTAACACACCAGGTTTTAGTATGTCAGTAATCTTTGAACCATATCCATATAATGATATTGCAGTCCAGTCATTACCTTTTGTATACTTTGTTTTGACTTTTGTAAAATCTAAGTCGTCAAGAAATTCAGCTGCGCTTGATAAATCTTCTGTACAAGGTTCTAGCGCCAACTCTTTCATTAATGGTCTATTCATCTTAATATCCTATAATCTGATTCTGTTTCAACAACAACTCTTGCACCACAACTCAAAATCTTTTCACCTTCTTCGCCATAAACTACTTTACTAGGCCCTAATATTTCTACTTCGTGGCAATAAGTATTCTTACGACCCTCTTTAATTGTAATCACAGGTTCGGTAGTGCCGTGCTTTAGATTAGCCCTAATCTTATGTTGATTTACATGAATGTATTTTTTATTTGATGATTTTCGGGGCACCTTGTCTCCTTTTTATTTCTTTAATCATCTTCTGTTTTGATTTCTCTGCCCGTTCTAGTTTGAGTTTACTTACGAGGTCTGTGAAAACATATCCATTCATGTGTTCGTTCTCGTGCATGAATATTCTAGCAGACATGCCATGTAAAGTTTCTTCTATTTCTTCGCCATTCTCATCAGTATATCTTACTGAACACCACTTTGGTCTTTTGATTGATAAGAATAGAAATGGAAATGACAAACAACCTTCTTTCAAGTTGATAGATTCAGGACTCACATCATTGATGAGTGGGTTAAATACAGTTCTTACTTTACCATCTTCGACTTGTGGGTGTCCGCCCATGACAAACATACGATATGGCAACCCGAGTTGATTCGCCGACAGACCAAGACCACCATATTTTACCATGTTATCATACATGACTTTTGATAATTCTTTTCTGTCTGCAAATCCAAACTGCTCTAATGTGTCATCTAAGAAAGGTGCAACCTGCATCAACAATCTTGGGTCATTTGGTGGTATCAAAGGAAATACTTTCTTTTGTTTTTCTTTTATATTGCCTTCAAGGTCACTTAGAATAGGCGTCTTGCCTGTCTGTATATCTTCTAAGTGTTGAGCTGCTTTCTCAATGTTTTCTGCGTTTAATTTTTCTGCCATATCAGTTCCTTATTCATAATTGTATGCTAGTGTAATTCTATCTCCCTCGTCTTGATGTCTACCCACACAATGGGGCAAATAACTTCTAAAAACTATAAGTCTACCTGGTACAGGAGTATATTCTATAGTTGTGTTTGGGCCAACTGAACCATCAACTTTTCTAATATCTCTTTGGTCTTGAAATGGCGGTTGCATTATCAAAGAACTGCACTTCTCATTTGACTTTAAAAAATATACAGCAGATACTATTGAATTTGGGTGTACATGTACTTCTTGATAGTCGCCTTTTTTATAGATATTAAACCATGATGTATATCTTTTAGGTTTAAATTCTGTTTTAGTTTCGTGAACATAACGAGCTACTGATTTATTTATCCAATCATTTAAATCTTTAAACCTCGAATCTAAATGTGGCTCATACACTCCGTCACCTGTATTATAGGTGTCTTTAGATACCCAACCTTTACCGCCGGTCTCGGTTTTGTTTTGTATTTCATAACAATAATCGACTAGATTTAATTTATTGTGATTAGGGTTGTCGTAATATCCTATCTCTTGCGGCCACCAACATTCAATCATTCTGCCATCCTTGTAAAGTTTTTATATTTTTCAAATTTCATTACTCTTGGGAACTTGTCGATTAGAGTATCGCCTTTGTGAGATATTATAAAGACATTCTCTTTATTCATTGTATGATATAATATTCTCATAAACTCATCTGTGCCTGTCGTATCTAACGAAGAATCAAATATCTCATCTAGTATGAGTAGATTTGTATTTGTTGAGTTCTTTAACTTAGCAATCTCACGCCAAGTAAATAGTATTGCCAAATCGATTCTTAGTTTTTCGCCTTCACTAAATGAATGATAATTAAAATCATCACGGTGTCTTGATTTAATTGTTTCATTGAATTCTTCATCAAGTGTAAAGTTGACAAAGAAGTCCATATCTGCTAGGTTCTTATTTATATACTGGTTCATTATCGGTAAATACTGTTTGATAATCTTGGTTTTGATACCAGTATCTTGCATGAGATGTCTTGCAGTATCGATATAAAGTTTTTCTTCTTTTTCTTTTAACTTTGTTTTCTCTGCATCAACAAGCTGTTCTTGTAGTTGATTGAGTTCGCCTGTTGCAACGCCAGTTGTAAACTTCTCGTCTGATAGACCATCTATTTCTTTTTGCAGTCTGGCCTTATATTTCTCAATCTCAGTTATAGATGTTTCGTAACGACTAATCAATAATTCCTTTTCTCTTATCGCAACAATGACTTCGTTAATCTTGTCTAGTTTCTTTTGTGATGTTCTGATTGCATTGTCAAGCTGCTTCATACCAAGTTCTAGTTCTACAACTTTTGCCTCTTTGACAACGATTGTTGCTTTCTTAAAGGCCTCATCAATCGCCTGACGACATGTAGGGCAATCATCATGTTCTTTAAAGAATGTTAATTCTTTTTTATGTTTGATACAAGTATTTTCTATCTTTGCTTCCATGGCTGTCAGTTTGCCATGTTTACTTTTTAGTTTTGTTTCATCAATTATTTCTACTTGTAGGTCTGAAATTTCTCGTCTGACACGAGCAATATCTTCTCTATAATTGTCTATGTCTGTATCTGCATTTTCAATATCTAGTTTCTTTGAGTCAGCAGTATCTTTATTCGTGTTACTAATATCATCTATATGTTTCTGTTGTGTTTCTATCTTACCATCAAGCATCTGATAATTGAAGTCTGCCTGTTTGATTGTTTCGTCTTGTGCCTTTGCCTTCTCTCTGAACATTAGATTCAGTTTAGAGAAGATTTCAATGTCAAGTATTTCTTCAACAACTTGCCTTCTGTGTTTTGCCCTTAGTTGCATAAAAGGAACAAACGAAGCGTTACCTAAGATTACTACTTGTGTGAATGACCTAAAGTTTAGTTTAAGTATGTGTTGCTCTAAATGTTTTTGATAATCTCTTACTGAAGCATCTTGATTCAACATAATATCATCACACCAAATCTCAAACAAATTAGGTTTAATGCCACGAATAATCTTATATTGTTTCTTGCCAATAATAAAATCTACTTCAACTATACATTCTTTCTCGTTGATAGTATTAATGAGTTGGTCTTTTTTAATGTTACGAAATGGTTTTGAAAATAAACCAAAACATAAGGCGTCTAACATTGTAGATTTGCCAGCGCCATTGTTACCGACAACAAGTGTCGTGGGCGCTTCATTTAGATTAATCTCTATAAATTGCTGACCTGTTGATAAAAAGTTTTTATATCTTACTTTTTTAAATATTATCATTTTTTACTCCACCAAATTCATTGTATATTTCTTTAAAACTAATCCATCCTGTAAGAATTAATTTTGCATGGTCTTTTGAAATCTGACCAGAGTGTGTATGTGTAAACCCAGCAGGCCACACTAGTGTCAATCCTGTAAGTGCAGGTGTTGTTACGCCTTGGTATTTAAATTTTGTTCCGCCATCAGGTACATTATTTAAATAAGTCATAAAAACTAAATGTCTATAAACAGAGTTTTTAGAACCAGTATTTTCACAATGTTCAACAAAGAAACCACCGCCTGGTGGATACCATTGTAAATTAAATCTCTCTACTACAGCAAACGGTTCAACTTCATTTGCATCTGGATATTGTTTAAGACGATAATCATCAACACATCTTCCCAAAGCATTTCTATATTTTTTCCATGGTCCTGAATAATCGTCAGGATGAATCGCCACTTCCATAGAATCTTTTCTATATTTGTTGCGTGTACTTTTGGCACCTAATGCTCCAGGAGTTGCTCTAGAATTTACTTCAGGATTACTCCAGAAGTTGACAATAGGTTCTGTTATCTCATCAGACATCATCCAAGCGCCTATGAAAGAATCTTTCAATTCTGGCATATCAAATCGTTCAATCACTTTATTGCATCCGTATCTTGCGCTTCAATATACATTTCTTTAATCATCACTTTCAATCTGTCTTTATCTAGGTCAACTTTTAATTGGTCAACATAGTTACTTACTAGATTCATAGTATCTTCTGCGCCCTCAACAACATCATCACTTACATTTACATGTGATAGGTCAGAATAATCTTCTAGTATTTTTAGTTCGTGTACAGAGATATCATTATACAGTCTTTCGAGCAATCTGTCAAACATTTCGTTATCTTTTTTATTGACAACGACCAACTTCACATACTTTTGATTGTATTCTGTAATGTCAAACTTATCGTAGTTTGTCAAAGCATCATCATAATGAAGTTTGATAAACATGGTAAATGGATTAGGCACAAACTCAACATCTCTTGTTTCAGTATCAAACACATGAAATCCTTTCTGATTATTATAATCTGACCATGTGATTTCGTATTGATTGCCTAGATAGTACACTTGACCATCATCATTCTTATGGTGAAAATGACCACTATAAGTTCTCTCAAAACGACTCACAATACTCTTATCGTGTCCGTGAGATTGTTTCATAGTATCATTCATTGCAAAGCCATTTAAATCGAAATGCCCCATACAGACATCTGCTTCAGCAGTTTTTAACATTTCAATTGAGTCTGCCTCATTCTCTGGATTAATCCAAGGCATCATCAATAACTTTGTGCCATCAAAGTCAACTACTTTTGCTTCTTCATATATCCAAGGTTCGTTTTTACCATCAGCAGTTGTACATAACTCCTTTATGGCATTTACTTTGTTTGTGTTTCGATAGTAGATATCGTGATTACCGATAATGATATGGGTGTCTATCTTCTCATCCCATAGGCGTTTCATAAATTTCTTTCTAAAGTTATGAGCAATCCTAAAATTGATGAACTTTCTTCGGTCTACAACATCACCCAAGTGAATGAGTGTTTTGATATTATTTTCTTTTAGATAAGGAAAGAATATCTCGTCATAAAACTTATGAAAGAAATCATCAAAAATAAGACTATCGTTTCTTGCACCGAAGTGGGTGTCATTCAATAAGGCTATTTTCATAATATATTATTTAACTTCTTTTTTCTTGTCTGCTTCTGTTTCTTCTCTGCTGTTTCGTCTTAAAAAATCTAACATTTGACTTTGATATTGTGTATCATCGCCTTCCATTGAGTCCATCATTTGTTCAATACCGTAGTTAGCAATCATCTTTTGTTTAACTTCTTGTTGCTTCTTTTCTTTTTGAATTCTACGAATGAACGCATAATAGATTATCTGTGTAAAATATGCAAATGGATTCTTACTTTTTTCGGGGTCGAAGTTGTCCATGTATTGTAGACAATTTTCTATACCATCTGAAATCATATCATCTCGATATGTATAGTTAATAAAATTAGGTCGATACGATAGGTGATTTGCAATCTTTAGATAGCATTCGCCTATGTAATTAGTAACAGTAGGTCGTGGTTTGCCTTCTTCTTCGGCCTTGATTCTTAATGCACGATACTCTGTCATTGCTGCCAGAAACTTCTTATTATCTACATAATGAGGTTTCTGTTTTGGTTTTAACTTTTCTTGTTCTGCCATGTTATAGTCCTTTTCTGTCATTACGCTTCAATAGATTCTTCAAACCTTTGACTAAATTATTCTTTTTACTTGATTTCTTATCCTTCAATAAATGAAGTTTTTCTTTAATATGTTTTAATTGAGTCGCCTTTTTGATGTTTCTGTTTGTTTTTTTATTCATGTGTGTTATTATACTATATCCGCTATAAGTTGTCAAGCCTTAACCACTCTCGTTCTTCGTAACCAGCGGGCTCGTCTAGTGCTATCGGAAAACTTAGGCTTAATCTTTTTTCTGTTATAGGTGTAATTCTATGATAAACATGGGCAGGCACAAAGGCATACTCGCCATTTGTTAATTCTTTTTCTATAATATGGCCTCCCTCTATCCATATTTCACATCTTATACTTCCTTCTACCACTACAATTATGTTATGAGCGCCGTCTTTATGTTTTTCAAAGTTTGGTAAATCTTTATTAAGTGAAATGTAAATATGACAGTCTACATTTTTCTTTAATATTTTTTCTAATGAATAACAAGTTGAATTTATTTTTTCACTTGCTTTACTGCAATCTCGAATGTATGCTGTAGTCTTACTTAGCGTATCTTTTATACAAGACACAGGCCAAGTATAGTGGTCTGTAGACCAACCAGTATAGAACCAGTCATAGTCAGACGATATAATTGCTGGAGTGA
>ENA-OWPI01004442-OWPI01004442.1-marine-metagenome-genome-assembly--contig:-NODE-4442-length-11214-cov-3.482805_pt1 | contig 11214 bp, 8 predicted proteins | sample MGYA00238138_ERZ651775 | MGnify/ENA primary metagenome ERZ651775 (study PRJEB26906, sample SAMN06265043) | marine metagenome | isolation source: Helgoland LTER site | place: Germany:Helgoland, sampling...
TTGCCTGGTCTGCAAGTGCCCGTTCCTGTGCTAATTGATACTCCGTCCGTCTCAGGTTTGCCAATGTTTCTGCCTCTCGAGCAAGGAGATCAATATCGACAATTTTGACCAACAAATCTCCCTTTTCGAAAAAGCCTCCATTTTGAAAGGATGCAATCGATTGATTTACTTCGTTTTTAAACGGTGCCACTCCTTCAATCAATCCAGGCACCTCGGCAATTAAATTGGTAAGAGTGCGTGCCTGTACGGTTCCAAATGCCTCTATTGTTGCTCTTTGGGATACCAGGTTTGCTTCGACGATGTCGACAAAGGGAAGTTGTTTAACAATTTCTTTTGGTTTCGACTGGGGCTTACTTTCGATCAGATATTTTCCAATCAAAATTGCAGAAGTAATAATAACCCCGCATATAATCAACATTTTGAACTTCTTCATGATTCTGTGGCGATGGCTTCCATGCCAATTGCTAGGTAAAGGTTTATTCGGTTCAGAATTCTTTCTTTTTTAAGGAGTAAAAATCGACTTTCTGCTTCAAATGAACGCCTTCTTGTATCAAGGGCATTAAAAATTCCCTCCACTCCACGCTGATATCTCTTCCAACTCAACTCAGCTGCGTTTGCATAGGCAATGGACGACTGTTGTAACTTCGTTTCTTCATTTGCAAGGTGGATTTCAGCAGAGAGTGAATTCTCCACTTCAAAAAATGCCCGAAGGATAACCGCTTTCAGTTCGAAAAGAGCAGATTTTTGTAAGGCTTCTGATTTTCTTATTCCTGCCCGCAGTCTTCCTCCCTGAAAGATCGGTTGACTTACGGCACCGGAAATATCCCATACTCGAAATTTCTGATCGACCAAATCACTGAAATTATCCGAACGGCTTCCTGGAGCACCAGTTAGTGTAAAGGAGGGGAGTAGGTTTTTATTCGCCACCTTTAAATCCAATCCAGTTGATTGAACTTTTAACCGAGCCGAGTTTAAATCATGACGTGATTCGATCACTTCTGCAGGAGTGGGGGGAAGGGGAGGGAGGACCAGGTCAGGAAGAGACATGGAAGAATTAAGATCCATTTTTCCATCCGGGTAATCACCGATTAATTCTTGAACAGTTTGGGTTAAGTTCATTGCCAAACGTTTTCTCTGGGCTAAGTTCGCCTGAGATGAAAGGTAGCTGGCTTCCGCAAGTTTTTGCTCCAGTGCAGTGGCCAGTCCTGTTTGGTATCGGTCATTAATAAAGGAGAGATTCTTGGAATAGGTTTCAATTGTTTTTTCAACTAGTTCTATCTGAAAAGAATTCTCGACTAAATTGAACCACGCCTTCGCGACTTGACCATTTAGTGACAATCGGGCTGCTTGGTAATCTGCTAAGCTTGATTCAAATCTCTTTTTAGCAGAATTACGGGAATCTTTAATCTTTCCCCATAAATCTATTTCCCAGCTTACATTTATTCCGGAATTGAAACTGCTCGAAGTAAATGAGGTTTCACTGTTTGGAAAATTGAACCCAATTAAATTTCTTTTATTTCTGGCTCCAGTCACATTTGCATTAGCAGATGGTAAGAGATTGGCTCCCCCAATTGTGGCATCTTCCCCCTTGGCAACCATTCGTTCATACATGGATGCTAATTCAGGATTATTTTGATTCGCTTGCGAAATCAAACGAGTAAGCGGGGGGATTTCAAAAGAATCTGTCCAGTAGGTTATATTGCGGTCCGCTGATCTAACCTCGAAATCGGAGTTCCATTGGGCGGGAATTAAATCTTTCTCTAAATTTGATATTTCCTTTTTTGTCGACCGACACGACAAAAGGGCAAAAAAAGGAATTAAGATACAAATAGGGTGAATTTTCATTGTTTAATTTGAATACCTGCCTCGAAACCATTGGATACAAAAATTATAAGTCGATCGATCATGGCACTGACAGCATTTTCATTATATTTGCCTACTGAAAAGTCAATCATTCGACGATGTTGTGCCAATGTACCTAACATTGATGAAACGGCCAGATGGTAATTCCAATATAAATCCTCCTCGTTTGCATCGGGATTGGAGTTTTTCAGTTCAGTCATAAAAACCTGAGATAATTCTCCGAAAAATCTTTTTTGTATTTTAGCAAGAAATTCTGCTGGCTCTGTAAAACTACGAGCAATGATTTCGATGATGCCGTTTTGATTAGTGATCTGTTTCTCCACTTCCTCTCCCACGGGGTGAATCAGGGCCCGGAAAATTTCTATATTGGGCAATGGTTTGTCTGCGAATTTTACTTTAGCCTCGTCTAATCTTTTCCTCCTTTTTAAGTTTATCGGTTCTATCTTGGATTTGATCATTTCTAAGACCATGGCTTCTTTCGATCCAAAGTGATAATGAGCAGATGCGAGATTCGTTTTGGCTTTCTTGGCTACGACCCTCATCGTAACGCCGGCCACACCCTTTGAAGCGAATAATGTTTCAGTCGTTCGTAAGAGCCTTGCTTTTGTTTCTTGCCCATTGGCACGAGTAAGAATGGAAGAACAAACCATGATTGGGCCTATTTAAACAATCGTTTGAAGAAAGACAAGATTGCTTTACAATTCGTAACCGAAATTCATTGAGTTCAAGGTGTGGATATGCCCGATAATTAAGGGGTTTTTCATTGACAGAGTGTTAATAATATTCTTTTCTTTTAGCTTTTTCCTTATTTCGCACCCCTTCATTTACTAAGAAGATTATGATTAAGATTCGCTTGCAAAGACACGGAGCCCGCCACTCCCCATTTTATCGTATGGTAGTCACTCCATCTACCACCCGTCGTGACGGAAAGTTTATTGAAGTTCTCGGAACTTATAGTCCGAAGGCACATGCTCGTTCCGAAGAACTCAAGTTGAAGATGGATCGCATCGATCATTGGTTAGGCGTGGGTGCACAACCCACTGACACTGCTAAAAGTTTGATTCGCCAAGGTCGTCTTACTCCAGAGGAATGGTTGAAGAAATCAGAGCGAGAAGCCGCTAAACGATTAGCACGTGCTCAGAAGAGTGATGTTGCACCTCAGATGGAAGACAAGAAGGAAGAAACTCCTGTTGCCGAACCCGAAGCGAAAGCGGAGGAATCGAAACCAGAAGAGAAGGCAGTCGCAGAGGTAAAAGAGGACAAGAAGGAAGAAGCACCTGTTGCCGAACCCGAAGCGAAAGCGGAGGAATTGAAACCAGAAAAGAAGGCAGTCGCAGAGGTAAAAGAAGACAAGAAGGAAGAAGCACCTGCCGACAAACCAGAAGCGAAAGCGGAGGAAGCTAAACCAGAAAAGAAAGCGGCCGCAGAAGCAAAAGAGGATAAAAAGGAAGCCAAGCCTGATGCGAAAGCAGAGGAAGCGAAGCCTGTTAAAAAAGCTCCTGCGAGCAAAACGAAGGAAGAAGAGTCCAAGTAAGGCTATCTATTAGCTGGCACTCTTACTTCCTGTATGTTTTTAAAACTTTGTGATGATTCGCAAGATGGAACCAATTCTGCGTTTCGATGTTTTATCTCTTTTTCCTAAGACATTAGAAGGTTTTATTGGGGAAAGTATAATCGCCCGTGGTATCGATAATGGCTTAATTGAGGTAAACTCTCTTGATTTACGCCGATGGGCAGATGGAAAACATCGTGAAACAGACGACCGACCATTTGGTGGTGGTGCTGGAATGGTAATGAAACCAGAACCCTTGTTTTCTGCAGTTGAAGATATTGCGGAACAATCATCCACTGTAATTTACATGGCTCCAGATGGTGAGAAATTAACTACTCCCTTATGTAAAGAACTTGCACAAGAAAAACATATTGTGGTACTGAGCGGACATTATGAAGGAGTTGATCAACGTGTTCGTGATAGTCTTGTAACTCGTGAAATAAGTGTAGGAGATTATGTTCTGACTAATGGAACTCTAAGCGCTTCTATTCTAATTGATGCAGTTAGCCGACACATTCCTGGTATGTTGGGGGATGAAGATTCTCTCAAAGATGAGAGCTTTGAAGATCAACTACTTGCATTTCCTCAGTACACAAGACCAGCAGAATTCCGTGGAATGAAGGTTCCCGATGTCCTTCTTTCCGGAAACCATTCCCAAATTTCGAAATGGCGTGAATCAAAAAGGTTGGAAAAGACCCAAAGACTACGTCCTGATTTATTGAAAAATTAACCTGAGAGTATACCGAATTATGAACAACCAACTACTAGAAGAAGTAACAAAAGAGTATTTAAAAGAAGGCCGCGACCAATTTAAAGTGGGAGATGGTGTAAAAGTTCATGTTCGAGTGCGAGAAGGAGAAAAAGAACGTATCCAAATTTTTGGCGGAATTGTGATCGCGCGCAAGGGATCAGGAGTTCATGAAACTTTTACTGTTCGCCGTATCGCATCTGGAGTCGGAGTGGAGCGAGTTTTTCCAGTTCATTCTCCCCTTATTGACAAGGTTGAAGTGGACCGGGAAAGTGTTACCATGCGTGCACGGATGTACTACCTGAGAGACAGGATTGGTAAAGAGGCGAACAAGGTAAAAGAAAAACGGCTTTTTGAAGCAAGGCGTGCGAGTAAATAGTTTACTACTTACAGACAGTTTTCTGTAATAGACAGAAAACTGTTATTCTATTTTTCACTTCTCGGTTACTCTCTCTTTAACCAACTCCATACTTCCCCGATCTTCTGGGGATTCATTTCATCTTTTGTATGAATTAATTTCGTGTTGGAACAATCGAATGACTCTCTTCATAGTAGATTACTGATGAAAAAGTCTTTATGGTTATTACTTGTCTTATTGGTAACTATTGCAACGGCTGACCTTATTATTTTTGAATGGTGGTTGCCTGACCGATTTGAAAAAAAGTTAGCCCGTGCGATGGCGGACGGCAACCTTAGTTTTGATACTACAGAGTTAAACTGGGATGAGGGATATTTATCGGGTGGACAGTGGCTTAGTCCAAATCGAGATTTATTCCTAGGAGAAGGTCGATTTACTTATTCTTCTCTTGATTGGTTTTTGAAAGAAAATTCGCAAATCAAACATTTGCAATTAAAGAATTTTCGTGTGGTGGAAAAAGAAAGTATCGATTCGAACTTTGATATTGAGAAGGTGCTTGAATCGCTACGTTTAAATTCCTTGAACTACGGTTTTGATTCAATTGATATTAGTGGGAGGCTCGAAAAAAATAAATTCTCTGTTCCATTTTCAGTTTTTGCTTCTTATTCGAAGCCAGATCGAATTATTAAAGCAGCAATTGAATTAAGGTTTGATGATTTATTTCCTACCATTAAGCAATTTATTCCGATCGATAAAAGTGTACTACTCCATATTGAAATACAACGAGAGGAGGCTCTTGGAGCTCAGATTTTAAGAATTTCAATTCGTAATAAAAAATTCGGAATGTTGAGTTATTTACATGATAGCAAATCCGAATTGATTCAACTTTATCTTGGGGGCAATCAATTAGAAATGGCTCGTTTTGAATTAAATGCTCAAAGAGGAGTTGAGGATAATCTATTTACTGGTGATTGGAACACTACCATCCTTTCTCGCAATTTAATCAAACAATTCCCTATCCTTTCCCTTGTTGATGGAATCGTAGAGAGTTCTGGTAGAATCAAGTTTGATACCCAAGGAAATAATGTTGAGTTAGAAGGTGAGGGGAATTTTTCAGTATCTTCTTTCTTTTTACCGCAAGAGGGCACTGTTAGTGGTCAAATAATTAGTCGTGTTCGAGTAGCAGATGATCAGTGGGGTGTTGAGAATTTTCGTATTCAGATTGAAAATAAAAAAGGAGAAAGAATAGAGGCAGAAACAAATCTTCCCTTTACTGATTTGAGAGAAATCAAAAATGTTAATCTGTTATTCCATTCGTTGGATGTGGGTCGATTGAAGCAACATTTTACAGTTGGTACGCTTCTCAGTGGAAATTTTTTATCAGAAGTAAACGAGGGAATACTTTCCCTGAAATCCAGTAACTTACAAATTAAAAACAATGATAAAATTCAAAAAGATTTCAATGTGACTGCAAAGATTCCTCTTTTTTCGGATTTGAATCAAACCGAGGATCTCAGTTTTAAAATTGAGGCTTTTTCTGAACAATTAGCTCCACTCGGATTTGTTCAGGAAAAGTTTTCGGATTCGAATCAATATTCATTTCAAAAAGTCGATCTACAAGGGGTGATTCAACCTACCAATTGGCTTATCCAAAACGGTAATGCTGAACTGATTACAAAGGATAGAAATATACTCTTTTCCTTACGGGTAGAGAATCCGTTCGAAATATCTGTGCAAAATGACCTTGTTAATTACCAATCCAATAGTTTAGGAAATTCCGGTGCCATATCGTTTTTCAGTAAGGATTCTATACCAGAAGTCTTTTTAAATTTTCAAAATCTAAGTTTTGCTGGAATAGACTCTGTTTTTTCTGGGGAAATTATATTTGAAAATGGCTTTCCGGTCTGGACGGTTAAAAATTTCAAAACGGAAGTTATTGGAAATACTAATCAAACAACGGGTGGGCAGAGTTTCAAAATACAATGTGATTTGAATTTTTTCCCTCATCGTGGCAAACAGGGGATTTATGAATTAAATAATGTTATTTTAATGGATAGAAAAGAAGATAGATTCGAGGGTAATTTATCTATTTCCCTTAATCAAAAGGGCGGGGTTAGTCGTTTAACAAGCAACGGTTTTGTAGTTAGTTCTCCGTTGTTAAATAGATTTTTATTACCCCCATTTCCAAGCTTAAATAATTTGATCATTAAAACTAATCATCTTGATTGGCGGACTGATAAAACGAACCAGCTTGTGTTGGACGGACAAATGATCTTATCCACGCTTGGTTCTTCTTCAGAGCCTGCTTTTGAAATTCCAATCAAATGGACCGTAGTAAATGAAAATGATCAAATTTCTCATTGGATGAAGTTATCTTATCAAAAGAACCTCCGTTCAGATTTAGAAATAAGTTTAGTACCAGAAAAGAATTCGTTCACAATTAATAGCAAGCAAATCAGTGCAGTGGACTTGGTTGATTTATTTCGAAAATGCATTCGTCCGACGATTCAAAATGAATCAATTATTGCCGGGTGGTTGACAGAAAATAGAAATTTAAATCCGCAATTATCTTTCGAAACTGTTCTACTAACTCCGACTATTGCACTGAACGATTTCAAGGCAGAGATTAATCTTGAAAATCAAAACATTATCTTTCAATCCAAAATTCAAGATTCTCTCATTCAAGGCGAATTACAATTCAATTGGGTGGATTCCAATGCTTCGGAACTATCGACATTTAATCTCCAGTTAAGTGGAGAAGATACTAATACGTCTATTTTAAATTCATTCACGAATAAAATAATGAGCACGGATGGATTAGTTAATTGGAAACTCAATGCGAAGGGGGAAGTGAACGGTACCTTTGAACTCCAAAGTAGTATTGAAATTAGTAACTTGATGGTAATGCCATTGGATGGCGGGATGGACATCAATGCCGATCTGCTCAAAGAGGGAATGGAAAAGAGCTTGGGAAGTTCATTTTCCTGGTCCGCTCCTCAAACGAGAATGATTGAGGCCCTGGGCAATCTTATCGACGAAATTTCCTTTGAACATGGCTCCATTAAAATGAGCAGAAAAGGTACAGGAGAATGGTTTTTTTCACTCTCTGACTTAACTGGTCAAGATATTAGCCTAATGGGGAGTGGATCCTTATCGTCAAATGGTAATTTCAAGATGAATATTTTCCCCGGCTTTAAAAATGAATGGGCCGATTTTCTTCAAGTAGTTAACATTCTCGCTGCCGGAAAAGCCCGCCAGGGATACCGCTCATTAAAACGGGAACCACTTGTTATTGAAGGAGTTCCTGGACGAATAAAGTTAACTAATTGGTGGGATATGCTCGGGCAAGGAATGGGATTGGAACCAGCAGAATAAAATACAGTTAGGTTCTCAGTAAGTTTAGACGGGCAGGGGAGAGAAACGAATCGAGTAGATGCTCGCCATGTGCATACTCGTACTGGTCTTGTTTTGAATCTAAGATCATTTCGTAAATATGCTTTAGTTTTGTTGTATAACTTTTCGGAGCAAAGTTTTCGTTAATTGATTCTTTATTTTTCAGAATGATCTCAGAATCGATTCTTTCCAGTTTAACTTGCGATCGAATTTCATCCCGTGCCTCTGTGGATTTTGAAATAGATAAAATAATTTCCTCCTGTAATACCTCGTCTAATCGGCCAAAGTCGACCTGATCATTCTGAACCATTGATTGATAGGCAATATCCGTCGCATTGCTTGGCATTTCCTGCTGGTATTCGAGAAAGAATTTTTCAAGTGTCGTTTGAATTTTTGATGTCAGTGATCCCTTGTTTTGCAGGTGTTTCAGGTTGATATTAATTCGTTGGTATAAGTGATTTAAATTAATACCGAGGCTTGAGAAATCCTGAGTTATTTCTGGAATATTTCGACCCCAAAGAAATTTTCCGGACATCCATGGTTCCAGGAATCCTAAACCGAAACCCTCTGCAATACTAGTGGACAATATACCTTCAGCATGATCAACCATTTCTGGGAATGAAACAGAGGTTTTTTCCCCTAAAGCAAAAGTAACAGGAAGATTAATTTCATTACAAAATTGTTCCCATCTTTTAAAGATTGGCTGAAATTCGGGATTGGTAGGACCTAGACTATTTGCAAAGTGTTTTTCAGGATAAGAAGCGGCGATCAATGCTAATTCACCGAGGTTTTTTCTTCGAACTGCACGAACGGGATAGAGAAATAAATTATCCGGTAACTCAGGGAGGGGGAGGGTATTTACTTCCTGTGCGGCGGAGGGAATAGAAATGGCATTGGCTAATAGATGGACTGGACTCGCTTTGGTAGAAAAAACCTTTTTTAAAAATGTGTGATCCCGATGGTTAAGGGTTGCGTAATGAACTGTTGAGGAGGAGGGATAAGCCGACGAGTATATTTCTTTGAGTGCACTGAAATTCGAGGGTCTTCCGTCTTCTGCAAAATCATGGGGATGGAGCAGCATTGGATTTGCATCTTCTGCGAGCAGAGCAACTGCTTTTGTTAAAGAGGCGTTTTTACCCAGACTATGGTTGTGAATATGCCAAATGTCAGGTTTTCCTCCAAGCCCGACTTTTGCTGCCTTCTCCAATCGTTCTTTTAGCACAGAAGGGGAGATTGAATTAGTAGGTGAAGAATAATCAAGTCCCTCGACAATCTGGACATTTTTGATTTTATCGCCCGGATATTTTCGACCCGTTAAGACTACAAATTGGGGTGATTCAAGTTCTTGGCTAAATGACTCGAGTGTGTTTTCGATTACCCGGGTAACCCCTCCGGGTTCCAAGTGATAATGAACGATTGCAACCCTCATTTCAGTACGGGTTTCTTGTGTGGGAAATCAAGAATTACCCGTGCGCTTACGGTATCCATCAATTTCAATCATGGGAGGTCTTTCCTCTTCCACGACCTCCTGAACGAGTTGGTTATAGGAACCATCTTCCACCTCGAACCGTCGATAGAAGGTTTCCACATCAGGAACCCGATCAATTTTCCCTTGGCTGTGTAATCGATTAATAAAAGTTTGGAGAATACCAAAACTCATTTTACCCAGAGCGTTTGTGGTTTGATTTCTGTGCACTCTTCGATCGAGGTCAGTTTGCGCAAAGGCATTTAAACCAAATTTTTCGTACAAATCCAGAAGGTGCGAGGTTTCCACGCCATATCCAATTGGAAAGGGAATCATTTCCAGTACTTCTCTTCTTGCCGCGTATTCTCCAGACAATGGTTGTATAATATTAGTCAGTTCAGGATAGAATAAAGAAAATAATGGACGAATCAAAATTTCGGTTACTCGTCCGCCTCCACTGGAGCGGAGACCACTTGAGTAATTGAGTGGTCTGTCGTAGAAAGCTTTTACATATTGTACTTCCGCTTGCTTGATTAATGGTGCAACGAGCCCGTAGACAAATCGCGGATGAATATTGGAGATATCCGCATCCACATAACAGATAATGTCTCCTTTGAGTTGATGAATTGCTTTCCAAAGGTTCTCTCCTTTTCCTCGCTTGTCCCCGACTTCAGGAAGGATTTCTGAGGCTAAGTAAGTATCTGCACCATAGCTTTCAGCCACCTCGAGGGTTTTATCATTTGAGCCCGAATCAATAACAGCAAACTCATCAATTAATGGATATCTTTCCATTAGTTCAGAACGAAGAATCAAAACTTCTTTCCCAATAGTCTTTTCTTCATTAAGAGTGGGAATGCATAGAGAAATTTTCAGATCTTTTTTTTCTTTCTCCTTCACTAAATCCAAAATATCCCAAAATTCTCCGTGGTGAAAAGTATTGTTCTCGAGCCATTTTTGATTATCGCCTGTCATGATTCGCAAATTCCTTTATCGATTGCCTGAAGAAGAGTAACAAGCTGTGCAATTCCTGCTTGTAAGGGGGCAAGTTGAATCGTTTCATTTTCCTCACCAATATTTTCTGCATGGGTTAAGCCCAAAGTAACACCGGCATACCCCGCCTCGATTAGTACATTTAAGTCTCCTGTACTAGGGATTACTTGAGGGGTGATTCCATCCATTATTGAACGGGTTGCTTTTACGAGTGGATGAGTAAATGGAATGCCACAATTCGGTCGGGTCGCGACCACTTCAAGTTTTACAGTGGTCCCATTCTCAAGAGAGCATTGTTCGCAAAGGTCATTTACTTTTTGTTGAAGTTCCGCAATCACTTCATCCGCTTCGCTGGTAATTTCAAAACGCAAACATCCACGGTGGGGTGTTTTGTTATAAGTCGTCCCACAGGTTAATCCACCAAGGACCATTTTAGTTTTGGGTTCCTTGGGGAGTGGTATTTCCAATAATTGATTAATGATTCGAGTTAGGTGTCCCACTGCTCCGGAGGAACCAAAACGATTCCAGTCATAATTACTGGGCACCTCGAGGCGAATCTCTCCCCGTAAAGTACCCAGTCCTGCATAACTTAATCTACCCTGACTCGCTCCCTCCACGCAGATTCCGGCACTAATCGGCCGTTGCTTGGTGTCTAAAAAATATCTTGCTCCTTCTAGGTTTCCACGACCCAAGCTTTTTGTGTTCGCGAGCAGAATTAGGTCATCCTTTAAGGTGATTCCTAGGATTTTTAGTAGCTTGGGTAATGCCACAACAGTGGCCAGGCCAATTGCATTATCGGCAATTCCGGGACCTGTAATTGAATCCGGACCCACATTTAAAACATG
>ENA-OWPI01004445-OWPI01004445.1-marine-metagenome-genome-assembly--contig:-NODE-4445-length-11212-cov-3.020835_pt1 | contig 11212 bp, 10 predicted proteins | sample MGYA00238138_ERZ651775 | MGnify/ENA primary metagenome ERZ651775 (study PRJEB26906, sample SAMN06265043) | marine metagenome | isolation source: Helgoland LTER site | place: Germany:Helgoland, sampling...
TCCACTTGGCCGTGTCTGACCCAATGGCCTTCATAAGGTCGACCATGCCAGCGCTCGCCAGACTCATGGCCGCGGGTTCCTGCAACTCACCATTGGGCGTATTGTCGGCGTTGCGCGCAACGCCCGGCGTGGTCGTGTGTTCGTTGATCTCGGAACGCTCGAGTAACGCGGTGTTCACCGTGGCCAAGTGGCCACTGGCGTGGTAGACGTAGATCGAACGGTCGGTGCTGACCCGATCGAGGTGCACCGCAACCAGTCGTTCCTCGTCGAAGTACAACGGGTCGAGTCCCCACGCGATCAATGGCTCAGCGGGATCAGTGATGGCACTCTCGTATTCAGCCAGTCGGTCGAGTACCTCTTCGACGTTCTTGCAGCCTTTCCACAGCTTGCCATGCGGGTCTTTGCGATCGAAGAAGCCTACGTATGGGAATTGCCAGACGCCGCCAGCCATCACATGGGTGTGGGCTTCTATGAAACCCGGCGTGAGGACCTTGTCGGCGAACGTGTTGTCGACCGAATGTTCTCCCCAACCAGCGAGTTCCTCGACGGTGCCCACCCCGAGCACCCGTCCGTCTCGGACTGCAACGGCTTCAGCAAAGGGGAACGCCGGATTCATTGTGATGACCCGTCGGGCCGGATAGATCGTCGCTGCCATAAGAGAAACCTCGTTGGTGAATCAGTCGGTGTCCGATTGTTGCACCTCGCGCTAGTTCGTTGTGAGGCGAGCCCATTTCTCAACACCGGTGGTTGAATAGAATCGTGGTTGAACAAAACAAATGGATGGCAAAGGTCGAAGAAGATCCAAACCATTCCTCGTGGTACATAGAACGCTTTCGCACGATGGCCGCCGAAGGCCGCGATCTGGGCGGCGAAGCCAGGCTGATCAACGCGATGTGTGCGCCCGCCTCCCGCATTCTCGACGCTGGCTGCGGGCCTGGTCGCGTCAGTGCCTTCCTCCATGCCGCTGGCCACGACGTCGTAGGTGTCGATGTCGACCCGGCCTTGATCGCCGCTGCCGAAGAAGACCACCCAGGGCCACGGTGGTTCGTTTCCGACCTGGCGGAGCTGGATCTGCCAGCCGCGGGCGTCTACGAACCGTTCGACATCGCCGTGTGTGCAGGCAATGTGGCTACGTTCCTCGCGCCCAGCACTCGGATCGAGGTTCTGACCCGGCTCGGGCGACACATCACCAAAGGCGGCCGAATCGTGATTGGTTTTGGGCTCCACCGCGACTATGAACTCCACGAATTTCGTTCAGATGTCGTTGCGGCCGGTTTGCAGATTCAGCTCGAACTCGACAGCTGGGACGTGCGGCCATTCACCCCAGAATCCGACTTCCTCGTCGCCGTGCTCTCCCACGAAGTCGGCCCTATCAACACATAGACCTAGAATCGTCAGGAGTTCGAGGCGGCTCCTGCTCCCGACAACAATCCAAGAATGCTGGTGCCGCAAACCTCGGTGGTCATGAGCTGTGGTGATAGGTCACTTGGGTCGATGTTTGCGATATCGCCCATCTGGGCATGCAGGCACTCAGCGGTTGTCGCGTCGTCGATGCCAAACGCCTCGCTGATCTGCTCGATCTGTTCGGTGCGCACCCGAGTGAGCTCACATACCCGGAGCAAGTAGTCCTCGAGATTGCGGCTGGATTCAAGATTGGCCTGTTGTACCCCGGTTGGGAGCACGAAGGATGCCGTCGGCTCATATCCCGTCGATGCGTAGGCCTGCCCAATCGCGGCAAACCCCGTGCGCAAGGCGGCAATATCATTGGTAATCACAGCTGGCGCCTGTTCGGCAATTTGCTCGAGCTGAATATCGATATCGGTAAACACCTCAGCATCTGGTGTGGTGATGAACCGCACTGCGCTGTCAGTTACAAATGCATTGGCTGGATTGCAGAACGCTACCGAGGAAGTAATCGGCGTCTCTGTCTGGGCTGGCTCTGTCTGGGCTGGCTCTGTCGATGAGGTTTGGTCAGATGCCGATGAGCAGCTCACCGCAGCAAGCGCTACGAGTAGCGCGAACAAGACCGCTCCGCCACTCTTCATGTGTCGCTGACACCAATGAAGACCAGCTGACTTCCCCGGTCGACTCCATCGACCCATGGGTTGCCGCGACGCAACGTCCACCGCTTGCCGACACGTTGAAGAATCATCTGATGATCGGGCTCTTCATCGAGCCACACGATTCCCTTGGCGCGCACAACATGATCACCGAGATCTGCCATCATTACCTCGATCAGCGGTCGGTCGACCGGCCCGCCATCGTGGGCCCAGTCCCAAGTGGTGAAGATCTCATGGGCATGGATATGGGCCGGCGTCCGCGTGCCAGGCTGATCGGTGACGCCCAAAAGCAACATGGGATCCACCGCCGCGTCCTGCGCTTGGATGACCACGGCATCGGGGCACGTGTTGCACAGCCACTCCTCGGTGGCGGCCAGATGACCGGCATCGACCAAATCGGTCTTGTTCAAGATCACGATGTCACCCGATGCCAGCTGAGCAACAATCGTGTCGCCCACATATTTGTCACGAGATTTCGTGCGAATGGTCTCTGCGTCGACGACAACGATCGTGGCATCGAGTCGGAATCCAGGACTGTGGCCCCATGCAGCGATGGCCGCTGGATCGGCAACACCGGATGCCTCGATGACGAGACGCTCGGGCGCAGGGTCAAGCTCACGTATCGTTCCGAGGGCGGTGGCAAAACCATCGACCAGCGAACAGCAGATACACCCATTTGATAGCGCCATGGTGTCGCCGTCGGTTGAATCAATCAGGGCTTCGTCGATATTGATGTCACCGAAATCGTTGACCAACACCGCGATGCGTGCGTCGGCGTTCGCCAGGATGTGATTGAGCAACGTCGTTTTGCCAGCACCCAGATAACCGCCGAGCACCGTTACTGAGATATCAGCCATGCAAACAGTCTGCCCCTGTTTCTTCTTTGATCGTTCGCGCCAAGTTATTCGACAGCAGCGAAGTGGCCGGGCGCAACTTCGACAAGCTGGACCCGTTCCGGTGCTTCGCCCGGCCCCCAACGAGGGCTCGGGATCTCGTCGGTCAGCAGTGGCCGGCGCTGACGCAGACGCGGATCGGCGATCGGCACGGCAGACAACAATCGTTTGGTGTACGAGTGCTTCGGGTTTTCAAAGATGTCGGCCCGCGACCCAAGTTCGACGATCTGTCCGAGATACATCACGGCAACTCGGTGGCTGATACGTTCGACGACCGCAAGGTCGTGGCTGATGAACAGATAACTCAGGTTCATCTCATCTTGCAGATCCATCATCAGGTTCACGACCTGCGCCTGGATCGACACGTCAAGAGCCGATACCGCCTCGTCGGCAATGACCAGCTTTGGCTCGAGCGCCAGCGCACGCGCAATACAGATGCGTTGCCGTTGCCCGCCCGAGAACTGGTGAGGAAACTGGTCGGTGTGTTCCGGCTCGAGCCCAACCTTCCGGAAGAGTTCCTTCACCTGTTCGTCGATCTCGGTTGCTGCACCGACACTATGCACCTTGAGTGGTTCGGCAACGGCCCGACCGACGGTCCGCCGCGGATCCAGGCTGGCGAACGGATCTTGAAAGATGATCTGCATCTTGGTGCGATGGGGACGTAGTGCTCGAGGCCCCAGGTTGGTGATGTCTCGGCCAGCGAGATTGATCGAGCCACTGGTCGGATCGAGGAGCCGAATAATGAGATGCGCAAGTGTGGATTTTCCACAACCACTCTCGCCAACAACAGCGAGTGTCTCGCCCCTGCCGACAGCCAGCGATACATGCTCAACGGCGTGCACCTTGGAACCGCCGCCAACGGGAAACTCTTTGGATAGATCGGTGACCTCGACCAGAGGTTGGCTGTCGTTCACTGGAAGTCGACGAGGTCGAAGCGGGCTGGTTTGGTCGTGCCGGCCATGGATCCAAGCTTTGGCACCGACGCCAGCAACGCTTGGGTATAGGGCTCTTGCGGCCTTTCGAAAATATCGAACACCGAACCCGACTCGACAAGTTTTGAGCGATTCATCACGACGACATCGTCGGCGACTTCGGCAACGACACCCATGTCGTGGGTGATGATCATGACCGCAGCGTCGGTTTCGTCTTGTAGTTGACGCATCAGGCCCAAGATCTGGGCCTGGATGGTCACATCGAGTGCGGTAGTTGGTTCGTCGGCAATCAACACTGTTGGATCACAAGACAACGCCATCGCGATCATGACCCGCTGGCGCATACCACCAGACATCTGGTGCGGATACTCCTTGAGCCGCCGGGCTGCTTCGGGGATCCGGACCCGATCGAACATTTCGAGCGCCCGCTCGTTGGCCGCCTTGCGATGAAGGCCCTGATGCAACATGACAGCCTCGGCTACCTGGTTACCAACCGTGTACACGGGGTTCAGGCTGGTGAGCGGCTCTTGAAAGATCATCGAGATCTCGTTGCCGCGAATATCGCGTAGCACCGCCTCGGGTTGGGTAACCAAGTCGATCACCGAGCCGTCAGGAGTGCGAAACAGCAACTCACCATCGGCGATTTTGGCCCGCGTTCCCAGCGTGACCAGCCGCATGATGGACAGCGCGGTCACCGATTTTCCCGACCCGGACTCACCAACGATGGCCAGGGTCTGGCCCTCGTGAAGATCGAAGGAGAGTCCGTCGACGGCAACAAAGTCGTCGAACGTCACAGTAAGGCCACGAACGGAAAGTAGTGGTTTGGTCTCTGTCATGTCAGCGTCCCCTCAGCTTGGGGTTATACGCATCTTGAAGACCATCGCCAACAAGCGACAGGCCGAGAACCGTTAGGAAGATTGCCATGCCAGGGAACGTGACCGCCCACCAGTTGGTGGTGAAGAACTCACGAGCGCGCCCGATAGCGAACCCCCAACTCAGGCTGCCCGGATCCCCAAGACCAAGGAAGGCTAGGCCTGCTTCGATCACAATCGCTGCGCCCATAATCAGGGTCGCTGACACAATCAACGTTGGCAGTGCGTTCGGCAAGATGACCCGCGTGATGATACGCAGGTCACTGGCACCAATGGCTCGGGCAGCCTTTACGTACTCGAGGTTTTTGATACGTAAGAATTCGGCCCGGGTGAGTCGCATGAGTTGTGGCCAACTAATCGATCCAATCGCAAACGTGATGGTCCAATAGGACGGCTCAAACAATGCCACCACCACGATCGCAAACAACAACCCAGGAAGCACTTGGAAGAATTCGGTGATCCTCATGAGGAGGCTGTCGACCCAGCCGCCGTAGTACCCAGCAAGGGCTCCCAGCGACAATCCGACAAAGATGATCATCGCCGAAGCACCGGCAGCGATCTTCAGCGTCGCAGCTCCGCCGTAGATCACGATCGTCCAGATATCTCGCCCCAGATTGTCGGTGCCCATAAGTCCTCCACCTTCGCTACCGGGACTTACGTGGGGTCCGCCAACACGGGCACCCGGATCGCGGTCAAAGAAGAGCGGCACGATGAAACTCAGTATCAACATGCTGGTAAGCAGAAATACCCCGAAGATCGCGGCCTTGTTGCGCACGAACATCCGCAACGCCTCGCGGCCAGGAGCCGCACCGATACCACTCACTCCGGCAGGCAGGTCGGGCGAGACTGGCTGAAGAGATTCAGGCATTGACGCCACCCGTCACCCGAATTCGCGGATCAATCAATCGGTACGTGAGATCGGTCAGCAGGTTGGCGACGATCACCACAACCGACGCCAACAACAACACGCCGAGCAGCACCGGCGCATCTCGACGCAACAGAGCATCGAACGCCAGCCGCCCGATGCCAGGCCACGCGAAGACTGTCTCGACCAGGATTGCCCCTGAGAGTGCCGTGCCGAACTGCAAGCCCAGAATCGTCACCACCGGGATGAGCCCATTGCGTAGGCCATGTTTAAAGACGACCGACCGTTCACTGAGACCCTTGGCTCGGGCTGTACGCACATAGTCCGACTCGAGGACCTCGAGCATCGAGGCCCGCGACAACCGGCTGTATTGAGCCAAAAAGATAAACCCCAACGTGAGCGCCGGCAAGATCAGATGCTGGCCAAGGTCAAGCAACGACTCGAACCAATTCCCTTCGAAACCCAAATCATGATTGCCCGACACCGGGAAGAAATCGACCTTGACTGCCACGAATATCAGCAGGAGCAGCCCTGACCAGAATGCAGGCATAGCAAACCCGACCAACGCCAGCACCGTGATCAACTGGCTCAATAGGCTCGTGGGCTTTCGGGCCGCGATCGTGCCGATCGACACTCCGACGACGAACGCAAACGCAAGTGCACTGAACGCCAGCAGGGCCGTTGCGCCAAGACGGTCAAAGATCAGTGACGTGACCGATTGTCCATCCCAGATCGACTCGCCCAAGTCTCCCTGCACCACGTCGCCGACATAGTTACCCAGCTGAACAACGAATGGATCATCAAGTCCGTACCGAGCGCGGATCTCTGCCAGCTCTTCAGGACTCGACGCCGACTGGTCGCCGGCAATCACATCGGCCGCGTCACCAGGAGCGACGTGGATAAGCGTGAAATTGAGGACGATGACGGCCAGGATCAGACCCAAAGCCTGGGCGATCCTGGCCACTATCGCTCTCACGTTTGGTTACTCGCCATCGAGCCAGACTTCGTGCCACGGGCTCATGAAGCCCCAGATACCCGTAGGTGGGTTCTGCACTCGTGGCTTGCGGATCTGGTACCAGTCAGGCTTACCGAGATAGACGATCGGGGCATCCTGGTTGATGAGTTCCGATGCTTCGAAGTACGCCGCTTGGCGGGCATCGTTGTCGAAGGTCGCCGCTGCGGTGTCGAGTAGCGCATCGACCTCTTCATTGCAGTACCAAGCGTTGTTCGACCAGATCACACCAGGAGGTTCGATTCGGTTTTCGCAGTCATAACTGCGATGTACACCGATCACTGGGTCGCCCCAGTTCCATACCTGGGTATAGGTGATGTCATAGGTACCACCAGCCACCGCGGCTGCCCATGTTGGGAAGTCGGGTACCTGGCGGATGTTCACGGTTACACCAATAGCGGAGAGGTCCTGCTGGATAAATTCAGCAGTCGGCAACATGGCAGCAGTAGCGGGCATGTCGAGCTCGAAACCGTCTCCCAAACCAACCGACTCAAGCAAGGCTGTGGCCTCGTCGGGGGCGAGGCGGTCATAGTTGGTTGCGTCGGCATTGTAGAACGGGCTCGCGTTCTGGATACCGGTGACGTTGGCCGAGCTACGACCGAGCTGCACGATGTCGCGCCAGCCCTGTTGGTCAATGGCCAGCGAGATTGCCTGGCGAGCCTCAACGGTAGACAATACGTCGCTACGGGTGTTCAGGAAGAGCCAATCGATCTGACCAATCGCTTCGTGGCCCTTGGCCTCGACGACGAATCGATCGTCTTCTTCGAACTGCTGGGTTGCCGCCGCATTTGGCGACGTGATCATGTCGTAGTCGCCGTTCTCAAGCCCAAGGATGGCAGTGTTCGGATCAGGCACGATATCGATGATGATTTCATCGAGCAGCGGATAGCCCTCGAGGAAGAAGTCATCAAACTTCTCGAGCCGGATGACTTCAGACGGGTCGTACTCGACTACCCGGAACGGTCCAGAACCAATAAAGTCATCGCCGCTATTGCGGGGATGTTCCTTCATGTCTTGACCATCATCGAAGATGTGTTTCGGGATGATCGGCAGCAGTCCAGGTGACATAGCCATCAGGATCGCGGGGTGTGGCTCGCTCAGCGAGATAACGGCGACCAAAGGATCCGAAGAGTCAACACTGACCACCGGCGCGAACATGGCCTTGAATGGGTGATTGGCCTGTGATGTCAGAATGCTAAACGCGACGTCTTCAGACGTGATGGGCACACCATCGTGAAACAAGGCGTTGTCACGTAAGTTCAGTGTCACGGTCAAGCCATCGTCGGAAACGTCCCAACTCTCAGCGAGGTACGGCTGTGGCTGATAGTTCTCGTCGAACAGCAGCGGGCTGGCGTTGACCTGGGTGCCGGGCACCGCGGTCGCATAACCGGACTGCACGGTGCCGTTCAGGTGACGGAGAGCGCTGACGAATGCAAAGGTGAGCGTGCCGCCGGCACGTTCGTCTTCGTCGGTCATCGCTTCATCGTCGGCTGGTGCTTCGTCTTCGGCGTCATCGGCCGGTGCTTCGTCTTCGGCGTCATCGGCCGGTGCTTCGTCTTCGGCGCCATCGGCTGGTGCTTCGTCTGCTTGGTCGGTGTCGTCACCTCCCGCCGCGACGCCGTCGTCGTCATCACTACCTCCGCAGGCGGCTGCGAGCAGCGCAAAGGCAAGAAGTAAGGCGAGCAGCTTCTGCAAGGATTGCATTCGTTTCATTCGGGATCCCCTCCCACGTTTGGTTCACCCCGACTCGAGCCGAAGTTCAGCGCTGAACCTAGTACAGAGTGACTCGCTCGCGCTTAACTACCTGTTAACCCATGGAGCCGCCGGCGCGGTGAACCACGCCACCGAGCACCGTGCCCCAGACGCCGATGTTCTTGAGTTCCATTGGGTCGACCTCGAGTGGATCTGCATCAAGGATCGCCATGTCGGCACGTTTGCCGGTCTCGAGGCTGCCGATGTCATGGTCGAGCTTGATCTGATACGCAGCACCCAATGTGATCGCGTGCAGTGCGTCTTCGACCGACAGGTTCTCGGTCTCGCCCAGCTTCTCGCCCGTCGCCGTTCTGCGGTTCACCGCACACCACATGGTGTGGAGATGCCCCAGTGGAGTTACCGGTGAGTCCGAATGAATGGTGAACGGCACACCCTCGCGAAGCGCCGTCGCGGTTGCGTCCATCCCTCGGGCACGCTCGGGACCCACCGTGAAGTCGCGATGTTGGTCACCCCAGTAGAACAGGTGGTTGCTGAAGATATTGGCGCACATGCCTAGAGCCTTCATTCGCCGGTATTGGGCGCGGGTGGTCAACTGGCAATGAGTAACCGTGTGGCGGTGATCCCAGCGCGGGTAACGCTCGAGCACAGTCTCGACCGCGTCGATGAACGCCTCGGTCGCCTCGTCGCCGTTGTAGTGGCAGTGCACCGTAAGACCCGCCCGATGGTAGTGCTCGACGATGTCCGCGATCTGATCGGGTGCCGTCAGCCAGATGCCATTGCCAGGATGCCCTTCGGGAGGGTTGTAATAGTGCGGCCACGAGATCCGAGCAGTGAAACCCTGAATCGAACCGTCGAGGAAGAGTTTGACAATCCCGAATCGCAGTCGATCGCTCTCTTCATCCTTAAGCTGCGCCGCCCTGGCTGCCAACTCAGCAAAGACCGCGGGACGGTCCTGCGGGACGGACGAAACCACGACCATACGAGCGGGGAAACCGTCGGCGTCAACTGCGGACCGCCAGGTGGCAATATCGTCTTCGTCGAGCGCACCGCTTGCCAGATCGATGACCGTCGTGTGGCCAGCATTACGAGCTTCGTACGCAAAGTTCAAGATGCCGTCGGGTGTGAGCCGGGCAGCCATGAGCTTGGCCCTAGCATCGACGCACAAACCCATCGCCGGCGGCTCCTGCAGTTCGCCATTCGGTTCGCCGTTCTCGTCGCGGTCAACACCAGGCATGGTTGTATCGCGCGTGATTTCCGCTCGTTGCAACATGGCCGTATTCACCGTGGCCAAGTGCCCACTCGCATGCATGATGTAGATCGGGCGGGTTTCCGAGACCAAGTCGAGATGCCGGGCATACATACGTTCACCGTCGAAATAAAGCGGGTCGACGCCGCGTGCAACGAGGATCTCGCCGGTTGGCATCTCCGCGTCGATCTCCTTTAGTCGGTCGACCACCTCGTTGATGTTCTTACAACCGGTAATCACCATGCCATCAGGAGAACGCACGTCAAAGAAACCAACATAAGGAAACTGCCACAAAGCACCAGACATTGCATGCGAGTGCGCTTCGACAAAACCAGGAAGGATCACCTTGTCGGAAAAACGGTCATCGACCTCGTGTTCTCCCCACCCCGCGAGTTCCTCAAGCGAACCAACACCCAGAACGCGCCCGTCGCGAACTGCAATTGCCGTGCCTTCGGGGTTGGCGGGGTTCATTGTCAGGATGCGGCGAGCGGTAAAAATGGTCGTTTCAGACATACGAGACGCTCTCACAGATACCACGTGCACTGCAATTGACGAGTCGGACTTGCATGATCGAATGGTCTAGGTGGCCTCGACTGGCCACGCGGCACGCTGACGGAGGCTTGAGATCTTTTGCCGGACCGCGTAACTTCATCGGCACGATTCAACCTCGTTGATACCCGCCGTGGTCCAACGATTTGTGCTCAACATGACGTCTTCTATGCGCCGCCCAGGTCCCAACTCAACGCTCGAGGATGTGCGCTCGAAGCTTGTAACCGCTGGCGCCAAACTCTTGCGCGATCGTGGTGCCGAGGTCAGGCTCTCCAGCATTGCGCTCAGTGATGCCATCACCGAAGCAGGCGTTTCGCGTTCGACCGCCTATCGCTCACCAAGAACTCGCACCCCAGGCCGTACTGCACCAGGACGTGCTCACCCGATACAGCCGAGCGACGACACGGCACGCGATCCAAGACACTATTGCGGTCGAACTCAACCAGTACGAACAACAACTCGCAGCTGGCACGCCAGCCGAGCGCACGGCTGCACTTCGTTCGATCATCCGAGTCGGCGCGAATACCAGCTACCAAAACGTCATCGAGGCGCCAGAGCGTGCGTTGCTCACCGCCGTATGTGGATCGTTACGATCATCTCCGGCGCCTCCGGATTGGCGGCAGCTGGCGCATCACTGGTCGAGGGAATTGCCATGCGCCACGGTTTCAACGATGAGATCACCATGATCGAACGGCCAACCGGCCCAGGTGAGGCCACCGAAGAGTGGAGCCTGTTCGCCGTTGCTTTCGAGGCCGTGTTCATCGGCATGTGTGAGCCCATTGACCCCACCACACCCTTTGCCGACTTCACCGGCTACTGACCGTTGTGCGCAACATGACCGATCGGTGTTATGAACCGAAACGTTCCTGCATGAGGTTCACCGACCAGCGATGGTGACGACTACGCCGTGACGGCTACCGGGAAGAAAGTGCGTTCTTGCGCAATCTCAACTTCGCTTCCGGGGGTGCAGCGACCTAACGTGGTAGGACCGTCTCTTACATTTGGAGTTCTCGCGATGCGCGAAGCAGTATTCGTTTCCTACGCCCGAACCGGCCTGGCCAAGGCTGGCC
>ENA-OWPI01004447-OWPI01004447.1-marine-metagenome-genome-assembly--contig:-NODE-4447-length-11206-cov-11.947704_pt1 | contig 11206 bp, 8 predicted proteins | sample MGYA00238138_ERZ651775 | MGnify/ENA primary metagenome ERZ651775 (study PRJEB26906, sample SAMN06265043) | marine metagenome | isolation source: Helgoland LTER site | place: Germany:Helgoland, sampling...
ATTCAATCTCGGAAGAACGTGCTTCTCCACGATGTCTCTGCACTCGCCGCCGTCCAACAAAGCGTCCCTGAACAATCGCCACAGCATCATCGGTTTCCTCTCGATATCGACCGCGACCTTCTCGAGCTTTCGGATCTGTTTTCTCGCGTTTTTTAGCCGCTCGTTTTCTTCTTCTGTCCTGTAGTCACACCGTTCGGAATTGTGCATCATCGTCTTTTGATGAAAAGCGCGGGTTCTCGATCTCTCTCTCTTCCCTATCGTTCGCCTTTTCTGCGCTCTTTTCGTCGTCGCTTTAGATGCGAGACATCATCTCTCTTCAACTGTTCTTTTTTAAGTTGTTTATGTTGCGCGTAAAAGCGTGTCTCTTTCACTCTCTCGAATTAATGAGGAGCACAAATGCTCTTGGATGTCTCGTTCAATTCCCCAAAAGTTCGATTCTATATTCCGCACAACAACAACAACGACAAAAACGCCTCGAGTTGAGGACGAGGAACGCGTGAAAGTGGAGCGCTGCTCTGTAAACGAGAGGTGCGCGCGAGTATTCACACGGATAAGTAAAAAAATGCCGAACCCGTTCGTGGTTTTAGCCACGGCTGGGTACGACCACACCATTCGATTTTGGGAAGCCACGCGAGGGGTGTGTTACCGGACGTTGCAACACCAAGACTCGCAAGTGAACAAACTGGAAATATCACCGGATAAGCAGATATTAGCCGCGGCTGGGAACCCGACGATTAAGATATTTGAAGTGAACGCGTCGAATCCGTCGCCGATATTAACGCACGAAGGACACCAAGGGAACGTGACTGCGATTGGGTTCGAAAGAGACGGGAGATGGATGTATTCCGGGTCGGACGACGGGACGGTGAAGTTATGGGACGCGAGGCAAGGATCGAGACACACGAGGGAGTACGAGTCGAGAGCGGCAGTGACGACGGTCGCGTTGCACCCGAACGGCGCGGAGTTGTTATCTGGAGACGCGAATGGGAATATTCGCGTGTGGGATTTGACGATGAACGCGTGTTCGTGCGAGTTAGTTCCGGAGGTTGGAGTAGCGGTGAGAAGCGTCAGCGTGGCGTCGGATGGGAGTTTAGTCGTCGCAGGAAACTCTACTGGGACGTGTTACGTGTGGCGGTTGCAAAAGGATGCAAAGACGACGGCGCATTTCGAACCGTTGCACAAGTTGAGAGCGCACCCGGACGAGTACGTGTTGAAGTGTTTGATTTCGCCAGACGTGAGGAGTTTAGCGACGACGAGTAGCGATAAGACGGTAAAATTATGGAATTTAGACGGGTTAGGATTAGAACGGACTTTGAAAGGGCACTCGAGGTGGGTGTGGGACTGCGTATTCAGCGTCGACGCGGCGTATTTAGTCACCGCCAGTAGCGACGGAAGCGCTCGACTTTGGGATTGCAGCAGCGGCGAAGCTATTCGCGTGTATAACGGACACCACAAAGCCGTGGTGTGTTGCGCGCTGAACGACTCCGCCGTGGATGCCGCCACCGGGTGAGAGTAGGAATGCACGCGTATATAAGTCGAATTGTAAATAATACTAATAATAATACTGTTGTACCACCATAAAAGCAAACTCGCGCGCTCTTGCATTTCGTTTTCAATTGCCCTTCTTTCGGGTGGGGGCGACATAAAAAATTGCCACGAGAGCAAAACACTCGCGAAAACAGAAGCACCCATCGGGTCCGTCGAGCGCGAGTGCCGCGAAAGAGAGACGCGAGGACTAAAAACGAAGCGCGATTTTGAAGGCGCTTCTTCTCGAGCTTAAGCGAAGCCGAGGGAGAGAGAGAGAGAGAGAGAGAGACAACCGCCCCGCAGAATTCAAAACAATCGATACTTTTAAAAATGGCAAAGTCTTTCGGATGTTCCAAGTGCCGATATAGCAGAAACGGGTGCCAAAAGTGCCGAAATCCAGACGCGCAGTTTCAGCCGAAAGAGCTGACGAAAGAGGAAGAGGCGAAACGGATCGCGAGTTTAACCTCGTACGAGTTAGAGAGAGAGGTAGGGAACCAACGCGAGACATTTTTGACTCGAGTGACTGACACCTGACTTTCTCTTCTTCAATACTACTATTAAAATAAACAAACACTTCATTCACACTACAGGAAAACATCAAACGAAACAAGTTACGATTGGCGGCTTTAGATTTACCGAAACCAGTCGTCGCGAGCGCATCCAAAACGACATCGAATGCGCCAAAGAAGAGAAAACCAAAGGAACAGTTGGAACCGACGCGACGATCGGCGCGGGAGAAGTCGCAAAACGTAAACTACAACTTTGACGCCTACGATAAGGTGTTAAAAGCGGCGGAGAGAGCGTTTGAAGGGAAGAGCTCGTCGATGGGATACATAGATCCAAACTTAGACGAGAATTTGATGTCGTGCGAGGAATATTGCGAGAGCAAAGGGTTGAAGAATGGGTTAAAGATTGAGAGAGATTTTGAAGGGTGGGTGGAAGAGAAGACGTGCAAGGAGTTGAATTTTGCGCCGACGCAAGAGGAGCACTGGCAGAGGATGGGAGTGAGTGGCCCTAGAGAAGCGGTAGGAAGGATGGGGAAAGCGGCAAACGCGAAAGAGCATTCGAGGAAGTGTTTGCACACGAATCCGAACATGTATTTTTATCGACACTGCAAACCGGGGGAAGAGCCGAAGTGGGGACCTTGGGAGGAAGACGAGATTCAGTTGTTCTTGGAGACGGCGATAAAACACGGAGCAGGGGATAATTGGGGGTTATTTTCCTCGTACATTCCAGGGAGAGTTGGGTACTCGTGTAATCAAGCCTATCGTAGCATTATGTTGCCGAGAGGATTGATTTTAGACGACCATTATTTGATGACCGAGAGCGGCAAAACAATCATTAGGAAGAAAAGAACGGGATTGAAGAAATACACGTGTTGAAACAGTTCGTAGCACGTACAAATTCAGATGTAAAACTTATTCTAATCGTAGATTCGTAGCACTGTTACTACCTACACACAGGCACGATGTCGTTATGAACACGCGCACGATGTATGGGCGCTTCTTTCTCTTTGCGTTTCTTTCTCTTTGATACTTTATGACTAAGATATTAGCGACCTCTCGACAGAATCAAGGGTGCTCTTGTAGTAGCCTCTCGGCAGAGCCGAAGGTTTTCTTGACGTTCGAGCGATATAGAATTTGTAGTACTTCGCCACTCTGTTCTTCCTGAACGGTTTGGCACAGACTAACAAACACTCAAAACGTTGTTTTGCAGTCGCGCGTTAATATTGCGCTCTTCCAGCGATGGAGATATCAACGCGCTCGCAACTCTTACTTTCTCTCATCTCTTCAAAATCTCTTCTTTATGACTACACTCTCAAAATCGAAACTCTTTCGTACAGTAAACTCGAATCAGATGGTATCGTTCGACGACGCCTCGTTCTTCTTTTTTTTGTTCAACTGGGTATTTTTACTAAACCCGGCTCGGATCAGACTTGGCTCGCTCCGCTGTTGTCACGGAATAATAAAAAACGTATTCCGCGATACAAAGAGGTACTGTTTCTTTTACATCAATTCAAGTTGATGATTGTACAACAAAGAAACAGTATCAGCGCAATTTCCTCCGCGTCTCACTCAATCTTTCATTCTCGTTTACTTTCCTATTTCCTTCCTTCCTAAGAATACAATCCTCTCTCTAATTTTCCTTCTCTCCTCTTCCTCCTCCTCTTCTTCCTTCTTCTATATCTTTTATACAAACAATTTTCTAAATAACACTTTCTATAAACACGGATGATGGTGATGAATGTTGCAAAATTGTTATCGACAATACTTTGCCGGATCGATGTTCTGCGGGATTTGTTGAATCTCCGTCCCTAACTCTTGCTCAATTCTGAACAAGTTGAAGCGATCTTCGTATGTCACCAGGTTCACGGCGATACCCAAGTGACCGAATCGCCCGGATCTACCGACTCTGTGCAAATACGTCTCGCCAGATTTCGGAAAATCAAAGTTGATGACGACGTTCACGGATTGAATGTCGATACCTCGCGTGAACAAATCCGAGGAGACCAAGTTTCTGCACGATCCGGCTCTGAAATCGTGGAAGACTTTGTTCCGGTCGCCTTGTTGCATTTTCGCGTGGATGTAAAAGCACGAATAGCCAAGCTCGGTAATTTTCCTCGCGAGCAGTTCAACTCTGTTCACAGAGTTGCAAAAAATCATCGACTGATTGATTTGTAACTTCGAAAACAACGTGTTCAAGCAGTGCACTTTCTGTCTCTCTTCCACAAAGGCGTAGTATTGCGTGATACCTTTCAAGGTCAACTCTTCCATCAAGTTAATGACGTAAGGCTTTCTGAGCCACTTGTCTTTGAACGATTTGACTGTAACCGGAAACGTCGCCGAGTACAACAAAATTTGTCGGTTCTTCGCGCAGAAATCAATAACTTGCGCGATGACTGGTTCAAACTCCGGCGCCAACAACTTATCGGCTTCATCCATGGCCAACATCGTGACGTTGGATAACTTCGCGACGCCTTTCCCGGCCAAATCGACCAAACGACCCGGCGTCGCCACGACGACGTGCACCGTTTGGTGCAAACGCATAATGTCGTCCTTCAAAGAGGTACCACCCGTCGTCACCATGACTTGCGTCCCCAAGTGCTTCCCGAGTTCTTTGCACACCTGCGCGGTTTGCAACGCCAATTCTCTCGTAGGGACCAAAATAACCGCTTGGATGATATTCTTCGTAGCATCCGTCTTTTCCAAAATTGGAATCGTAAACGCCGCGGTTTTACCCGTCCCGTTCTTCGCTCTCGCTAAAATATCTCTCCCAGTTAACGCGATCGGAATCGACTCTTCTTGAATCGGCGAAGGTCTTTCGAAGCCTTTCTCGAAAATGCCCATCAAAAGTTCTCTCTTCAAGAAATAATCCTCGAATTCGTTTCCTTTTGTCGCGGTCACATCTTCGGTTTGGTATCGCTCGTCGCGCGCTGGAGCTTTGATCTGGTCTTTCCAGTTATCTGGCGCTTGCGTTGGGACCAAGTTTGGACTGTGTTTCGATGATGATGAAAAGAGTTCTTCGGTTAGTTTTTTGTGTAATTGTCAAACGTCTCGAAGAGGAAGAGACGCGATGATATTAAGCGGAAGAGAAAGAGAGAATTATAACGAGAATCCGAAAACGCAAAACGCAAACCTCTCGCGACCGAGAGAACGTCTCTGAAACGAAAGAAACCCGCGAACGAAAAATATGTGCACTCACTCGTACGCGTTGTGCGCCGGGTACGACGCTTGCTGAGGCGGTTGTTGGCCACCAAAGTTCATTGTTTTCTCTTCTTAATTTTTTTGTGCGTTCCAAGAAGATTTTGTTTCTCTCTCGTTTCGCGCGAATTGACTTTGCCTCTCCTCAACTCCAAAAGCGGGAAAACAAAAGCGCTCTCTCTCTCTCTCTCTTTGCACTCAAAGAAATCGAGAACGAACGATCTCTTTGCGCGTGAATTTGGTGCGAGAACGCGTGAAATGTGTTCGCGTCTTCTTTCGCAAAGGGTAACGTGTTGTTCTTGTTGTTGGTAATGTTGTGCGGGCAATTATATCTGATTGATCGAGAGAGAGAGAGAAAAATCTCTTTTCTTTCTGCTTTGGCAGCCACTTTTTTCTCTCCTCGTTTTTTACGAATAACGAACTCTTATTGTGTTTTGTTGTTGTTGTTGTTTCAGAGCAGCAGATGTGTGAATAAAAGAAAAATGGAGGAAGGAAAAGCAAAGAAGAAACGAGAACGAACGACTGGAGGAGAAGAGGAAGAAGAAGAAGAAGAAGGAGAAATTTTCCAACGAGACGACGCGATGAAGAAGAGGAAGAAGAAAACGAGGAAAAGCGATGATGATTTTGATGATGATGATGCTAATGCTGCCGCGTATTCCGATATATACGGCCCGAACGCCTCGGCAACGTTTCACTTCTTGGAGGAACACCGGCACCGGGTCCACTTACAAAAACTCTCCGATATTCTCGCATCCGTCGCGTGTCAATCGAGCGGGATAAATTGCGACTACGGGAGATTTACGAACAAACCACTGGTGAAGAAAATAGCCGTCGTGCTCGCGCCCGGGTTGGAACATAAGATGTACGTGGACACGTTCGGCGCGTTGCACTGCAAAAACATGAAGAGGATATTTAGGAATAGGATTGAGGGAGGTAAAGGAGGGAGTCAGTGCGTGGCGACGAAGAGTATGAATCCTACGGCGAAAGGCGCGACGCACGCGCGGTCGATTTTGTACAACGGAGGATGGGCGTCTGGAGCGGAGACGAAGAAGAAGAGGGAGGCGAAGTATAAGAACGACGAGGCCGCGCAGGCTTATAGGTTGGCAAAAGAGCAAGCGAAAGCAGCAGTCAAAGAAGAAGGAGAAGGAGAAGCAGAAGCAGGTGATGATGATAACAATGGTGCTTTGAAGAAGATGGCAAAAAATGGAGGAAAGAACAACAAAACGAGTACGACGACGACGAATAACGAACGAGTAACGACGGAGACGAAATTGTTGCAATTTTTACGAGACGCGCCGAGGAAGCTCTCGGTAAAAAGCGCAACATTGACGGCGGAAGATATGGCGGATATGAGATACCCTTTACCGACGTTGATAAAGAAGAAAGAAAAAGCAGAAGTAAAAGAAGTGCTGAAACTTCCAGAGGGAGGATTCGTGTGCACGCAACCTGCCGGCATGGGCGTCGCCAACGCCGAGTACCCGGAGATTGTCGCCATGGATTGTGAAATGGTCACTATTGAAACCGGTTTAGCTTTGGCGCGATGCTCCGTCGTCGACGATTGTGGCACAGTCATCTACGACAAACTCGTCTTACCGCCGACGCCAATCGTGAATTACAACACTGAATTTTCCGGCATCACGAAAGAGCAAATGCGAAACGTGACGACGACGTTAGAGGACGTGCAAAAAGAGTTGTTAGAGCTCATCCCGAGCGAATGTGTTATTGCGGGACACTCTTTAGAAAACGATTTAATGATGCTTAAAATGTGTCACCCGAACGTGGTGGATACGGTGCAAATGTACCCGCACAAACGAGGCGCGCCGTTTCGTAACGCTCTCCGATTTCTCACCGAAAGATATCTGAGGCGAAAGATACAACACGAAGGCACGCACGACTCTGTAACCGATGCCCGAGCGACGCTCGAGTTGGTTTACTTGAAACTCATTCGAGGCGAAACGTTCGGCAACGACATCAGCGAGAATTTCGAAGACAGCGAGTCTTTATTCGATCACATCGCCAAGGAAAATAAAACGCGAGGAGGAGGCTTGGAGAATGAATGCGAGGTGCTCGTTTTTGAAACGATTACGAATAGTAATAACGAGACGATTGGAGTTTCTGGAGCAACAGAAACGTACAAGTGCGTTTCTGATGATGACGTGACGATGAAAATGCAAATGTCCATGCGCGAGGCGCCCGAGGACATGTCTTTACTCTGTTTCGGCTATTTGAGAGAATTGGAGGATGTTTTAGAGAAGCACGCTTTGAAGGAGAAGAAGAAGAAAAATAAAAAAGCCAAAGGAGGAGACGACGACGACGACGATTCTACCGCGAGAAAAGAACACTTTATCGAACGCATCGAGGCCACGCAAAATCTCGACTCGCGCGTCGCTAAAATTTGGGATGAACTTCCGGCAAACTCTTTACTTCTCGTCGCCACTGCCGTCGGCGACTCCGCCACGTTACGGTACAAACAGGAAGAAAAATGGTCGAGAAACCGTAAGTTCTCCGAGACCGAGGAAGTAGAGAGGAAAAAACAAGGTTTACAAAACTGGACGGACGAGGAACAAGAGGCGTTGAATAAGAGATGGGACGCCACGCAGTTTGGCGTCGCGTTGTGCGCCATTAAGCCGGTACTGGAAGAGGGAGAGGAGAAACGACCACTCGTCGCCGCGGCGGCTTGGACGAACTCACAGAAAGAGAGAGTATGAATAGAACGCACTATTTACTACTAGCTAATAATACTAATGTACAACACAACCTAAACTAGAACCTATATATATCTACCGCTCCGAGATATCATCGCCTTCGAGCTCATATCACAAGTATCCAATACCTACGCATCGTAAACACTTGCTCATCTTCGTCCCCGAACACGTCGGGCACAGGCACACCCTCTCCATCTCCGCCTCTCGTATCGGTTGCCACTCCAAAGCGCCTCTCCCTTTGCACGTCCCGCACGATATAAACCGTAACCCGTCGCACAAGTTGCACTTCCTCCCGGTACGTTTTTTGTTCGTTTTCACGAGTTGTTTCCCGACGACGTTGAACGCGGCTGAGCTGCCGACGAGGAGAAACGTCGCGGAAGCGATGGTGCCAAAAAACGACAGGAGGACTTGCTTGGCCGCTTTTTGAGAGACGCCGACGTCCGCGTAGTTGTTCGGCGGGGTCACCATTGTATTTACGACAACAACAACAACAACAATGGAGAATTACGTTTGGGGAAACTTCGTTAAAACTGCGACACAAAAGCGCGCTTATCGAGAAATATCAGAAACATATCACACAGACATGAGCCGAGAAGAACAACAACAAAACTGCTGCTCGCATAACCACGACTGCGACGAATCCTCCTGCGCGACGAGTTCTTTGCACGGGTTCGTGGACCTCTCGAAACTCTCCTCCCAAAACGTCCAAGTAGAAGCAGATTGCCGAAACGTTTTCCGAGAATGGAACTCGAGATTAGATACGGATCCCGTTGGCATCCAAAGCGACGAGAACGAGTGCGAACTCATCTTGAGAGTACCATTCACGGAGGACGTGAAACTGACCGGCGTGGTCATCGTCGGAGGTAAAAATGGCACGCACCCGGCGGAAGTGAAACTCTTCGCGAACGATAAGAACAAAATAGATTTGGAAAACGCACACAGAAAGAAACCGACGCAAAAGTTTGACTGGCAGGAAGATTTTTTAGGCGTTTTAGAGTACGAAACGGATCGGACGAAGTTTAGCTCAGTTTCCTCGGTGACGATATTCGTGTCGAAAAATATGGCGAGTTTAAGAGGGGAGGAGATGCGGACGGAGATATCGTACGTAGGGTTACGAGGTGAAGCGAGCGGGAACAGGCGGGATATGATCGTCACGGCGGTGTACGAGACCAAGCCGATGGCGGAGGATCATAAAGTCGAAGAAGGCGAGATGCAAAAACCGAGGATGGCGATGTAGAATACCATAATAATACACGTACAAATATAGCGTTAGATTATATAGTCTAGACATTTTTTGTTATCAGAGATCGCTACAGCCCGCCGTGGTCTTATTCGCCACGCCGACGGAGCACAGCGAGACGCCTTTGAATAAATCGTCGACGCCGGTGTTCGATACGCGCAACACCTCCACGGTGTAAAATAACTCGCTCTCCGCCGGCACTCGAACTCTCAACGGAGACACCACGCTACTCGATCCAAATCCGTCTTCTGTCTTGACCATAATTTCTCTCGTTTCGCCTCTCTTGGCGCCGATTAAGCCTCGTTTCAAGCCTTTTACCTGTCCTGGTTGCACAGCGTTTGCTGCTAAATTAATCACGACGGGTTGCGTCTCGCTTTCGCGAACGGAGACGGAATTCTCCGACGTGGACACGATTTCACCGCCGTACGTGGTATCAAACACCGTGCCGTCTTTCAATTTGCCGACGTAGTTTACCAGCAGTAATCCGTTCTCGCTGACACCTTCTTTTTCATCAGACGACGACGCTTCGGCGTTCGGGGGAAAACTCGTCGTTGTTGTTGTTGCGAGGAAGAGAAAAAGCGCGGCGGTGGAAGAAGATGCGGACGACGAGAGAAACTGGCGGCGGTTCTTTTTTGTGTTTTGAACGACAGTTACTTTGTTTGGTGTTCGCACGACGTGTTGTGCCCGACAACAACAGGCGGCAGCGGCGTGTTGCGCGCGCTGCATTTGGTTATTACAAATGAAGAAGAGTCTTTCTCTGAACAGTTTGTTTCATCGCGTCGTCGCTTCTCGCTCGGCGTATCTCATCTCGGACGTCTCGCGCGAATGTTCTCAAAATTCTTCTCGCGATCTTCTTCGCTCAAGAACGAGGCAGAGGTAAGATCTGGCGGCGGTCGACGTTGCTTTTTCACGCCGCCGCTGGTGCTGCCGCTGGCGGCGGATTTTCGTGGAGGCGGTGACATCTCTCGCGCTTCTTCGCCTCGTTCTGGTTCGTCGTCGTCGTCTTCAAAGGGGTCTTCGATATCCTCGTCCTCTTCTTCTACTGCTGCTTCTAATAACGCGTCATATTTTTCCTCTTTCCGTTTCCAGAGCACGCTGTTGCCGTTACCACCAGAACTGGTAGTATTAGTAGCGACGCCTCGTCCTCGATTCTCGCTTTTCTTCATCTTCTTCGTTTTACTCGTAGTCGTTGACACGGGCGGTGGTTGTATTGCTTGACTTTCGAATAAAAGTCGTTTAGCCTCTTCCATGGGAAGTAACGGAGGTGCAATGTCACCAGCGTCGTTGTCGTTTCTGTCGTTCATAATCGTTGAAGGAGGAGGAGGAGGAGGAGGAGGAGATATTCGAGCGTCACTTTCATCGTTCATTCGCGCCTCGTCCCTCGTCTCGTTACCGGCGTCATCTCCGCCTACCATTTTCGTCAGCACAAACGCCAACGCGGCAAATCCGGTACCGAACGCGAGCGGCGGTATCAATTTTGCTTTCGCCACAGTCGTCAGCGATGCCACGGCGCTTCGCAAATCCCACACGATGTCCTCGTCCTCGAACGGATTATCGTCCTTCTCTTCGGTTTCTTGCTTTTCAAAATCGTTAAATCTATTGTTCTCTAATCTACTACTAGAACCGCTATTACTCGCGTCGTAAGACGCATTCTTCGTCAATGCGCTCTCTTCTTCTTTCTCTCCCCTTACTTTTCCCGTTTCCTCTTCCAACCGTCTCAAAATCTCCGCCGCTTTCGCCCTTTGCTCGGGTCTCGCGTTTGGCAGCTCCCTCACCGCGCGTTCCAAGATTTCTCTTTCATTCGTCATCGTCGTCGAAGAAGAAGAAGAAGAAGAAGCCGTACCATCCATCGCTCTCTCATCTCCCTCGCTTTTAGAAATCTTCACCTCCGGCGCTCGCTCCAAAACCATAGTCTCATTCATCTCGTCTTCGCGCAGCGCGTCTCGCAACAGTTTCTTCACCATCACAATTTGCTCTTTTTTCGGCAACTCCTCGAACGCTTCGATCAAGTGCTCTGCGGTTGCGTCTCGCAC
>ENA-OWPI01004452-OWPI01004452.1-marine-metagenome-genome-assembly--contig:-NODE-4452-length-11203-cov-2.325813_pt1 | contig 11203 bp, 8 predicted proteins | sample MGYA00238138_ERZ651775 | MGnify/ENA primary metagenome ERZ651775 (study PRJEB26906, sample SAMN06265043) | marine metagenome | isolation source: Helgoland LTER site | place: Germany:Helgoland, sampling...
CTGCAGGACCCCAATCGGCCGCTCGGGTCGTTCCTGTTCCTCGGCCCCACCGGTGTCGGCAAGACCGAGCTGACCAAGGCACTGGCATCCTTCCTGTTTGATGACGACGCCGCGATGGTACGGCTCGACATGTCCGAATACATGGAAAAACATTCGGTGGCCCGCCTGATCGGCGCGCCGCCCGGGTATGTCGGGTATGAAGAAGGTGGTGCTCTGACGGAAGCCGTGCGCCGCCGTCCATACCAGGTTGTGTTGTTCGACGAGGTCGAAAAGGCGCATCCGGATGTGTTCAACGTGTTGCTCCAGGTGCTGGATGACGGTCGCCTGACTGACGGTCAGGGCCGGACCATCGATTTTCGGAACACGCTGATCATCCTGACGTCGAACCTCGGCAGCGAAGTGCTGGCAAACCAGCCGGAGGGAGAAAGCATCGATGTCGTCCGCGACCAGGTGATGGATGTGGTGCGTGCATCGTTCCGGCCGGAATTCCTCAACCGGCTGGATGAGGTGCTGCTGTTCCACAGGCTGACCCGTGAGCACATGACCCATATCGTCGATATACAGCTCGGGCGACTGCGGGCGATGCTGGCAGATCGCAAGATTGCGCTGGAAATTGATGCAGAGGCCCTGCTCTGGCTGGGTAATGCCGGTTACGATCCGGTCTATGGCGCGCGTCCGCTGAAGCGTGTCATCCAGCGCAGCCTGCAGAACGCGCTGGCGACCATGATCCTTGAAGGTCGTATAGATGACGGCGACACCGTGAAAGTTGGCGTCGGTGACGGCGCGCTCGTCATCAACGGTGCCGTTGTGGACCAGATAGCGGCACAATAAACGCCCGCGTGAGCCATCGGGGTCCGATGGCGTGTAACCCGGCCCCGTTTTACCGATAAGGTTGAGCGGGGCCGTTTGCGTCAGCGCTGGCTGATCAGGGTTTCTTTCTGCAGATTGGCGACCAGCGCATCGATATTGGCGCGTTTTGCCATGAACCTGGCGAAGGCTTGTTTGCCGAGCTTGATGCCGGACGGCATTTTGACCGTCAGCGGATTCACTTGGCGGCCGCTGGCCAGAATTTCATAATGCAGATGGGGCCCGGTCGATCGGCCGGTGCTGCCGACATATCCGATTACCTGTCCCTGGCGTACGCGGGTGCCGAGGGCCACCTTGCTGTTGAACCTGCTCATATGGGCATAGGCGGTATTGAAGCCGCCAGCATGACGGATGCGGATATAATTGCCGTAGCCGCCCTTGCGACCGCGATAGGAGACGACCCCGTCACCTGCCGCGTAGATCGGCGTACCTGTAGCAGCAGCAAAGTCGACGCCGCGATGCATTTTCGTATAACCGAGAACCGGGTGGCGGCGCTTGCCGAAACGTGATGACAGCCGCGCGCCGTCGATGGGCGTGCGCAGCAGGGGGCGTTTGGCGCTACGCCCCTTGTTGTCGAAATAGTCGACAACGCCAGTGCGTGATTTGAACTGGTAAAGTGGCTTGTCGGCGCCGGACAGGATCATCCGGGCGTAGATGACTTCGCCATGACGGACAGCGACGCCTTCGTCGTCGACGAATTTTTCATAGGCAACTTCGAAGCGGTCGCCAGACTGGATTTCACGCTGGAAATCGACGTCCCAGCTGTAAATCCGCATCATTTCAGCCAGGACGGAAAGCGGCACTTTCCTGGCAACCGCTGCCTTGTACAGGCTGGATGTGATGACGCCCTCGGCAAACTTGACCCGCCGGGTCAGGGTACGCTTGACCTCGAATGCCCGGAATGATGTTGCGTCGTCGCGCCGTACTGCGATCTGCCGGATGACGCTGGGGTCCAGCACCATTTCATGCAACCCGTTATCGGAAAGCGTCAGGCTGATACGCTGGCCAACGCGAAGATCCCTGGGGTCGTAGACCGTGCGCAGGGCGCTGACGGCATCATGTGCGTCGTCGCGCCGAATACCGGCGGACAGCATGATGGACATGAGCGTGTCGCCACTGCGGACTTTCAGGTCCCGCTTCTTTTTCGGCTCCGGCTTGGCCTGGGGCGGCACGGAGGCGAGAATTAGTTCTCCGGCAGGTTCAAGGACCGGTGCGGTTTGAACATGGTTGGAGGCGGGTGTGTCGGTTGGTTTCCGGGCGCCATTCGATTTCAGGGCGACCGGGGTGCTTTTGCGCTGGGCCCTGCCGTCGCGGATGGGGGCGGCATCTGCCACAGCGGCCATCGTTGTCGGAAGCGGTGTACTGAGACCGGCATGGGTATCGCCTGAGGGGCCGAAAATGACGCCGATGGACAATCCGAGCACCAGAACGCTGAGCGCGATATTTAAGGTGCCATGACCTTCGCGACCAATATAGGAAAACGTTTCGGAACGGGTTTTGCGGGGGAGGTGGAGCGACACGCGGGCCTTCTTGGCAGAGACGGTTTCGGGGACGTTAACCACTACTTGATTAACCTTAACGAATCGTTTCGACCATGTCCATAAAGACATGCAATATCAATGCCTTTGGCGATGTTTTTTAGGTTTGGCCTTCGGATGGTTAACGGGGTGCGAGGGCCGGGGCGCCACCGCTTTCCCATTGTTGGGTGATGCGTCGGGTTGACCGGCTCCGATGCGCCCGAAATACTCGTTTCTCCGCAGGATTGGCGGTAAATCAGATTGCCGTTCGGTTTGATGGAGCCGGAACAGGGGAAGAGTATTGGATTACCAGCTACCCGAAGAAATGCGCATGTTGCAGGAAACTGTTCGCCGTTTCGTCGATCGCGAACTGATCCCGATCGAAAACGACAGCCTCGACGGGCATAAGCTTAAATCCGAAATCCAGGCACGGCTTGAGGAAAAGGGCAGGGAAATAGGCCTGTGGTTGTTCGATGTGCCGGAAGAATACGGCGGTCAGGGGTTCGGGTTGATGGCACGGGCCATTGTCTGGGCGGAACTGGCGCGGACAGTCGCGCTGCCGTCGCGCAACGTGAATATTTTCGGCCCCATCGTCAGCCCCATCCTCTATTACCTGAATGACGAACAGAAACAGCGCTACCTGTATCCGGTGCTGGAGGGAAAACTGCGGCACTGCTTTGCGCAGACAGAGCCTGAGGCCGGTGGCGACCCGGGTGGGATGCGCACGACGGCTGTCCGCGACGGCGATCACTACGTCATCAACGGTATGAAGAGATATATCACCGGGGCGGCCGAGGCCGATTTCGCCCAGGTGATTGCGGCGACCGACCGGGAGAAAGGCTCCCGCGGCGGTATCTCTGCCTTCCTCGTCGACATGGATACGCCCGGCGTAAAATTGCTGCGTGCCCAGGAAACCATGATGCATGACCGGCCCTGGGAGATCGCGTTCGAGGACGTGCGTGTTCCTGTTGAAAACATGATCGGCGGCGAGGGCGAAGGCTTCAAGTTCGCCCAGAACTGGATCAGCGCCGGGCGCATCCGCCACGGGGCGCGTGGCATCGGTGTGATCGAGCGCTGTCTTGAACTCGGCGCTTCCTATGCCGGGCAGCGCACCACGTTCGGTGAAAAACTGTCCGAGCGTCAGTCGGTGCAGTGGATGCTGGTCGATTCCTATGCCGACCTGCATATGCTGAAACTGATGGTGTTCACTGCAGCAGCAAAACACGATGCCGGCGAGGACATTCGCTATGACGCCTACATGTGCAAGTATCTGGGGGATACGAAGTCGTTCGAGGCTGCCGATAACTGTATGCAAATTCATGGTGGCCTTGGGCTGACGACGGACCTGCCGATAGAGCGCATGTGGCGGGATCAGCGCAGTTTCATCATCACCGAAGGGCCGACCGAGATTCTTAAAATGGCGTTGGCGCGCCACGTGCTGCGTCAGTATGGCAGCTGATTAATCACGGGCCCGGGCGCTACGTTAACGGTTTGATCACCCGTATCCGGCATAAAGGGCGCCTACTACAAAAGCGACCGAGCCCTCAAAGGGCATCTTCGCGGCGACATTAAAACGGCGGCCCCAAAAAAGGGGCTGCCGTTTTTCTTTGTCGGGGCCGGTATTCGTAGGGGCGGCGCTTTGACTCCCTTTCGCGTTTCCGACATCCTTTTGACCATGTTCCGTTTTCCGGAATACAGTTTTTCCGAAACCCGGATATAGAAACGGGTGTGGATGATGCCCGGTGGGTGAAGCAAAGGGGATGAGATGTTCGACCATTTTGAATGCGTAAAAGTAGAACTTGCTGACGGCATTGCATGGGTGCGGATGAACCGTCCTGAAAAACGCAATGCGATGAACCCGCAGCTTCATGATGAAATGGAAGAAGCGCTGACGCATCTGGAAGTCGATCCCGATGCACGGGTGATTGTGATCTGTGGCGCCGGGGGAAATTTTTCCGCCGGGCAGGATCTGAAAATGTTCTTCCGCGAAAACGAGGGCAATCCGCTGCGCCGCAAGACGTCGCAGCGGGCGGCCAATCGCTGGCGCTGGGAACTGCTGTATAATTACGACAAGCCGACTATCGCCATGGTCGAGGGTTTCTGCGTCGGCGGTGCGTTCATGCAGCTGTTGGCGACAGACTTTGCGATTGCCGCCGAGGACGCGACGTTTTCGCTGTCCGAGGTCAACTGGGGCATCCTGCCCGGCGCGCTGGTGTCCAAGGTCGTCGCCGATGCCGTGCTGCCGCGTCATGCGCTATATTACTGCTGTCTCGGCGACCCGTTTGACGGTCACGAGGCCGCACGAATCGGTATGATCAACTTTGCGGTGCCGGCCGCCGAGGTTGAAGCCAAGGTCGAGGAGCTGGCCCACAAGCTGATGGCCAAAAGCCCGCGCGTGCTGCGTGCAACCAAGCAGGCGGTGCGCAATGTGCGGACGATGGATTTCGGCCAGTCATACGATTATCTCGCCGAAAAAGGCCTGGCGATCCGGGTCGGCGACCAGGAGGATTCCTATAATACCGGCCTGCGCCAGTTCCTGGACGAAAAGACCTACAAGCCGACCTTCGAGCCGTTCAAAACCGGCACGATGATCGAGAAGAAGTAGAGCCGATCGAGACGCCGGGGCGCGAGGCTGCAGAACAGGGCCTTACTGAACGCGTCCCCGTGTATCGATCTGCCACACATCGATAACCTCGTCGCCCTGCACCACCATGTACTGGTCGTACAGGTTGACGGTGGTGTCGCAGTGGCTCGGGACAAGACGCAGCTTGTCGCCGACATTCCACGGCACCTCGCCGCCATCGGTCATGCGGATGATGCCGTGTTCATCGCCGCCGAATTCATATGTCCGGCCGTCGACATCGGCGATTACGGGTGGGCCGTGATCGCTGCTGGCGGATTTCAGCCCGGCATCGACGATCACCCGGTCCGGCGCCGGTTTGCTGACAACACCGGTCAGGATATGCAGCGATTGTTCGAAGGGCGGTGCGTTTGCACCGGGCCAGCCGATCCCGCCATAGCGTGAATCCATGAACACGTAAGAGCCCGTCTGCAGTTCGGTCAGCAGACCGCGTTCCATGTCGAAGGGCGACGTGCCGGTGCCGCCGCCGGTCTTGACCGGCACGGACAGGCCGGTCTTTTCAACCTCGGCCAGCGTCGCGGCGAACTTGTCGAGACCGGTTTCGGTGTCGGCCTTGCGCATATCCGCGTCCTCGACCATCTGGATCTTGCCCTGGTACCCCTGGATGCCGGCGAAGTTCAGGTTCGGCAGGGCATCGATGATCTGCGCCAGCCGGGCGGCTTCCGGTCCCGCCGGCACGCCGCACCGTCCCTGGCCGATATCGACCTCGGCTATCACGTCCAGCTGCTGGCCTGCAAGCTGTGCCATGCGGCCGAGCATGTTGATGTTGTCCTCGTTATCGGCAACCACGGCGATGCGCACACTGTTCAGGGCATGCAGCAGGCGGAATATCTTGCTTTCGCCGATCACGGCGGTGGTGATCAGGATATTGTCGATCCCGGCCGCCGCCATGACCTCGGCCTCGCCGAGCTTGGCGCAGCACACGCCGACCGCACCGGCATCGATCTGCTTCGCGGCGATGACGGCGGATTTATGGGTCTTGGCGTGGGGGCGATAGGTGACGCCGGCTGCCGCCGTCATGTCTTTCATGCGCGCGATGTTGCGGTCGAGCGCGTCCGAATCGATCAGCAGGACGGGTGTGTCGAGCTCCAGCGTTTTCATATCGCGTCGCCCCGTTCATACACCACCTTGCCGCCAACGATGGTGGTCTCGGCGGTGATGTCCTTGATGACCTCCTCGGCGCAGGTCAGCGGATCGTCCGACAGCACGGCCATGTCCGCGAGCTTGCCCGCCTCGATCGAGCCTTTTTTATCTTCCTCGAATGTCAGGTGCGCGCCGCCCATGGTGCCGCAGCGCAAAGCGTCTTCGCGGCTCAGCGCCTGGTCGGGGGCGATGCGGTCCTCGGAAATCATGTTCCAGCGCGAGACCGTGTGCCACATCGGATAGAACAGCGTCGTCGGCACGTTGTCGGTCGCAAGCCCGATATTTACCCCGGCATCCAGCAGGCGGGGGATCGGCGCGATATCGTTCAGCCGGTCGGGGCCGAGTTCTTCACGCAGGATGTGGCCGTGCTTGTAGATATAGCGGTTGGTATGGGTCGTCATGACCACGCCGAGATCGGCGGCTTTCTGAATCTGTTCTTCGTTCAGGACATCCAGATGGCCGATCACCCAGCGCTTGTCGGTGATGTTCACGACGCGGTTTACCTCTTCGAACATATCGAGGAAGCGGGGGCCGATCACGGCAAGGCGGATATCGTTGCGTGCCGCCTCGGTCATGAATTCGACCATGCGGTTCTGCGGCACACCGTTATCGTAATTAAAGCCGGACCAGCCGGTATAGGGGGCGGCACCTGCGCGGAACACGGCATCCGCATCCATGCCGGTATCGGTGAACATGCCGCCGACGCGCAGCCAGTCATCGCCGAGGCCCCGCTTGCCGAGCCACGCGGTCCAGTTCTGCATCACGGTTTCATATTCGATCCCCTGTGCACCGCCCCAGGCCGGGCTGTAGACGAGGTGGGCGCGCACGGTGGCATCGCCCGCGGCATGGACCGCCTGATAGGTACTGATCAGCTCCTGCGCGGCGCCATGCTCTTCGAGCACGCTGGTCGTCGCGGTGGAATTATAGATCCGCATGGCTTTTTTCAGGCCGGCGACCCGGTCGTCATGGGTAAAGCGCGGCGCCATGTGGAAATAGCCGAGCTCGGCGACCGGCATGAACGTGTTTTCGCGGATCAGCCCGGTCAGCTCGCCGGACGCGTCCTTTTCGAATTCCATGGTCTCGGTGGCGGGCGTGGTATTCTTTGATATCCCGGCAAGGTCCAGTGCCGCTGAATTGGCGACCGATTCCAGCGGCAGAAGATGCCGCCAGAAACCCCAGATCGGGCGGATATAGACGGGATTGTCCGGGGCGGCCTGGTCCAGTTCCTGGCGCGTCGGGAAGCGGTTCTCGGCAAGGCAGCCCGGCACGTTCCAGTAATAGGGCGGATCGCCCAGCGGCATGGTGACGATCCACTCGCCGGGGGCGGCCTTCGCGGCGAGGGCGCGGATACGGTCCAGCACGTCGCCGATGGACCGGCAGCCTTCGAGTGACGGGAACACGCCTTTCAGCCCTTCGCGGTCCATATGGGCATGGCCGTCCATCAGGCCGGGGATGACCGCTCGGCCGCCCGCATCGATGATGCGCGTATCCGGTCCGGCAAGGGACGCGATCTCGCCCGATCTGCCGACGGCGGTAATCTTCTCGCCCGTGACGGCGACGGCTTCGGCGATGCTGTTCGATGCATCGACGGTGGCGACTTTCGCGTTGGTGACGATCAGGTCGGTCATGTTTTTCTCCCGTTCCAGCCTGCGCCGGCGCCGTATTATGTAAAGCTACCGCCCCGCCGCGAACGCCTCGCGCCGTGTGTCGGCGGCGCCGGTAATCACGCCGTTTTCCAGCACCTCGATCGTCTTGGCCGACCCGAAATAGGATGCGCCGGAGCCGTGCTTGACCGCGTGGCCGCGCCGTTCCAGTTCCCTGGCGATGTCTTCCGAATAGCCGTCTTCCAGCATGAACGATCCGTCGAGCCCGACCGACCAGCGCGGGTATTCGATGGCCGTTGTCAGTTCCATCCCGCGGTCCACCAGGTTGGACAGCACCTGCACCATCGACAGGGTCTGTCCCGGTCCGCCCGGCGTGGTCATCAGGTAGCGCGGCTTGCCGTCTTTCAGCACCATCACCGGGTTCAGGGTGTGCGACGGGCGCTTGCGCGGCGCCACGTTGCGCGGATCGGATTCGTCGACGCGGAAGCCAGTCATCCGGTTGTTCATCATGATGCCGGTGCCCGGGTCCATGAAGGCACTGCCGAAGACGTGGAATACGGACTGCACAACCGACATCGCGTTGCCGTCGCCATCGGCGATGACGATGCAGGACGTGCCGCCCTTGTTCTCGAACGTGCTGGGATCGGTGCCGTTGACGACGCAGTCCTGCAGGTTCTTCGTGGTCTCGTCGCCGAGCAGGTGATCGATCGGAATATCGACCACGCGCGGGTCGGACACGTAGGGTTGGCCCAGCGTGAACGCGCCCTGCATGGCGCGGATAAGGTAATCCAGCCGGTCGGTATCGTTATCGGCAAGCTGTTCGGGTTTCAGCGCCGACAGCCCGTTCAGCTGCAACAGCATCAGGATGCCGTAGGAATTCGGCGGCATCACCTGCACGTCATGGCCGCGGTAATTCGTCGACAGCGGCGTGACCCATTCGGGTTCATAGCCTGCGAACTGGTCGGCGCCGAGCAGCCCGCCATTGGCAACCGCGTAATCGCCGATGGATTTCGCGATGTCGCCTTCGTAATAGGCTTCACTGCCGCCATCGCGGATTTTGCGCAGCGTCTCGGCCAGTGCCGGCTGGCGCATGATATCGCCCGCCTGCATGCGCTCGCCCGCCGCGTTGAAATACAGCGCGCGGGCTGCCGGGTCGGCCATGACGTCGTCGCGGAACAGGTCCAGCCCGGCGCACAGCACGCGCGATGCCGGGTGTGCCTCGGCCGCGTCGATCGCGTCCTCGAACAGGTCTTTCCAGGGCAGTCGCCCGTATTTCTGGTGCAGGCGTTCCCAGCCGCGCACCATGCCGGGCACGGATACCGCGTTCGGCCCGCGATCGGGAATGCCGTCCTTGTAATATTCCGGCGTCGCCCCGTCCGGCGCGTGGCCGGTGGCGTTCAGCCCGATGGTCTTGCCGTCGGCGGCATGGTGATACAGAAAAAACGCATCCCCGCCCAGCGACGTCGCCTGCTGCAACACCACCGAGAGCGTCGCCGAGGTCGAAATCATCGCATCGACCAGCGAGCCGCCCTTGTCCAGCGTGCGCATGCCGGCGGTGGATGCCAGCGAATGACCGGACACCACCATGCCCTTGGTGCCGTAAACAGGTGAGCGCGCGAGACGAACGCCCGCGAAAACGTCGGTAGCCATGTGAGTTCTCCTTTTAGGTCAGGAGAATGTCTGAAATGGGGAGCGGGGTGTCAATGCGGGGGGGTTCTATCGTGTTGCAGACAGATTCATTTGCTTGGCGATCTATATAGACAGGTATAGCGTTCCACCGTGTCCTGGGGTTGCGTACCGGAGGGTGCCAAACATAAAGAATCCAAGCGACATCGGCCCAGACGCGAACTTGCCGGTTCCACGACGGTGCCGATCGAGACTTATTCTTTCAAAACCAGACATTCTCCGAGCGGCCCCAGGGCCGCTTTTTTTTATGGTCCAGACAACGGGTGATCCGGTCTCGGTGGGGAAGGGTGTTCAAATCACCCCGCCAGCCGCGTCTCCACCAGCTTCGCCCAGTAACTCGCCCCCAGCGGCAAGACCTCGTCGTTAAAGTCGTAATGCGGGTTGTGCAGCATGCAGCCGCCGGCCTGCGGGCCGTTGCCGATCCACATATAGGCGCCGGGCTTTTCGTTGAGCATGAAGGCGAAGTCTTCCGCGCCCATCATCGGGTCCTTGTCGAGGGACACCATGTCTGCGCCGACCAGTTCGCTTGCGACCTCTACCGTCAGGCCGGTCTCCGCCGCGTCGTTGATGGTCGGCGGGTAGCGGCGTTCGTAATGGACCTTGGCATCGATGCCGAAGGTTGTCGCAATACCATCCGTGATGCGGCGTATTTCGGCTTCCATGTGGGTCTGGGTTTCTTCCTTGAAGGCGCGCGTGGTGCCGCGCAGGACGACTTCTTCGGGGATCACGTTCCAGGTATCGCCCGCGTGCATCTGGGTGACGGACACCACGGCGGCGTCGAACGGGCTGACCGTGCGGCTGGCGATCGTCTGCAGTGCTGTGACGAGCTGCGCGCCGGCGACGAGGGCATCGCGCCCCAACTGGGGCAGGGCGGCATGGGTGCCGGTGCCGGTCAGCGTGATCTCGAATATATCGAACGATGCCATGATCGGGCCGGGGCGGATCGCGAATTCACCCGCCGGTATGCCCGGCATGTTGTGCATGCCGTAGACCGATTCCACCGGGAATTTGTCGAACAGGCCTTCCTCGATCATCACGCGGCCGCCGCCTTCGTTTTCCTCCGCCGGCTGGAAGATGAAATGTACCGTGCCGGCGAAGTTCTTCGTTTCCGCCAGGTATTTCGCCGCGCCCAGCAGCATGGTCGAATGCCCGTCATGGCCGCAGGCATGCATCTTGCCGGGGTTTTCGGACTTGTAATCGACCTCGTTCTTTTCCTCGATATCGAGCGCATCCATATCGGCGCGCAAACCGATGGCGGGGCCGTCGCCTTTTTCGCCGCGCAGCGTGCCGACCACGCCGGTACCCGCAAGGCCGCGATGCACATCGATGCCGAATTCATGCAGCCGCAATGCCACGTAATCCGATGTCTGGTGTTCCTCGAACGCGGTTTCGGGATGCTGGTGGATATGACGCCGCCACGCGGTCATGTCGTCCTGGAATTCGGCAATACGGTTGATGATCGGCATGGGCGTGTCTCCGCGTAATTGGTATCAATTTCTATATCACGATCGGGGTGTTTCCGTCCCGCATTGCGCGTGATTGTCACCCCGGATTTATTCCGGGGCCCGGTCTTTGTGTCCGGCGGTCAGCTGGATCCCGGCACAGGGCCGGGATGACATTGTGGGGAGGGCATAAAGTGGGCGATCACACCGGGCATAAAAACCTCCTGTTTATTCCACCGGGTCAGGCCCGGGGGCGTAATGTATTTGGGATGATGAACCGGGGAAGATAATATCGGGGAGGGG
>ENA-OWPI01004453-OWPI01004453.1-marine-metagenome-genome-assembly--contig:-NODE-4453-length-11199-cov-20.319637_pt1 | contig 11199 bp, 12 predicted proteins | sample MGYA00238138_ERZ651775 | MGnify/ENA primary metagenome ERZ651775 (study PRJEB26906, sample SAMN06265043) | marine metagenome | isolation source: Helgoland LTER site | place: Germany:Helgoland, sampling...
TCTCTTAATAATATTGTAACAAAATTTAATTTTATTGAAGAAAATGGAGAGCGAGGAAACTCAAATATTGTTGGTGGGTCAATTGCATACAGCCTAGATGATAAGAACTTTTTTTCATTTGAAACTAGACGAAATAGAAGATTAAATTTAACTGAATTTTATGATCTTGTTTATGAATACAAAAATGACTGTTTAACAGCAGGAATAAAATATAAAAAAACTTACTACTCAGATGGAGATTTAAGACCTACTGAAAATTTATTATTTACAGTAACTCTATTTCCATTAACAACATACGAACACGATGCTGGTGATTTACTAGAAAATTAAATAAAGAAATGATTAAACAATTAAAATACATAATTATAAGTATTATCTATTCATTATTAATAATTAATAATTGCAATTCAGTTGAAAATAAGATCCTTTTTAAAGTAAATAATATAATTATTACTTCATTAGATATTTTTACTGAATTAGAATATCTAAAAACTATTAACAAAGAATTTAAAAAGATAGAAAAAGAAAAAGCATTTGAGATTTCGAAAAACTCAATAATTAGAGAAAAGATTAAAGAAATAGAAATTAAAAGAGTAATTAAAGAAATTAAGATTGAAGATAAAATTTTAAATAATCTAATAATTAGTTATTTTAAGGAGTTTGAAATTAATACTATTTCTGAATTTGAAAATTTTTTCTTGAGCAAAGATATAGATCCTAATGTAATCAAGAAAAAAATTTCAATTGAAGTACTGTGGAATCAATTAATTTACAGCAGGTATAATCAAAATGTAAAAATTGATAAACAATTAATAAAAAGCAATTTATCAAATAATAAAAAACAAACAGAATTTTTAATTTCAGAAATTTTATTTAATATTGATGAAAATGAAGATTTGAATAAAAAATTCCTTCTTATTGATAACAGTATTAAAGAAATAAATTTTGCACAAACGGCTTTAGCTTATAGTATTTCGGATACAGCCAATAAAGGTGGTAATTTAGGTTGGATTTCAGAATCAATCTTAAGTGAACAAATTTATAAGAAAATTAAAAAATTAAAAATTGGAGAGCATACAAACCCAATATTAGTGCCAGGGGGTTTTTTAATTTTAAAACTTTTAGATTTTAAAGAGGTAAATAAAGAGTTTGATATAGAAAATGAAGTTAAAAAAATAGTTAAAGAAAAAACAAACCAACAATTAAATAGATTTTCAAATATATATTTTAACAAGGTGAAGAAAGATATTGTAATAGATGAATTATAGTCCAATTTTAATTGTTTCAGGCGAACCAAACAGTGTTTTTTTGGAACTATTTTTTAAAGTTTTAAAAAAAGATAAGATTAAAAGTCCAATAATACTTATTTCATCAAAAAAATTATTAACTCTTCAGATGCAAAAATTAGAATTTAAGAAAAAAATTAAACTATTACAGGTCTCAAAATTAAAATCTTATAAATTAGATAACAAAACAATAAACCTGATAGATGTTAAATATAATCCTGGTAAAGCTTTTGAGAAAATATCCAAAAAATCAAATATATTTATTAAAAACTCATTTGATTTAGCTTTTCAAATAATTAAAAAAAATAATATTCATAAATTTATTAATGGACCAATTTCTAAAAAACAATTTTTAAAAAATAAATTTTTAGGGATCACTGAATATATTTCTGAAAAATTTCAGGCAAATAATACTTGTATGTTAATATATAATGAAACTCTCTCCGTTTGTCCAATTACTACTCATTTACCATTAAAACTAGTTTCTAAAAAAATAAACAAAAAAATTATCTCAAAAAAAATTTCTCTAGTTAATAATTTTTATGAAAAAAAATTTAACATTAAACCTAGAATCGCTATTTTAGGTTTAAATCCACATTGTGAAAGTGTTCATAAATACAATGAGGATGAAAAAATTATTAAACCAACAATACAATATTTAAAAAATAGATATAATGTATCAGGTCCATATCCTGCTGACACTATTTTTTTAAAAAATAATAGAAAAAAATTTGATGTAATTATTGGAATGTATCATGACCAAGTTCTTACTCCATTAAAAACTCTATTTGAATATGATGCTATCAATATCACTTTAGGTTTGCCCTTTATAAGGGTTTCTCCTGATCATGGTCCAAATGAAACTATGCTAGGTAAAAATCTATCTAACCCTCTAAGCTTATCAAGAGCAATTAAATTTTTGGATAAAAATTGATTAGAGCTAAAAAAAGTTTAGGTCAAAATTTTTTAATAGATAGAGAAGTTCTAGAAAAAATTACAAATGTAGTTCAAATTAAAGACAAAACTATTCTAGAAGTCGGGCCTGGAACAGGAAATTTAACATCTTTCATTCTTAAAAAAAATCCAAAAAAAATGTTTGTTATTGAAAAAGATGATGATTTGGCAATTAATCTAAGTGAAACCTTTAAAGATCAGCTAACAATTATTAATGATGATATATTACAAGTAGATGAAAATTTAATATTTAAAAACAAAGTAACTGTATTTGGAAATCTGCCTTACAATATTTCTACTGAAATATTAAGTAAATGGATCACACAAACAAAAGATGAATTTTGGTTTAATAATCTAATTTTAATGTTTCAAAAAGAGGTTGCGGATAGAATAATTGCTAAATTTAATACTTCAGATTATGGCAGATTATCAATTTTAAGTAATTGGAAATTAAATGTTGAAAAAATCTGTGATATTAAGCCTGAATCTTTTTCACCAAGACCAAAAATAGATAGCTCTTTGTTATTTTTTTCTCCCAAAAAAAATTTTTATAAAATAAAAGATCCAAAAAACTTAGAAAAAGTTACAAGAATTTTTTTTAATCACCGAAGAAAAATGTTAAAGAAACCTTTCAATCAACTATTTAATGGTGATCAAAGAGTTTTAAATGAACTTAAAATTGATTTAAATTTGAGACCTCAAAACTTAGATTTTGATACTTATTACCAGCTAACCTGTGCTTACGAAAATTTACGAAGTTAATTTATTTACATGATTTCTTATAAATTCTAGATCATAATCCTTAGACCCATTATTTATTTCTGCATTTATTAAATTTTGTATCTTTTTAAAGCAACTATTTAGATTATCATTTACTACAACATAATCATAATTGATCCAATGCAGTACATCTCTTTCAAATTGTTTCATTCTCTCTTCAGCTATTAACTTGTCTTTCATGTCTCTATTTGAAAGTCTTTCAAATAACTCATCTTTACTTGGTGGCAGTATAAAAAAAGTTATTAATTTATAATCTAATTTTTTATTTTTAATTTGATCAGCACCTTGCCAATCAATATCAAATAAAACATTTTTACCTTTATCTAATTTATCAATAACTGGAGTTCTGGTAGTACCATAGAAGTTATTAAATACTTTTGCGTATTCAAGAAATTCTTGATTTTTGATTAATCTTTCAAACTCATTTGAGTCTATAAAAAAATAATCTTTATTAGTTGTTTCGGTTGGTCTGGGCTGACGTGTGGTATGTGAAACTGAAACTTCGTAATTATCAACTTCAGATAACATTTTAACCAATGTAGTTTTACCTGCTCCTGAAGGAGATGATAAAATTATCATTACCCCATGTTTTTCTGAGGGCATTGAAATTATTAGTTAGCTTTTCCTTCGATAAACTTAACTGCATCTCCTACAGTTAAAATTTTCTCTGCTTCACTATCTGAAATTTCAGATCCGAACTCTTCTTCAAAAGCCATCACTAACTCAACTGTATCTAAACTATCTGCTCCTAAGTCATCTATAAAACTAGATTCTTCAGTTACTTTTGCTTCATCTATTCCTAAGTGATCTGCTACAATTTTTTTTACTTTGCTTGAAACATCTTCTGACATATTGATCCTTTTTGTTATGATTTCTTAATAGTTTAAAAAGTTATTTTGTCAAGCCATATACATGCCTCCATTTACATGTATTGTTTCTCCATTTATGTAGTCAGATTGATCTGAGCTTAAAAAAAGCACAGCATTTGCAATATCATCTGGTTCACCTAATCGAGCAGATGGTATCTTGGATACAATAACCTCCTTAAACTTTTCATCAATGTTATCTGTCATTGCTGTTTTAATGAAGCCTGGTGAAATACAATTTATATTAATATTTTTCTTTGCGTATTCAATTGCAAGACTTTTTGACATTGCTACAATTGCTGCCTTAGAAGCTGTGTAATTTGCTTGTCCTAAATTACCAGTGTGACCTACTACTGAAGTAATATTGACAATTTTTCCAGATTTATTCTTAAGCATTTTTTTTATTGCAAACTTGCTCATTAAAAAAGTTGAGGTTAAATTAATATTTATAACTTTTTGCCATTCCTCCAAGCTCATTCTTATTGCTAGATTGTCTTGGGTAATACCAGCATTATTTACTAACCCATCCAAACTTCCACCCAATTCATTAGTTGCATTTTCAATAAATTCAGCAATTTTATCACTTTGAGAAATATCAAATTTTAATATCTTAATATTTTCGAAGTTTTTCTTAAGTTCCTCTAATTTTTCTATTCTAGTTCCAGATGCTAATATATTAGCGCCAGCTTTATTTAATTTTTTGACTATAGAATTTCCTATTCCACCTGAAGCACCTGTTACTATGATATTTTTGTTTTCTAAATTGTTCATATTTCCAAACCCTCAATATCTCCTTGGTTATTAATAGTACTTATTTTTACTTCTTTGTTAATTCTTTTTACCAAACCTGATAAAACTTTTCCTGGACCAATTTCAATAAAATGGTTTACATCATTATTAATCATATTTATCACACTCTCTCTCCATCTAACCCTGTTTTCAATCTGTTTAATTAATAAGTCTTTAAGCTCATCTGTACTTGATATTTCTTTGGCAGTAACATTTGAGATCAATTTATTTTTAGATTGTGTAAATTTTAATTCATTTAACTCTTTACTCATTATTTGAGTTGCTTTACTCATCAAGTTACAATGAAAAGGAGCACTTACTGGCAGTTTTATGCTCTTAATCATATTTTCTTTTAAAATGATAATTAATTTATCTAAATCATCAATTCGACCACTTAAAACAATTTGACCTTCCGAATTATCATTTGCTATTTGAGCTTTAAAATTTTGCTCGTTATCTTTTAATATTTTTTCAATAATTTCAACTTTAGACCCCAAAACTGCAACCATGCCTCCCTGTCCTTTAGGAACTGAGTTTTGCATTGCGTCCCCTCTTATTCTTAAAGTTTTCAAAGTATCAGAAAAACTTAGGTAACCTGCGCAGGATAAAGCCGAATATTCACCTAATGAATGCCCTGCAAAATATTTTGCTTTATTTAAATCAATATTAAATTCTTTTTTTACAACATTAAAAATTGTGTAACTAATTAAAAAGATTGCAGGCTGGGTATTTGCTGTTAAATCTAATTCTTCTTTAGGACCTTCTAATACAAGCTTAGATAAGGAAAAACCAAGGCTCTCATCAGCCTCCTTAAACAAATCTTTAACATAATCAAACTTATCATAGAATTCCTTTCCCATACCAACTATTTGTGAACCTTGACCCGGAAAAATTACTGAAAACATATAAAAAAAACTATTTATTTTGCCTTTTTAACTATTGTAATTGAACATTTATAATAGTATATCCTCACTTTTTATTAAAGAACTTAAATGAATTTATACGAACACACTATTATAGCTAGACAAGATACTTCACCAAGTGAAATTAAGCAATTAACAGAAAAATATTCTAAAATTGTTGAAAAAAATGAAGGTGAAATTGTAAAAACAGAAGATTGGGGATTGCTAAACTTATCATACCTTATCAAAAAAAATAAAAAAGGTAGCTACATTCACTTTAAAATTAAAGGTAAAGGAAATGTTATTGATGAATTAGAAAAAAATGAGGCGATTGACAAAAAATTATTAAGATACCTGACAGTAAGAGTTAAAAAGTTTGATTTAGAAGCAAATTACTTTGCTAAAAGAGAAGGTGAAGATAAATATGACAAAAAAGAAAGTTACAGAAATTAATGCCTAAAAGACAGAGTGGTAATAAAAAAGGAAAACAAAGTAACTTTGCAAAGTTAAGTATTTTTCAACCAAATAAATATAAATTTAAAAAATCTTGCCCACTTTCAGCAAAAGGTGCTCCTACTGTTGATTATAAAAATATAAGACTTTTAAAAAAATATATGTCTGAAAATGGTAAAATTTTACCATCGAGAATTACAAATGTTTCTCAAAAAAAACAAAGAGAATTGTCTCTTTCAATTAAAAGAGCTAGAAATTTAGCATTAATATAAAATGAAAGTTATTTTACTAGAAAATGTAAAAAGAATTGGTTCTATTGGTGAAGTGATAGAAGTTAAAAGAGGTTATGCTAGAAATTTTTTAATTGCTAATAAAAAAGCTTTATACGCATCAAAAGAAAATGTTGCACAAGTAGAAAAAATTAAATCTGACTTATCTCAAAAAGATAACGAAAAGAAAAAAGAAGCAGTTCAAATTTCAGAACAAATTAATGGCAAAGAATATTCAGTTAAAAAACTAAGTACTGAAAATAATGAATTGTATGGCTCAGTCAAACCAACTGAAATTGCAAAACTAATTCAAGAAGAAAACAAAATTGATATCACGCCATCAATGATACAACCAATTGAAGAAATAAAATCTTTAGGAAAATTTAAAGTAAAAGTTTCTTTACACTCTGAAGTTGATGCAGAGATTACTATTAGTGTTACATCAGCTGATACAATTCAATAATTATACATTCTTTTCCCCAGCAGTTATTAGTAATTTTATTTAAAGAGTAAATCTGTAAATTAATTATTATGGAAAATAATCTAAGCATCGTTAAGGATCAATTTAAAGAATTACCAAATAATATTGAAGCAGAACAAGCTGTAATAGGATCACTATTAGTAAACAATGAAATTTTTGATGAAATTAGTACAATTATTTCTGGTATAAATTTTTACGATCCTATGCACCAAAAAATTTTTGATGCAGTGGATACTTTAATTTACAAAGGAATGCTCGCAAACCCTATAACTTTAAAAAATTATTTTGAAGATGAAAAAGATGATTTAAATGTCCCAGAGTATTTGGTTAAAATTACAAAATTTTCTACATCTGTTCGACAAGCATTAGAATATTCAAAAATTATTTACGACATGTTTGTAAGACGTGAATTGGTTAAAATATCTGAACAAACAATGGATAGTGCAAAATTAAGTGAGCTAGATACTACTGGACAAAATATTATTGAGAACACAGAAAAATCTTTATTTGATTTAGCAGAAAAGGGATCCTTTAATTCTAATCTTGTTAAGTTTGATGCAGCCATGAAACAAACTATTGAAATGGCGTCTGCTGCTTATAAAAATGAAGAGGGTATTGTTGGTGTTCCAACAGGTCTTAGAGATTTAGATGACAAGCTTGGTGGTCTCCATCAGTCAGATTTAGTGATTATAGCTGGTCGACCTTCAATGGGTAAGACATCACTTGCAACAAATATTGCTTTTAATGCTGCTCACAAATTACAAGAAAGTGGTAAAAAATCTTCTATAGCTTTCTTTTCACTTGAGATGTCATCTGAACAATTATCTACAAGAATTATCTCCGAGCAAGCAAGAATTAGTTCAAATGATATAAGACGAGGAAGAATTTCTGATGAACAATTTGATAAATTTTTAGAAACTTCAAAAAATATAGCAGACCTACCTTTATTTATAGATGAAACTCCAGCAATTAGTATTGCTGCTATGAGTAATAGAGCAAGAAGAATTAAGAGGCAGCATGGTCTTGATATGGTTGTGGTTGATTATATTCAATTAATGAGAGGAACTACTTTTAACAAAGATGGAAGAGTACAAGAGATCTCTCAAATTACTCAAGGACTAAAAGCAATTGCTAAAGAACTTGGTGTTCCAGTTTTAGCATTGTCACAACTTTCCAGACAAGTTGAGCAAAGAGATGACCACAAGCCACAACTTTCAGATTTAAGAGAGTCTGGTTCTATTGAACAAGATGCAGATGTTGTAATGTTTGTTTATAGAGAAGGATATTACCTATCAAGGAAAGAACCAAGAGAAGCAACTGTTGAACATGCTGAATGGCAAGCAAAAATGAATGAAGTTGCGCACTTGGCTCAAATTATAATTGGAAAACAACGACATGGTCCAATTGGTAATGTAACACTTGAATTTGAAGAGAGATTTACGAAATTTAAGGATACTCAAGCAAGTTAAATTCAAATATAAAGAGCCTAAATGTTTGCTCATTTATATCAAAATTTTATACTTAAAAATCCAAAAGCAGTATTTGCACTTTTGTTAATTGCAATTTTAAGTTTTGGATATTATTCCAAAGATTTTAGGCTAGATGCCTCATCTGAAACATTGTTAATCGAAGGAGATCCAGATTTAGCATATCTTAAAGAAATTACAGAACGATACGGTTCAAAAGACTTTTTAATCCTTACTTATACTCCTAATGAGGGCATGGTAACTGATAGCTCAATTAACAATTTATTGAGTTTAAAATATAAAATTCAAAGTTTAGATTGGGTTCATAGTGTTATTACCCTTCTCGATATTCCACTTTTAAATAATTCAGATGCACCACTTCAAGAAAGACTAAAAAGCTTTAAAACTTTAAAAGATGAAGATGTAGATAGAAATCGTGGTTTTCAAGAAATTTTAAATAGTCCAGTTTTTAGAAATTTTGTAATTAGTGAAAATGGTAACACAAGTGGCATCATTGTTAATATTAAAGAAAATAAAAAATTGGAAAATATTGAAGAAAAATCAAAAGAAGAAGTAGAGGATTATAAAGATCGAATTAAGAAACAAAATCATGAAAATATTTTAGAAATCAGACAGGTTATTCAAAGTTACGGTGATGTTGGTAAAATTTACTTAGGTGGAATTCCTATGATTGCTGATGATATGATGACTTTCATAAAAAGTGATATTGTAGTTTTTGGTTTAGGAGTTCTTTTATTTATTATCGCAACTTTGTGGTTTGTATTTAGAAAATTAATTTGGATTATAGTTCCTATCAGCAGCTGTTTATTCTCAGTTGTGATTATGATGGGATTACTTGGAATTCTAGGATGGAAAGTAACTGTAATATCTTCAAATTTTATTGCTTTAATGCTGATTTTAACAATGGCAATGAATATTCATATGAGCACACGATTTCTTCAGCTTAGAAAAGATTTTCCAAAGAAAAATAATTTTGAAATTATCTCATTGACGACCAACAAAATGTTTTGGCCTATTATTTATACAGTCTTTACTACCGTATTTGCTTTTTTATCTTTAATCTTTAGTGGCATAAAACCTATTATTGATTTTGGTTGGATGATGACATTTGGCTTAATAACATCATTTGTTATCACTTTTACTTTATTGCCTACCCTTTTAAATTTTGCACCAACAAAAAATATTTCTGTTAAGAAAGAACAAGAGTCAAAAATTACAGCTTTTTTAGCATTAGTTTCTCTTAATAATAAGAATACAATTTTTGGGATAACAGGTTTAGTGATCATTTTAAGTGTTCTGGGAATTAGTAAGTTAGAGGTTGAGAACAGTTTTATAAATTATTTTAATAAAAATACTGAAATTTATAAAGGAATGAAGCTTATCGATGATGAGTTGGGAGGGACGACACCATTAGAAGTTATTTTAAAATTCCCAGACCAAGAAAAAGAAGAGACAACATCAAGCGAAGATGATGAATTTGAAGATTGGGGTGATGAGGAAGACGCAAATGATGAAAAATATTGGTTTACCAAAGATAAGATTGATAAAATAGCCTCAGTTCACAATTATTTAGATAGTTTACCACAAGTTGGTAAAGTTTTGTCTTTTTCTTCAATTATTGATGTTGCAACACAGCTAAATAATAATAAACCACTTGGCACTTTAGAAATGGGAGTTCTTTACTCTAAAATCCCAGAGAGTATTAAAACTGATATTATAGACCCCTATCTTTCAATTAAAGATAATGAAGCTCGTATAAGTTTAAGAATTATAGATTCTCAAGAAAATTTAAGAAGAAATGATCTTATTAATAAGATTAATTTTGATCTTAAAAATAAAATTGGACTAGATGAAAATGAATATAAGTTAGCAGGTGTTTTAATTTTATTTAACAATTTATTACAAAGTTTATTTAAATCACAAATTTTAACTTTGGGATTAGTAATGATTGGAATATTTTCTATGTTTGTAATTTTATTTAGAAATATTAAATTATCTTTAATAGGAGTGGTGCCAAATTTTATTGCAGCATTTTTTATTTTAGGAATTATTGGGCTTCTTGGAATTCCGTTAGATATGATGACCATAACTATAGCTGCTATTACCATTGGTATTGCAGTAGATAATAGTATTCATTATATTTATAGGTTTAAAGAAGAATTTAAAAATATTAAGGATTATAACAAAACCTTAAAAGTTTGTCATTCAACTGTTGGTGTGGCTATATTAAATACTTCAATTACTATTGTTTTTGGTTTCTCAATTCTAGTTCTATCTAAATTTATACCAACAATTTATTTTGGAATATTTACAGGTCTTGCAATGTTGTTAGCAATGATATCAGTTTTAACATTATTGCCATCCTTAATTTTAATGGTTAAACCATTTGGTAAATGATTGATACCTTACAAGACTTTTTTAACAAAACATCCATAATCGATTTTTTATATCTTGTGGTTACAGTTATATCGTTAATACAATGCTACAGAAAAGGTTTTGTCTTGAGCGTTCTTTCAATGGCAAAATGGATATTTGCATATGTAATTACCTTGATTTTATTTCCTAGAGTTAAGCCTTATTTTAAAGATATAATTGATAGTGAATATGTTTTAGATGTAGGTTTGGGAATTACAATTTTCGTTGTTGTTATCTTCCTTGTTTTATTAATTAACAAAGGAATTAGTAAAGCAGTCAGCTATTCTGGGATTGGTGGTCTTGATAAAACTTTTGGATTCTTTTTTGGATTTATAAGAGCTTATATTATTGCAGTTTGTATATTTTCAGGAATTCATATTGTCTACAATTATGATAAATGGCCATTAAATAATGATCAATCATACGTCTTTCCATACCTAGAAAAAGGTAGTAATTATCTCATAAAAGAATTTCCTAATGAAAAAAAATATCAAGATTCTAAAGAAAAAATTGAAGA
>ENA-OWPI01004454-OWPI01004454.1-marine-metagenome-genome-assembly--contig:-NODE-4454-length-11198-cov-98.535833_pt1 | contig 11198 bp, 12 predicted proteins | sample MGYA00238138_ERZ651775 | MGnify/ENA primary metagenome ERZ651775 (study PRJEB26906, sample SAMN06265043) | marine metagenome | isolation source: Helgoland LTER site | place: Germany:Helgoland, sampling...
AATTTTTGTACTGTAGATTTATCTGCATTTTATTTTGATATCAGAAAAGATGCTTTATATTGTGATAGCAAAGACTCGGAAAGAAGAAAAAGTTGTATTATAGTTTTAAATATATTGCTTGAGTCTTTAAGCAAATGGTTTGCACCAATTTTATCATTTACAACTGAAGAAATTTTTACGTTGATTAATAAAGATGAAAAAAGCATTCATCTTGAAAAATTTATGGAGTTTCCAAAATCTTTTGAAAACAATCAATTAAATAACAAATGGATTGAATTAAAAAAAATAAGAGATATTTGTAATATTAGTATAGAAGCAAAACGAGCAACTAAAGAGATAGGCTCAAGCTTAGAGGCAAATATATTAATTAATTTAAATGATAAAATGATTGATAGTTTTAAAGATATAGATTTTTCAGAGTTATGTATCACTTCAAGTGCTATAGTTGAAAAAAGTTCATCAAGTGAAATAACAGTAATTACTAATAAAGCTGAAGGTGAAAAATGTACTGTATGCTGGAAAATAAATAAAAATGGCTGTGAAAGACATCCAAACTAAAAAAATTAAATACCTAAAGTGAATTTAAAAAAAATATCAATCGACATTTTACTTATCTTTTTTATTTTTTTAGTCGATAGGGTTTCTAAAATTTACATTATTAAAATTAGCGAAATAGAAAGTAAAGTTGATATTTATTTGACCGAGTATCTGAATTTTTACCTTATTTGGAATAAAGGGATCGCCTTTGGATTATTTTCTTTTAATGAAAGTTTTATTTATAACTCGATCACTTTAATAATAGCACTGATAAGTATTATATTAGCGATAATGATCTATAATAGTAATGGCTTTAAAAAAATTTCCTTAATATTTGTTCTTGGTGGAGCTTTAGGAAATCTTTTTGATCGAATATATTATTCTGCTGTACCAGACTTTATTGATTTTCACTTTAAGGATTTTCATTGGTTTGTCTTTAATATCGCAGATATATTTATAACATTAGGTGTTATATGCCTTATTTTTGATGAAATATTTGCTAATAATAAAAAAAATGAAAAATCTATTTAAAAAAATATTTCTTACATTAACAATTTTGTTTATGGTCAGCGCCTGTCAAAGTGTCAAAGATGGTTTGACTGGAAAAAAACAATCCAATTCAGACGAATTTTTAGTTAAGAAAAAAAATCCATTATCACTTCCACCAGATTTTGAAAATTTACCAGAACCAACAACTTTAAATAAAGATGATAATCAGGAAGAAAGTGAGATTAGTTTGAAAGAAATTTTAACTAAAGGCTCTAATACTGAGAGCACAGTTACTTTATCTGAGTCACCAGATAGTTCATTAGAAAAAAGTATATTAGAAAAAATTAAAAGCAATTAATGCTTACAAAAAATATTAAATTTAAAAATTTTAAGATTAAAAAAAATAGTAAGAAAATAAAAAAAGACCTAAAAAATATTTTACTTAATAGAAATGCAGTATTAGATTCTCTAAGTACAAATTATAAGAGTAGCTATAATAAAAAAACTATTCTTAAATTTAAAAAATTTAGCAATATAAGAATAATTGGTATGGGTGGCTCGATTCTTGGAACAGAATCTATTTTTTATTTCTTAAAGAATAGAATAAAAAAAAATTTATTTTTTTTTAATAATCTTCAGTCAAAGATTGATACAGGTTCTAGTAAAAAAAAGTACCTAAATATTATTGTTTCAAAATCAGGAAACACTCTTGAGACAATATCAAATTCAAATATTATTATTAAAAATCAAGATAAAAATATTTTTATTACAGAAAATAAAAATAATTATTTACACTTATTGGCTCAAAAATTAAAAACTGAAATAGTACACCATAATAATTTTATTGGAGGCAGATATTCTGTTCTCTCTGAAGTGGGAATGTTACCTGCTGAACTTATGGGTTTAAATAGTACTAAATTTAAACAATTAAATAACCTGATTAAAAACAAAAAATTTATTGATGCTTTAGTTATAAATGTAAATAATTCTTTATATTTTTTAAAGAAAAAAAAATTTAACTCAATTATTCTTAATTATGACGAAAGTTCAGAAAGTTTATTCAGATGGTATCAGCAATTAATGGCTGAAAGTTTAGGAAAAAAGGGAAATGGAATTTTGCCTACAATATCTTTAATGCCGAAAGATAATCACAGTGTGATGCAGCTTTACTTAGATGGCCCAAAAAATAATTTTTTTACTTTTTTTCATGTCAGCAATAAAAAATCAGATAAAATTATTAATAGCAAGATTCTTGATTCACACAGTCATTTAAAAAATAAAAGTCTCAGCGAAATAATTATTTCTCAAAAATTAGCAACGGAAAAAGTTTTTTTAAATAAAAAAATTCCTTTTAGAAGTTTCGAAATAATCAATCGGAATGAAAATGCTTTAGGAGAGTTATTTTGTTTTTTTATCTTAGAAACTATTTTAATTGGAAGAGCGCTAAAAATTAACCCATATGATCAACCAGCTGTAGAGCTCATCAAAAAAGAGACAAAAAAAATATTATTTTAATAAGTATACGAACCAAAAAATACCCTTGATATTCCGTAAGTTTTTTCTTCAATAATCCTAAATACTTTTGGAAATTCATCTTTATCTTTTTTGTGTCTATGAATAATTATTATTCCGTTATCTTTTATTATCTTTGCCTCAAATATATCTTTTATTATTTTGCTCAGGTTTTTTTCTTTATAAGGAGGATCCATGAAAATAATATCAAACTTAGTATCAAAGTTTTTAAAATTTAATTGGTTTAAGATGTTTTTATCGATCACCGATGAATTATCTTGGTAACCAAGATTAAAAATATTCTTTTTTAAGATTGGCAAAACAATACTGTAGTTTTCTACAAAAGTTACACTTTTAGAACCTCTAGAAAGGCACTCAAGTCCAAAAGACCCTACTCCAGAAAATAAATCTAAAATATTTGATTTTTCTAGTGCAGTATTAAATTTATTTGAATGAGTAATTATATTGAATATAGATTCTTTTGTTAAATCTTTAAGTGGTCTCGTATTAATATCTATAGGATCAAATATTTTTTTACCTTTAGATTTTCCAGATATTATTCTCATTCATTAATAACCTTGTAACCAATATCTTTTCGGTAAAAGCCACCATTCCAATTAAGTGATTTGATTATATCTATTATCTTTATTCTAGAGGTAGAAAAATTTTCTGATAAAGAGACAAAATTTAAAACTCTCCCACCAATTGCATAGAATTTATCATTAATAAGTTTCGTTCCAGCATGGAAGCAATATTCATTTGTGCCTAATTTTATTTCATCCAAATGTTCAATCAAAATATTTTTTTCAAATTGGTCTGGATATCCATTTGAGCACATTACAATACATAAACTTTTTTTATTATGCCATTCTATCTGAGTGTTATTTAGTTTTTCATTACAACAGGATAAAAAAATTTCTAATAAATTAGATTTTAGTTTTGGTAGAATAGTTTGACACTCAGGATCTCCCATACGTACGTTATATTCTATTAAATAGGGCTCACCTTCTACAATCATGAGGCCTGCATATAAAAAACCTTTATAGGTTGTGCCCATTTCTTTTAAACCTAAAATTGTCGGTTCAATAATTTTTGATAAAATTTTTTTATCTAATTCATCATTGATTAATCTTGAGGGAGAGTAGGCACCCATACCTCCAGTATTTTTACCCACATCTCCTTCTGAAACTCTTTTATGATCTTGAGCAGTGTCAAACTTTTTTATTGTTTTACCATCACTAATTATGAAATAACTCATTTCTTCACCACTTAAAAATTCTTCAACTAGCAAGTTATGAGCAATACCAAATTTACCATTAAAAATTTCATCTATTGCAATTTTAGCTTCATCTAGCTTATTACAAATATAAACACCTTTTCCAGAAGCCAATCCATCAGCCTTTATAACAATAGGATATTTAGTTTTATTTATAAATTGCTTAGCTTCATCAATATTTTGAAAAATTCCAAAGTTAGCAGTCGGAATATTATATTTTTTACATAAGTTTTTTGTAAAAATTTTTGAACCTTCTAATTGAGATGCAATTTTGTTGGGACCAAAAACTTGAATATTGTTTGCTTCTAAAAAATCTACAATTCCCTCTACGAGTGGCTTTTCAGGACCAACAATAATTAAATCAATCTTATTTAATTTTATAAAATCTTTTAATTCATTGAAATTTTCTAAGTTTATTGAAATATTTTTGGCAATTTTTGCTGTTCCAGCATTTCCTGGAAAACAATATAATTGCTCTATTTTTTTAATAGTGCTGAGTTTGTGACAAATAGCATGTTCACGACCACCACTTCCTATTATCCCAACTTTCATGTAATAATGTATAAACTAAAAATGAATAAAAAATTAGCAAAAATAAAATATTTACCAAATAATTTTGAAGTTATTGAAGAGGGTGATCATGTAATTTGCGCAGTATCCGGTAAGAAGATTGATCTAAATACTTTGAATTATTGGAATGTGGATTTGCAAGAACCATATTATTCGTACGTCGAGGCAGCAAAAAAAAGAGAAAGTGAATAACTTTAAAGAATTCTTATTTCCAACGATTATGAGACCAAATCCATTGTTCAGGATTTTTTAAAATCATTTTTTCTAACAAACTGTTTAAGTTTAAAGTTATCGACTCAATTGTTTCATCACCTGAAAAATTTATTGGCTCATGTATAGTAATTTGGAAATTTGTGCCCTGTATTCTTTCAATATAAACAGGGATTATTTTGCATTTAAATTTTTTAACAAATTGTGCAGGAATAGTAGTTGTAAAACATTCATCATTAAAAAATTTAGCCTTAATACCTTGAGAAACTCTTTGATCAATCATGAGTGCTATAGAAGTTTTCTGTTTGAAAAATCCAAGTAATTGTTTAGTACCTGAAATTCCTTTTTTGATTTGATTTTTACAAATGTATTTTTTTCTTACCCTCTCCATTATATAGTTAAGAAATTTATTATTAAGCGGTCTATAAATTGCTGCTAGGTTAATCCCTGATTTTTCAATATGTAGAGCCATTAATTCAAAGTTATTGAAATGTCCTGAAACAAATATAACAGGCTCATTATCTTTTTTAATTTTTTCAAGCACATCTTGACCTTTAACTTTTATATTATTATTAAATTTGGGCCCTCTAAAATTTTTTATAAAAACGTATTCAGCAAGTATTCTTCCATAATTTCCCCACATCTTTTTTGAAATTTTATCTAATTCCTCAGGACTTAAATGTGGAAGTGCTTTAAGAATATTTGATTTAATTAAATTTTTAGATCTAAAAAAGGGCCCAAAACTAGATGCAATTTTATTAGAAATAAATGAAGCAATTTTAAGCCCTAAAATTCTAAATAAAAGAAGAAGTGTTATTATAATTACAAATTGAAAAAAATATTTTATTAATTTCATATATATTTTTTTAAATGATTTATTAGCCTATCTTCATTCTTGATATCCAGCTCAACTTTTAAATATCTAATATCATTGTTATCGATTGATTTAATCTTAATATAATCTTTTTCAGTAGTTAATATCTTTAAGTTAAGTTTTTTTGCCTGATATTTTATTTGGTCAATATCCTTATGAGTATAGTTGTAATGATCAGGAAAAATTATTTCTTTAGTTATCTTAATATTATTATTGATCAATGTTTGTCTAAAACTTTCAGGATTACCTATGCCTGAAAAAACCATATATTCATCGTTAATATTAAATTCTTTGATATTTATAGCTTTATAGTTAGTCTCAAATATTTCAATATTAGCATTATAACTTTTTAATAGTAACTTTAGTTTAGAGTTATCTACCTCATTTCCATTAATAAAAGCCATGTCATACTTTGAGATACTATTTATTTTTTCTCTTAGAGGTCCAGCAGGAATTAAAAAACCATTTCCAATTAATTTTAAATCATTGAAGCAAACAATTTTTAGATCATAATTTATTGATCTATCTTGTAGACCATCATCAAAAATTGCCACATCTTTATTGTCTAGAATTGCCTTATTAAGTCCATCAATTCTATTTTTTTCACAGTAAAGTTTAGTTTTTTCAGATAGCATTTTTTGCTCATCATAATGGCTTTTGTAAAACTTTTTAATAGTGCAAGCATTAATATCAAGTTTATTTAAAATTTGATAAATTTTTATTGTCAATGGAGTTTTTGCTGTGCCACCTACATATATATTTCCTACACAAATTTTTTTAGGCTTATGATTTTTTTTTTTATTTTTTTTTTTATTTAAGAAAAAATTATTTAAAATTAGTGGAAAAGTTAGTGGCAACAAAATATATGACAATAAATTTGGACGTTGATAGTCCCAAAATTTTGGTTTTTTAAATTTCATTTTTTCTTTATATGAAAGTTTATCTCATTTAAGGTTGAGTTTAAAATTTTAGAACTAAGATTTTTTATTTTTAATTGAAGTTTTTTAGAGTTGCTTTTATTGTTCAGTATCTTGCTAACTTTAAGAGTTAATTGATTGGGTGTGGTAACTTTATGTGATGCTCCATTAGCTTTTAAAAGGTTATAAATTTCTTTAAAATTCCATATATTTGGGCCATGTAATATTTGACACCCATACTTTGCTGCCTCCAAAGGATTTTGCCCTCCATGTTTAATAATTGAGCCTCCTAAAAAAACAGTTTTACTAATCTTAAAAAAGGATTGGGTTTGTCCAAAAGTATTTACTAGGTATATATCTGTTTTTTTATCAATCTTTTTTTTAGAGTCATGCAAGTGAATTTTTAAATTCATTTCCTTTATATCTTGGAGAATTTTTTTAACTCTATGAATATGTCTTGGTATTATAATTGTTAATAAGTTTTTATACTTAACTTTAAGTTTTTTATGTGTATTTGCACATATTTTTTCTTCAATTCCATGTGTGCTGGATGCACACCATATTTTTTTTGTTAAAAAAAATTTATTTAAATTATTACTTAATTCATTTGTAGTTTGTTTGCTTTGAGTAAATTTTAAATTACCAAAATATGAAATTTTTTTTGCCCCAAGTAATCTTAAATAATTCTTCGACGCCAAGCTTGATGATATGCATATGTCAAAATTTTGAAATATCGTTTTAGCTGAGGAAGAAAAAAACTTCCATTTCTTAAAAGATTTCTCAGTTATTCTTGCGTTAATTAACATTAATGATATTGATTTTTTTTTTATATTTGTGAGCATATTTGGCCATATCTCGGAATCTATAAAGATTGCAATGGATGGATCCCAATATCTTAAAAATTTATTTGTATTGTAATTTGTATCTATTGGAAAAAATTGATGGACAGTTTTTTTTAATTTTAATTTTGATAAAATTTTAGAAGAACTTAGTGTATTTGAAGTTATTAAAATTTGTTTGATTTCTTTATTTTTTTCTAGCTTTTCTATTAATGGAATTACACTTAGTATTTCTCCAACACTTGCACCATGAAACCATATTAATTTTCCCTTTAGCTTCTTTTTAGAAAAAAAACCAAGTTTTTCTTTAAATCTTAGTGGATCCTCTTTTTTTTGTAATAATCTTATTAAAATAATTATAGGTGATAAAAGTAAAATTAAATTTATTAGTATTCTATAAAAAAGAAACATTAAACTTTCTTAATTTGTTTTTCATAGAAGTTCTTGTAAACTTTTGAATTAGCTAATAATTGGTCATGCGTTCCTTCACCAACAACTGTGCCAGCATCTATTACATAAATTTTATCTGAGTTTAAAATTGTTGATAATCTATGAGCTATCACAATTGTTGTTCTATCTTTGGTTAAAAAATTTATAGCATCTTGAATTTTATTTTCAGTTTCTGCATCTAGTGACGATGTTGCCTCATCTAACAGAATAATTTGACTTTTCTTTAGCATTGCTCTCGCTATAGATAGTCTTTGTTTTTCTCCACCAGACAATCTTGTTCCATTTTCACCAATAATAGTTTCATACTTATTTGGAAGTTTTTCTATAAATTCACTGGCATAAGAATATTTTGCTGCTTCTTCAATTTCTTTTTGACTTGCACCTAGGTTTGCATATGCAATATTATTTCTAATCGTATCATCAAATAAAGTAGTGTCTTGACTAACGAGTGAGATATTTTTTCTAAGAGAGCTTATTGTACAATTATAGATTGACTGATTATCTATTTCTATATCTCCTGAAATTGCATCATAAAACCTTGGAATTAAATTTAATATTGTTGATTTACCAGCGCCGCTATGACCTACAATTGAAGTCATTTTTCCACCTAACATTTTTATATTAACTGAATTTAAAGTGTTATTTTTTCTTTCCTTTTCATACTTAAAAGAAACATTTTTAAACTCAACATCACCAGCATTAACTTTTATTTCAGTACTATTTTTGTTTTCTTGAAGTTCTGACTTTTCATCGATAATTGGCAAAATTCTTGTTGCAGCGGATAAGCCCTGACTAATAGTTATGTTTAAAGTCGCAAGTGACCTCACTGGTTGATACGCTAGCATCATAGCCGCAAGAAAAGAGAAAAAATTATTTATATCAATTTCATTTTTTAAAACCAATTTTCCAGAATAAAAAATTAAAACTGCTATCATAATACCTGTTAAAGTTTCCATTATCGGTGAAGATCTAACGTAGACAGTTGCTATTTTTACAGTTTTTTCCTTTACATCGTTTATAAATTTCTCTGCTCTTTTATTCTCATATTTTTCTTGTTGAAAAATTTTAATAAGTTTATGATTTTTAAATAGTTCAATTAAATATGTGTTAAGAATTCCAGCCTTAAGCATTTGCTCTGTAGCTACTTTGCTTATTCTTTTGCCCAAAGTTCTTGCTGCAAAAGTAGCCAAAGGTATCATTATGATTGCTATCAAAGCAAGTTTCCAATTTTGAAAAAACATTACAGTAAGCAAACCAATTAAAGTTAAACTATCTTTAAATATATTTAAAACTGCAGTACTAATTAGGTTGGTAATATGATTTACGTCATTAGTTATATTGGATATAAATTTTCCAGTATGTTTTGCATCAATTAATTTTGTATCTGCTGTAATTAAGTTATTTAACATGTCACATTGAAGGTCTTTTCTTACTTCTTCTGAAACACCTATCATAAGAACTTTTGCCACATATAGTGAAAAGCCTTTCACAGCAAAAGCAACAATAATGAAAATTGGGATGATAATTATTAAAGCTTGATCTTTTTCAATAAATATTTTTTTTATTGCTGGATCTAAAAGATAGGCAATGGCTGAAGTACTACCAGCCACAAGTAAGGCAAAAAATACAGACAATATTATTTTATTAATATGTTTTTTTGTATAATCAAAAAAAAGTCTTTTTATAATATCAATTTTATTCACTTAAAGTTTTCCAATTAAAATATTACACAAAACTATAGCACCAAAAAAATTATTACTTTTAAAAATTTTCAAACAAGTTTTTGGATCTTGATAATTAAAGTTATAGATTTGAAAAAAAAATAAATGTACAGCTGAGATAAGAATAAAAAAATAAGACATTGAATTAAGCTTCATAATAAAACTTACTAAAATTAAAGAAATTAAAAAGAGTAAATAACATGTTGTTAAAAATAATTTTGGTTTTTTTTTAAATTTTATTGAAGTTGATTTTACACCTATAATTTCATCATCTTTAATATCTTGAAACCCATAAATCGTGTCATATCCCAGTGTCCAAAATATGGCTCCAAAATAAAAGATAATAGCTACAGCATTTATTTCCCCTTGTATTGCTGTCCATCCAAGAACCAAACCATAATTGAATGTTATTCCTAAAAATAGTTGAGGCCAATAAGTAAACCTTTTCATCAATGGATAAGTAAATGCTAAAGGCATAGAACCAAGGGCTAGAATAATTGTTAAATTATTAAAATTAATTAAAACTAAAAAAGCAATCGAACATAAAATAATAGTATAGAGCAATCCCAATTTAACAGAGATATTACCTGAAGCGATAGGTCTATTTTTAGTTCTCTCTACTTTTTTATCAAATTCTTTATCAGAAATATCATTTACAATGCAGCCTGCAGAACGCATTAGAACTGATCCCATAAAAAATAAAAATAAATAAAAAAAATAATTATTGAGTGAATTTGAAAAATCATAGGCAAGTGTTAAACCCCATGCACAAGGCCAAAATAATAGCATAAAGCCAATAGGCTTTTTTAATCTAGTTAATTCGATAAAGAGATTTAATTGCTTCATAATATTTTACTTGTAAATAACAAAGGCTAGTTTCATAATCAAATTGATTCGTATGAATATAGATTACACAGTTACAGCATTGATGTTTCCAGCCATTCCTTTATTGATGAGTGTATATAGCAACAGATTTCATTCTTTGAGCAAGCTTATTAGGCAGCTTCATGATGAACATGTGTATGAAAATCATATTCCTCCTGAGTGGAAAAAACAGTTTATAAATTTAAGTGGAAGAATTGTTCTTTTAAAATGGACTATTATGTTTGCTGCATTTGGTTTCTTATTTAATATGTTGACTGTGTTTGCCCTTTATTTGAATGAAATTTTTGCTGCAAGATTAATCTTTGGATCTTGTTGTTTATCGATGATGATTTCAATTGTTGTTTTTATGAGAGAAATTCAAGTATCAACAAATGCATTAAAATTGCATATGTCTGATATGGATGTTAATTTAGATTAATTAGGAATAATAACTGCAGGACCGGTTAATAGTCTTGCTTCTAATTCTTCATGAGCTTTTTTAGCATCATCAAGTGAGTATTTTTTTGAAATTTCAACTTTAAATTTTCCAGACAAAATTGCATCAAAAACTTTTTTAGCTGATTCAACTAATTCTTCCCTTGTCATTGTATAATGTGCAATAGAAGGACGAGTAAAAAATAATCCTTTTGCATTAATATGTTTTTTAACATCTATCGTATCAACGTAACCTGATGCGTTACCAAAAGCGACCATCATACCTCTAACCTTTAAGGTTTCAATTGATCCATCAAATGTTTTAATACCAACACCATCATAGACAACATCAACTCCATTTTTACCTGCAATTTTTTCCACCTCTTCAACAAAGTTTGTATCTGTATAATTTATTACATGATGACAACCATTTTTTTTAGCAATAGCCTCTTTTTCTTTAGAGCCAACAGTTCCAATAACTTCAGCTCCTAATGCATTAGCCCA
>ENA-OWPI01004461-OWPI01004461.1-marine-metagenome-genome-assembly--contig:-NODE-4461-length-11173-cov-6.101388_pt1 | contig 11173 bp, 8 predicted proteins | sample MGYA00238138_ERZ651775 | MGnify/ENA primary metagenome ERZ651775 (study PRJEB26906, sample SAMN06265043) | marine metagenome | isolation source: Helgoland LTER site | place: Germany:Helgoland, sampling...
TGTAGTCTGTTGTACTTACTCTAGGGCGATTTGCCGCCATGGACGTGGAAACGACCTCTTTACCCCACCAGCTGGGGGTTTGGGCGGAAGCATTCAGCGAAATAAGGGCACAAGCCACCCATAAGATTCGAATCATTGAATCAAGATACTGCTTATCCTCCCTTCTATGGTGCCCTGTTGGGGCGGCATTCCGGCCAAAGTCACCCCGCTTCAGTCGATTGATTTAGTACGAATCGACCAAAGTTTGTACTGCGATGGAGGCTCTGAATGAATTCAGGTCACTCCCTGCGCTCTTCGGGATGGACACCATTTTTGACTCCCCGGGAAGGAGGTCAAAGAAGTTGTTGGAAAAATTGCCCACTAGCTCCGAGGTGATATGCAGATTTTTCGCCAAGTGGTCCGTCGAAAGGACGACCATGTATTCGTCCTCGTTCTCTTGAACCGAAAATTTCACCCTTGGTTTCGGCAGGCTCAACGCCTTTGGTGCGGTGAAATAGATGGTATTTTCTGCAAGTATTTCGCCTCCGACGTCCTGAACCTGGACCTTCAGAAGCATGGTATTCAATGGTCCGAGGGCTTCGATATCGCGCATGTCCAACGAATGATAGATCGAGGATTGATTGGCCTGAATCACCAAGGGAGTCCTAAGGGGCATCGACGCATTCATCGATTCCTTCCCATAGAAATCCATCAACTGCATGCTCAGGGTCGCCTCTTTTGGGAGCAATTCATCCGAGACCACATAGAGGTGGAGGGAATCCTTTTGAATTTCATGGCTAACCAAATAGGGCCGGAACGCTTCCTTTACTCGGTACTGGAGCGCCTTCCAGCTATGGAAGTAGTCAATACTCGACCATGAAGCCACGGGCCAGCAATCATTTAGTTGCCAATACAACGTTCCCATGCATCGGTCTCTGTGCCGGCGGTGCGCCTCGATGGCCATCTTCAATCCATGCGCTTGCAGCAATTGGCTCACGTACAAAAACGATGGGAAATCTTTGGGTTTCTTGAAGTCGCGCAGCATGTATTCCTCGATCGTTTCATTTCCAATGCTGGAGCGCTGATGGGAGGTCATTACCTCGGAATACACATCGTGGTCGCTTGGCGCGGTATAGCGTTGAACAGAACGGAATTCCGGAAAGGACTGAAATCCATATTCCGACATGAACCTCGGGATCGCGTCGTTGTAGTCTTCGAATGGTTTTTTGCCCCACCAGACCCACCAGTAATGCACATCCCCGCTGTCATAGCTTTCTTTTTTTCCAAAATCACTCGATGGGGAGGACGTCCAATACGGCCGGCCTTCATCGTAGGTGGTGACGGCCTCATGTAAAATTTGATGAAATAATTTCTCATAGGACCGCCAAATGGAATCGGCTATTTCCTGCGATTCCTCGCGAGCCACTTGTTCCTTCCACCCCCAATTCTCCCAAGCAGAAAGGCTCTCGTTGTTGCCGCACCACAATGCCAGACTAGGGTGCTTTCTGAGGCGTTTAATATTGTCGATGGCCTCGTGCTTGACATTGTCCAAGAACGCAGAATCCCCGGGGTATACAGCACAGGCAAACATGAAATCCTGCCATACCATAAGGCCTAATGAATCACAGAGCTCATAAAACCGATCGTTCTCGTATACGCCACCACCCCAAACACGGATCATATTCATATTTGCATCAGCTGCAGCTTGAAGAATACGTTCGTAATCCTTAGTGCTTACTCTCGGCAAGAAGAGATCCTGAGGAATGTAGTTGACGCCTTTGGCAAAAGTAGGGGCGCCATTCACCTTAAAATAAAAGTTGGGTTGGCTGAGTGTACTGTCTGCTACAAGCTCAATATTACGTATTCCAATACTTTGATTTACAGTACTAATAACTTCTTTTCGTTGAAGCTTTACTTCTATATTGTACAAGTGCTGTCTTCCCAAGCCATTAGGCCACCAAAGCTCTGGTCGATCAATTTTAATGGGGAGATTAAATTTTTGTTTTCCCTTGTTTAAGCGCAGCTTTGTGCTGGCAATAATGTCGTCATCAAGCTTAAGCTGAAGCGCGGCATTTGCGTTTTCAATCTTGGATTCAATTTCTATTTGGGCCATTACAGCCGCAACATCGCCATTTAGCTGTGATGTAAGCAGGAGCTCACTGATTCTAAAGTCATCCCAGCTCAATAGTGTAATGGGCCTCCAGATTCCCGAGGTAACCAAGCGCGGTCCCCAATCCCAGCCATAATGATAGGCGGCCTTTCGTGTAAATACATTGACGCGTTTTCCTCCAGGTACTTCGCCTGTTTCTGCTTGATCGTTTGCCGATACCGGTATGGTATAATCAAGTGCGTCATAAAGCTCAAGACCTCTTTTGATGGGGGATTCCAAAAGAATCCGTAGGGTGTTCGAACCTTCTATGAGGTATTCTTTGACATCAACGGAATAGCTGCGGTGCATGTTGCTGGATTGCAATATGAGGCGGTCATTTATATACACAGAAGCATAGGTGTCGAGTCCTTCAAATTGCAGCTCGTGGTGATGTCTAACGAATTCCTCTGCGCTGATTTCAAAAGCACATTGATAGACCCAATCCTTTTTATCAACCCATTGTACCTTGCGTTCATTCAGTCTATAGTAAGGATCCTCGATAATGCCATTGGCCATAAGGTCGGTGTGGATGGTTCCGGGAACGGAAGCTCGGAGCCAAGAGGAATCTTCTAACGCTTTAAAGCTCCAATTTTGATCCAATACACGGGACGTAAGCGTGTTTTGACCATAGCACAGTATCGAAATTGAAAAAACAAATAAGAGGGTCAGAAAACTGCGCATGTGTTCAAATATAAGCAAGCCACTTCAAAAACCTTGCTACAATTTTCTTTGGTAGCGAACTTTGGTGATATTTTCTGCAGCGGTATAGGTTTTTTCAAGTACAAAGCCAAAGCCCTCATAGAGCTTTCGGGCAGGTCCGTTGTCTCTTCCGGTTTCTACCGTAAACTGAGTGATAGCGTAGTGCTCAAGCACAAATTCAATGAGCTTTCGGGCAATTCCTCTTCGGAAATAAGCAGGATCCACGACCAGGCTCTGGATGTGCATACTCGATGCTTCATTTTTCATTTCTACCACGGCAACCAGCTGATGCTCTTCGTAGTACCCTACAAAATCATTGGGGCAATTATAGAAATCTTCGATAGGCCTAGAAAGAGGAGGGAAGTTTGTTGCCCCCAATAGCTCAGCTTCTATTTTATATGAAACCTGAAAAACCCGTCTGATATCTTGGGCTTGATTGTGCTGGGTATGTTCTATTTGTTGAATCATACAAGCGCTCGATTTATCTTCTTCCCCTTCTGAATCCCGGGTTTTGAGCCCCTCGCTTCTTGTTTCGGTTGGCAAAAAACTCTTGTTTTTTACGTTGTTTTTCCTTCTCAAATTCCTTCTTTTCTGCATTGTTCATCGGCCTATCCGTTTGAGGAAATGGATGATCTGATACTTCTGAAATTCTTTGCTTGGTTAACTTTTCAATGTCACGGATGTATGCCAATTCTTCAGCATCGCACAAGGAAATCGAAACACCTTCTTCTCCTGCACGTCCACAGCGCCCAATTCGATGTACATAGGTTTCTGATTCGTTGGGAATGTCATAATTGATGACATGACGAAGCTTGTCGATATCAATTCCACGTGCGGCAATATCTGTAGCTACCAATACGCGTACCTTTCCGTCTTTAAAGTCTTTTAAAGCCTTCTGACGTTGGTTTTGAGACTTGTCTCCATGTATAGCAGCACTGTTGATGTCTTTCTTTCGAAGATTCCTTACTATGCGATCGGCTCCGTGCTTTGTTCTAGAAAAAAGCAGGACCTGGGTCATTTCTGGATCGTTAAGAATGTGTAGCAGCAGTGAGGGTTTGTTTGACTTATTCGTTTTGTAGATGTACTGTTGAATGGTTTCTGCTGTTGAAGAAACTGCATTTACTGCTATTTTTTTTGGGTCTCTTAGTATCTGTCTAGACAGATCAACTATGTTCTGTGGCATCGTGGCCGAAAAAAACAAAGATTGACGCTGCTTAGGAAGTTTAGCGATAATCTTTTTGATGTCGTGGATAAATCCCATGTCGAGCATGCGATCTGCTTCATCCAATACGAAGTATTTGACATCATCGAGTGAGATGTGTCCTTGGTTCATCAAATCCAGTAGACGACCAGGTGTAGCTACCAAAACATTGACACCGCGTCTTACGGCATCAACTTGTGAGCCTTGCTTAACGCCACCAAAGATGACCGTGTTATTAATTTGCGTGTATTTGGCATAATCCGTAAAGCTTTCGCCTATCTGTATCGCCAATTCGCGGGTAGGGGTAACCACTAATGCGCTTACTCTTCTTTTTCCGTGTGATTGCTGGGCATCCTTTTCCATGTGTTGAATGATAGGAATGGCAAAAGCAGCTGTTTTTCCAGTACCCGTTTGGGCACTCCCTAAAACGTCATGGTGATTTAATACGAGTGGAATTGCTTTCTCTTGAATGGATGTGGGTTCTGTATAGTTTTGATCTACTAAAGCTTTTAAAATAGCTGGGATCAAATTTAAATTTTCAAATGTCATATAGTATTGCTCTGAAATGAGCCTGTTTTTTTATTATGCTGTAAATGTAAGGATAAAGGATGGGTTTGCTTAATTTGTAGGAAACTTGGGGAAGTGTTTTTTATATTTACGGTAATGAGAAGTCTTTTTGTTTTATTCTTGGGGATGGCGCTAAATGGTTCGGCCCAAAGTTATACGAGTTATTTCACGGGTAACTCTACAGATCTTGACGTAAGCGCGAAAGGAGGGGTTTGTCTTATGGGAGGATCCACAGAAGACGACAATGGCATGCGCTGGTTTTTGGAGCGGGCTAATGGGGGAGATGTGCTGGTGATTCGCACCAGTGGTTCAGACGGATACAATGATTATTTATACAACCAGCTTGGTGTTTCTGTCAATTCTGTAGAAACCATTGTTTTTAATAACCCTTCTGCTGTCAATTCATTTTATATTCATTCTAAAATAAATCAGGCTGAGGCGATTTGGATTGCCGGAGGAGACCAATGGAATTACATTTCCTATTGGAGAGGTACGGTCATTGATGACTTAATCAATGCGGGTATTCAAAATAGAAATATGGCCATTGGTGGAACAAGTGCTGGTATGGCTATTTTAGGAGGCTATTACTTCTCAGCGCAAAATGGAACGGTTACCTCTTCAACGGCTTTGTCAAATCCTTTTGATTCAGATGTGACCATTGACAATACGCCGTTTATTGATTTGCCTATTCTTGATGATGTAATAACCGATACGCATTATGACGATCCCGACCGAAAAGGACGACACGTCGTATTTATGTCCAGAATATTAAATGACAATGATGTGACTGCAAAGGGAATTGCCTGTGACGAATATACGGCCGTATGTATTGATGAAAATGGAATGGCATCAGTCTATGGAGAGCATCCTGACTATGACGACTATGCCTATTTTCTGCAGGTCAATTGTGAGTACCCTTTTAATACACCCGAAACCATACAAGCCAATACGCCATTAACCTGGAATATGAACGGGGAAGCAATCAAGGTATATTTTGCTCCAGGCACGGTTGATGGAAGCGTGCAATTTGACCTCAACAACTGGAGAGATGGAGTTGGAGGCTCTTGGCAGCATTGGTATGTGAATAATGGAACCCTGATTGAGCACAATGGAACCCAAATTGATTGTGGGGTAGAAGGTATCGAAAACTTAGATTTAGAGAGCAATCAAATCGTTGAAATATGTGATCTTTTAGGCAGGCCTACACAGATTAAAAATAATGAATTCCTTTTTGTGAAGTATGCGAATGGCACCATTGTTAAATACATGCCTTGTATACATTAGCCGGCCTTTTTTTTTGGCATGTTAATTGGTTTTAAGCATCGAATTCTAAACTGACTTTAAAATGAAAAAGCGATTGTTTTCTCGGGTTTCAAATCGCAATGCGCTTCTTATTATTGGTTTTTTATGTGCAATATTTTTTGTTCAGGGGCAGGCGATCAAAGGAACCATAAGTGATGATCAAGGAGGGGTATTGCCTTTTGCTAAAGTTTGGCTCAAGAACACGAGCTATGGCACAATCTCAAATGGAAAAGGTGAATATCAACTTGAACTGAAAAGTAAGGGGGATTATGATATTCGCATTTCATCAATAGGCTACGATTCTTTTGACACAATCATAACTGTGGATATTGATATTGTGCGGTTTAATGCGGTTTTACAATCAAGTGTGGTTGAACTGCAGGAGGTCACAGTCACAAGTGACAGTAAGCGAAAAAAGGGCAAGAAAATAATGAAAGAGGTCATTTCTCGTAGAAAGGGTTTTCTTGAGGCTGCCAATCGTTATAAATGTGAGACTTATTGTTATACCTCATTAGACAAAAGAACAGAGGTAAAATCTGATTCTACAGCAGATTCTGTTGCCCTGAGTCAGTCTAAAATGAATATCACCGAATGGAAGGGAACCTCCTATTTTGAAGCCAAAAACAGATATAAGGATGTAATAACTGGTTTTATAGATTATACGGACAAAGTAAATAATACCATGACAGCATCGGTCTCATTCGGAGATGAAGAACTTGGTGAGCAATCTTCTAGTGTAGAGGTTAATCCCTATATTTTTATATCGGGCATAAACGATGCAGATATTAATATTTTTAAAAATATTATTGCTGCACCTTCAATATCGCATCGACCTATCATTTCTCCTTTGGCATATAATGCTTTTGCGAATTACAATTTTTATTTAGAAGGTTCATTTCGCGAAAAGGATCATTTTGTTTATGAAATACGCGTGGAGCCTATCTTTAAAGAAGAAGCTTTGTTTTCAGGAACGCTTTACATAAAATCGGAAACTTATGAGCCTGAGGGGTATGAATTGGCCGTAAATAAAGGAGCGATGAACTTTTTTAAAGAAATGAGAATCATCTGCAGCTACGATAATATTGATGGAAGGCTACTTCCTTCAAAACGTGAATTTATATACTTGGTCACCGAGCGTTATCTGGGTAAGCCCAATGTATTTATTCATGGAAGCTCTCAAGTTTCACACAGCAACTACGAATTTGAATTTGATGACAGCAAGCGTACGTTTTGGCTCGAGCAACAAGTTTACGTGCCTGAAGCATTTGACCGGGATTCAAGTTATTGGGAGAATGTCCGGCCTTTTCATTTAGAAGTTGAAGAAGTTGAGTTTATTCGTGTTCAGGATAGCATTTCTCGTTATTTAATGAGTGAAGGTTACCTGACAGAACAAGACAGCATTTATAATACGTTTACTCCATGGGATTTCCTTTTCAATGGGGTCGGATTCAGGAACACATTTAAAAAACAATCTTTTAGGATTTCAAGTCTTATGGATGGGTTTGATTTATTAGGCGTAGGAGGAATGAGGCAAAGGTTTGACTTCACATATACCAAGGAATTTAAAAATGCACATGCCATTGAGCTTTTTCCTCAGATTGATTATGGCCGCACAAATAAAGACATAAAAGGAACGTTTGGTATTGGATATGTTTACAATCCCATGAAGTTTTCAAAATTGTCTTTTCGAATTGGCGACACCTACGACTTCATTAACGGATACCAAAGTATAGTAGGAACTTTTTCACCATCAAACCGAGTGAACAATAAACTTGTGGAGGTCAATCACCAGCTTGAGGTATTGAATGGATTGTATTTTAGAACGGGTTTTGAGTACTCGAAACGGCGAGCGATAACCAATATTGAGTATCCTGACTGGGCAAGTGAATGGGGATTTTATTCAGAACCTATTGATTTTGAAGACTATACTGTTTTTATTACTGAGCTGGAGTTTTCTTATCGAATCAGACAGCGTTATATTTTAAAGCAAAACAAAAAAATAATAACAAGTGACAAGTGGCCCATTTTAAAATTAAAATACAGGAAGAGTTTTGAGGGTTTGCTTGGTTCTCAAACTGATTTTGATTTTCTTGAATTTGGAATGTACGATCAGATAGAATTAAATTCATTAGGAAAGTCAGAGGTGAATGTAACTGCGGGTACATTTTTGAAAAAAAACAACTTAAGACCGATCGAGCACAAGTATTTTAGAACTTCAGATTATGGGTTCTTTTCAGACCCTACAAGATCTATGCAGCGTTTAGATACCATTCTCAGTACAACAGAGTCCTTTTTTCAGGCCAATTTTATTCATCACTTTAATGGATTTTTCCTCAATAAAGTTTGGGGCATCAATAAGCTAAAGCTTGAAGAGACCATAGGGGGAGGATTGCTTATCATTCCAGAGTCCAATTATAAATTGGTTGAGTTTTATGTTGGATTAGAGCGCATGTTTAGAATCAGAAAACAACTTTTCAAAATTGGAGTTTATGCCGTTGCCTCTGACAACAATTACAATAAGGCCAATATTCATTGGAAGTTTGGGGTCAATTTTTACGACTCGTTCCGAAGGAAATGGAGCTACTAAAGGTGCTTTTTAGTTAAAGAAACGCTCTATCAGCTCCTTGTCATTGTTCTTGTATGCCTTTAAGGGCAATGATTGACGTCGCATAAAAAATTTGATTGCACTTTTCAGAATTGAGGTGAAAAACTTTTGAATGCCTGGAATGGCTTCTTCATTGAGACGGGTATAATCTTCAAGTGAGTGTTTCCTGAAGTGTGTGATGTTTTCCAAATCATCTCCATCGATGTAATTCCCACAATGGAAATTCTTTTCAGCAAATGTTTTTGGTGGGAAATCTACGGCGCCAAGACCGTTAATTCTAAAGTTAATTCCAAGAAATTCTTCATATGTGGTTCGGCATGATGGCCCCCCTGCCAAATTAAAGGCTTTATTTTTCAGCTCTGCTCTTTTTTCAACACCATTGGTAAAGGCTCTAGCGGTATCCTCTGGCATGGCAATTTCCATAGGTGTTGCCAGTGGCATATGAAACATAAGTCCTGTCATTTTATGGTTTTTGACTCCCATTATGGCAGTCAAGCGAAAGATCGTCCAATCTAGCTTGGAATTCATAATGATAGTTTCCGTATCAATCTTACTTTGGGCATATGCATCTTCCTCGTGATTCGGTAGGACATCATTTACAGAGATGTTTGGAGTTAATAATCGATCACCATAGACAGCTATGGATGAGCTAAACATAAAAAAACAATCGGGACTAATGATTTCAAGACGTTCGATAAGATTCTTCGTTCCCGAAAAATTGACTTTATGGGTCAATTTCGGTTGTTCATTAGCCAAAGGAGGTATTACAGCAGCAAGATGAATCACGACATCAAATTCACCTTCAAGATTTTTCAATTGAGCTGGATTGGAAAGGTCAATGTGAATTCGATTGATTTTTGAAGCGAAGGGTTGTAAACATTTTCTTGTTTTTGCTGAGTCTCTGCACAGCACGGAGATTTGATATAAGGATTGACTACAAAGCTGCATTAAAGCCTCTTTCCCAACTGTTCCAGTAGCTCCGGTAAGTAGTATATGCATTTTCATCTGATCGTTTTATAAAAGATAGGGAAGTACGGCTTTTCGCTTTCCTGGGTAGTCTTCAAATTTTTCTTGATACCATTCGTGATGGTTTAAGGATCTAGGGCTTAAATTGCAAAAGGTCCAAACTGCGAAAGTAATGGCTGGAAGATTCCAAGCCATAATCGCAAATCCACACCATTCAACAATTTCTCCAAAATGATTGGGGCATGAAATGAATTCAAATAAGCCTCCTCTTGGTATTTGATAACCCTGCTGTTTTTCTCTTAACGAAATCAGCTTGCGATCAGACCATTTATTGATCCCCATTCCCACGAAAAACACAACCGCTCCAATAATGACGTGTGGGGAAGACAAATCAAATAGCTCAGGATTCATGAATCCGATAAAATACCCATTAAGCAATCCATTTACACCATTGAATAGGACTGCACTACCCACAATTAGCAATGGCATCTTCTTGTCCTTTGTTTTCAACTTGAATGGAAAAATGAGTGTTCGGTTGGCATAATGCAATACCCAAAGACCTATGATGAGATAGCTTAATTCGTTTTTTTCAGAGTTGCCAATAAGAGCAATTAAAGGCATAAGAATTAGGGCTGGAAGCTCCATGAAAAACCATCCCCATTTATTTGAAATCATTGGGCCCCATTGCTCATTAGAATGCCTTCCATACGGGGCTTTCACTTTAAACAGGACCAGGGCAAGAAAGGTTACTATTGCAACGCCAATCCAGAGGTAATTAATTGTCTTAAAATCCATGTAAGGATTAAAGATAATATTTTGTTTTGAAGCAAAACTCTAAGCGTTGTAAATTGATTTTTTCATGTAATTACATTACTCAATATATGACTAAGTATATTACGTCTGTCATGTGAAGGAAGGGATAGGTATCGTTCAACAGACTGCTTTTTTATGGGGTTGATTGTATTGACCTTTGTTGGATTTCTTTATGCCATGATAGATTTATTTTAAATACAAGGATGTAATAATCTGAATTAGCGATATTCATTATTAAATTTGGCTATGTCTAAGTATCTTGTAAAGGATTTTATAAAAGGAAGATGCTGGAGTGATGTTAGCTTGAGTGAGGTTCATCAATTCGTAAATCAAAGCAATGCGCATGTCGAAAAAATGCTTGAGTATGCCATTTCAGATGTTAAGGATAGCTCTTGGCGCGTTGCATGGCTCTTGGAACGATCATTAGATAAGTCAGATGAGATCATTCAAAAGTATAATTTAAAAATTATTAAATCCATTATAGGAAAAGAATGTGGTCATCAAAGAGAGCTTCTAAAGCTTATCATTGATCGGAATCTTTCTGAGGAAGAGGAGGGGAGGTTGTTTGAGATTTGTTTGAATATATGGAAAGATGTACACAAAAAGTCTGGCACACGTTTTTACGCCTTTAATTATATACATAAAATAGTTGCAAAATATCCCGAACTCCAAAATGAACTTGTGGGATTGTTTGACAGGAATTACCTCGAAACTCTTTCTCCTGGGATTCAAAGAGGGATACAAAAAAAAACCTCCACATTTCTGTGAAGGTTTTTAGTGGGCAATGAGGGAGGCTGCTCGAACTTTTTGGAGGGAGATATTGAGCTATTGATGATGCTATTTTCCGCTATGCGTTAGAGGGGTTGAATTGGTGGCATTAGGGTTGTGGTTT
>ENA-OWPI01004463-OWPI01004463.1-marine-metagenome-genome-assembly--contig:-NODE-4463-length-11168-cov-29.841042_pt1 | contig 11168 bp, 9 predicted proteins | sample MGYA00238138_ERZ651775 | MGnify/ENA primary metagenome ERZ651775 (study PRJEB26906, sample SAMN06265043) | marine metagenome | isolation source: Helgoland LTER site | place: Germany:Helgoland, sampling...
TTCAATTTGTTCTCTAACAGAGTCCATCGCGTAATATATATAAAAGAAATATTATCTTTATACTAAATGTTATTCATCGGTCCACCTCTTTTGAGTGGGATAGGTCAACAATGTAAAAAATATATGGGTCTTTTTCCTGGGAGTCGGTACATTGAACTTCAAAATGATATACCTGTGTGTGAACGTGCATTCATTTATGCTTTACCTGTCCCACATTGGTTAGATAAAATACCAGAAATTAAACGTAAAATCAAACACGTTACATGTATGACTATATGTGAAACCGAAACCGTACACGAAGATTACGGTAAACTATTTAAACTTTTTGATAGAATCGCCGTACCGAGTGAATTTTGTCGAAAAGTGTTTAAAAAACAATTTCCAGACACGGACTTTTACATTATACATGCACACGTGCCTGATCATAGACCGTACACATTTTATCACATCGGAAATGTGACGGATCCAAGGAAAAATTTTAATAAAATTATTGAAACATTTGTTCGTATGAATAAACCTGATACACGTCTTTTGATTAAGGCAACGTGTAAACAACCAATTCAAATAAAAATACCAAACGTTGAAGTTATAAACGGTCTTATTGCTGATGAAGAAATGGAAAAAATCCACGCACTGGGTGATTGTTATGTAAGTTTTTCGAGTTCGGAAGGTATTGGTATGGGTGCAGTGGAAGCAGCTTTACGCAATAAACCCGTCATTATAACAGATTACGGAGGTGCACCCGAATATATAAAAACACCGTATACGATAAAATGTGAACGTCAAAAACTCGTAAAAGATGATTTTTTGTATCAAGTGGGTATGGAATGGGGTAAACCAGACGAAAAACAATTACGTGAGTTTATGGAAGATGCATACACAAATAAAATAAGGTATATGGAACATCCGAGAACTCATATGTTGACGTGTAAAGAAAATGTATTACAGGAATTCGTCGCTAATGTAATTGGTAAGGAAAGTGATAAGACCGGTCAAGATGGCACCGGACATGAGTGAGCCTCTCTGGGCAATGAGCATGGCGACAACATCATCAATAAATTTAACATTGGTTGGTTTCTTAAGAAGTTCTGGTACGATTTTTGAAATTGCAAGATAAAGTGCCATAGCTATTATGACAGGTCTGAGTGTTTCTTGATCTAACATTTTTACAATAAGGAAATATTTATTTTTGGCCTAGTTCCTAACACTTGATTATCTATTCTATGTTTTTTACAATAATCCCCACATACCGCTTTGAATGTACACTTTTTCCCTGATAATGTAAATGCTTTACATATATTGCGAGTTTCGGAAGTGTCTTGTTTGGGTACAGAATCTAAAACTTGTATCGGTTTTGTTTTTTGAGATTCGAGTTTCTTTTTCCTCATTTTATCGAGAATTGACGCCATTTCTTCTGGTGTTTTTTTACTTGTTTTCAAGGTTTTGGATACACGTAAACAGTCATCATAAGTCTGGATATTTGATTGATGTTTTTTAGTGAGTACATTTTTAGTATCACTAAAATTCGTTTGAATCACGGTCGGTAGAAAGTATTGCGACATCTTAAATTTTACTAAAATTAAAATAACTTAGGTTAGTAAAAGATGTGGTTCTTTACAAAACTTAAAAGAACGTATAGCTTCACTTTAGGCGAGTAATATAAAAGATAAAACCTTTTGTTTTTAAATGTATCTTAAGTGGACAAAAGAGTGTTATTTATGTGAATGTCCATTAGAACCACATATACACACGAATAGTACAGAAGAACGAATACTTCTTCGCGAATATAAGAAAATAAAACCTATTTTTATGATTAACAATGGTGGATATCTGAAATTTTTTGATATGAATATAAAACGTACCTGTTATGCGTGTTATATAACATCTTACAAAAATATTCAACCCAGGTCACTTAGAAACAGAGAGTGTGGTCGTATAAAAAATATATATTCAAAACCCAAGTCAAAAACAAAAGATGAATTATTACATTGGTTCGAAGGACTAAAAATATACTTAAGTAAAAGACGCAATACAACATAAATGAATGAAAGTATTCAAAAACTCACACACGTGGAACATATTTTAAAGCGTCCGGATTCGTACGTTGGACCTGTTTCACGTGTAGCGGAACCATATTGGATATATGAAAATGATAAATTTGAAAAGAAAACTATCATGTATTCCCCAGCACTTTTAAAAATATTTGATGAAATTTTAGTAAATGCAATTGACCGAAACTCTATGTACCCAAAAAATGTAACGTCTATGAGTGTTTCTATCGATAAGGTGTCTGGTGAAATAACAATTGAAAATAATGGACCTTTGGGTGGTATCTCCGTTAAAATGCACGAAAAAGAAGGTTTATGGAATCCAGAGTTAACGTTTGGACATTTACTCACGAGTACAAATTATGACGACACACAAAAACGTGTTGTTGGTGGTCGTAATGGATACGGTGCAAAACTTACAAATGTTTATTCGACTAATTTTTCTATAAAAATTAAAGATGGGGAAAACAAGTGTATATACACACAAGAATGGTCAGATAATATGAAAAAGTGTAATACACCTAAAATAAAAAAGTATTCGAGTGCTACATCGAGCGTTTCGATTACTTTTATACCAGATTGGAAACGGTTTGGTATGACAAAAATGGATGATTCTATATATAAAATTTTTGAAAAACGGGTATATGATGCAAACATTTGTACGTCACAAAATTGTAAAGTAAAGTTTCAAGGTGAAGCATTGGCTAAAGCATCATTTAATACGTATGCAAAAATGTATACGAAATCTGATGAAATGTGTACCTTTACGAGTGATAGATGGTCAGTGTGTATTGCACCTTCAGATGATGGTTTCGAACACGTATCGTTTGTGAATGGTATATGTACCACAAAAGGTGGTTCACACGTTGATCACGTGTCCGGAATACTCGCAAACGGTGTTATTGAAGATATGGCAAAGAAAATAAAACTTAGACCTCAACAAGTCAGGAATGCGTTTTTTGTTTTCGTAAAAGCAACACTTGTCAATCCAAGTTTTAGTAGTCAGGTTAAATCGGAGTGTACACTCAAACCACAAGACTTTGGGAGTAAATTTGAACCACCGAAAACGTTTATAAAGAATATTTTGAAAACAAGTGTTCAATCAGAACTCATGGCATTATCGAAGTTTCGTGAAATGAAAGAATTGAAAAAAACAGATGGATCCCGTAAATCAAAAATAACGGGTATTCCGAAACTCGACGATGCCAATAAGGCCGGTACTACACACTCTGGTAAGTGTACTCTTATTATTACCGAAGGTGATTCTGCAAAAACACTTGCAATTGCGGGTCTTTCGGTTGTTGGTCGTGATCATTACGGTGTTTTTCCACTTCGGGGTAAATGTAAGAACGTACGTGACGCGAGTGTAAAACAACTTACCGAAAATAAGGAGTTTAATGACCTTAAAAAGATTTTGGGGCTTCAGCAAGGGAAAGTGTATACGTCACTTTCTGAACTCAGATACGGAAGACTCATGATCATGACCGATGCAGATAACGATGGAAGTCATATCAAGGGGCTTATTCTTAACATGATTCATTATTTCTGGCCAAGTTTACTTAAACTCAAGTTTGTTGTAAGTATGGTCACACCTATCATAAAAGCGTCTAAGGGTTCAGAAACAAAATCGTTTTATACAGACTCGACGTTTAGGCAATGGTATGGTAATGGTAAAGCTGGGTGGAAAATTAAATATTATAAGGGTCTTGGTACTTCTACGTCTGCAGAAGCCCGTGAATACTTTAAAAAAATAAAAGATCTTACGGTTCAATTTGATACGGATAATTCAATGGATGAATCTATAATTCTTGCATTTGACAAGACAAAATCAGACTTACGTAAAACGTGGTTACTTGAAAGTACAGAAAAGAAGGCGTCCGAACTCGAAGTACAATATGGAAACGTTGAGCGTCTCGGTATTTCTGATTTTATTCATAAAGATCTTGTGAATTTCAGTCTTGCTGATTTAAAAAGGTCAATTGCACATGTTTCAGATGGGTTAAAACCATCACAACGAAAAGTGTTATACGCATGTTTTACAAAGAATCTTACATCTGAAATGAAGGTTGCGCAATTAGCCGCATACGTTTCGGAAAAAACATCGTATCATCACGGTGAAGTTTCGTTGGCAGATACAATTGTAAAATTAGCACATAATTTTACGGGGTCAAATAATATTAATTTACTTGAACCATGTGGTCAATTTGGTACACGTCTTATGGGTGGTAAAGACGCGAGTCAAACGAGGTATATATTTACAAAACTGACTAAAAGTGCGAGAATACTTTTTGATTCTAATGATGATCCAGTATTAAACTATCTCGACGACGACGGTAAACAAATCGAACCAGAATATTATGTTCCTATACTACCTACTGTTTTGGTAAATGGAACTGAAGGTATAGGTACGGGATTTAGTTCGTATATACCACCGTTTAATCCTTCGGATATTAAACAAAATATTGAACGTGTAATTAATGGTGAAAACATAGTACCAATGAAACCATGGTTTGATAAATTCACGGGTCGTGTTTTTAGTAATGAAGATGGTTTATGGATAACAGAAGGTGTATGGAAATCTTCGGGTAAAAATATAATAGTGACTGAACTTCCACCGGGGCGTTGGACGCAAGACTACAAAGAGTATCTCGATACTCTTATCGAAAAGAAAAAAATTACGAATTACGTGAATAACAGTACGACTGACGATGTTAATTTTAGTATCGAAGGATACACAGGTAATGATATCATAAAAGATTTTAAACTTCAGAAGACATTTCATGTATCAAATATGCACTTATTTCATCCAACAAGAGGTATTCATAAATACGAAAGTCCAGAAGAAATTCTCACAGATTTTGTTAAAATACGGTCAGAAACATATAAAAAAAGAAAAGCACACCTCATACGTGTCTTGAAAGAAAAAACTAAAAAACTTGAAAATATGTCGAAATTTATTGATATGGTTATTCATGAAAAACTAATTGTTTTCAGACGTAAACGAATAGATCTCGAACGCGAAATGGAAAATATATTCGATAAAATTGATGGTTCATACGAATATCTCTTGAATATCAAAACGTATCAGTATACACTCGAAGCTATACAAAGTATCAGGGAAGAAACAACAAAATCGAGAATCGAACTTGATACATTACAACAGATGTCTCATATCGATATGTGGAAAAGGGATTTAAAAATATATAAACAATAAGTAGTAAGTATGTGTGATATATCCGGCCCAGATACTGGTTCTATAGTATCACTTAATGCAATTGGTAAACAAGATACATACCTTTTAGAAGATGACCCTATTCATTCGATCTTTAAGTATGAACCTAAAAGACACGCTAATTTTACAAAGTTTCATAAAAGTTTAAACGTTAATAAACCAAATAGTTCTTCAACATCTTGGCCTTTTGGTGAAACTATAAAAGTTATGTACAACCCAAGAAATATGGGTGATCTTTTAGCAAATATGTACGTAACGTTTGAATTACCCGCTTTAACGGGTTCTGATAGTTATTACGCGGATCAAATTGGGAGACACATTTTTAAATCTGTAACCATGCGCGTCGATGAAACCGTCGTTGAAAAATATCACGGTGATTGGGGTATCATATATGATGAATTATATCTTGATGAATCCGAAAAGAGAACAAAGAGGTACACGTTAAATAGAAATAATGCAGAAGATACATCTTTATTATCTGGTAATCAAATATTAGCTCAAAATAAATCACGCGTTTATATTCCTATACCTTTACTCTTTTCCCGTAAGTATGAAAGTGATGAATACGAAACAAATAAACCAAATCGTCCCTACTTTCCAATATGTGCTATACATAAACAAAAACTTCAATTTGAGTTTGAATTTCATAAACAATCTTTTTTTACAAATGCAGTGGATAATCTTACTGTAAATAGTTTTGATATAGTCACTGAAGAAATAACACTCGAACCAATTGAACGTACTTATATAACAAATAAGAGACACGTTCTCGTTACCGATATTGTTAAAAAACACCCCACTTTGGACATACCAGTGGGTGTACAAAACGCAAAACTTGAACTTGTTCCAAAAACACCGGTAAAAACACTTAATTGGTTTTTTAGACAAAACGCGTTTGAAAACGAAAATACACATGAAGGTGGTACAACTTTACTTGCAAACGTATTTGCAAATAGATACAACTTTTCATCAAATGTAGAATATTCTATTAACAATGAATTTTATAACCCACCAATGGCAAGTGCTAAAATATTTGTAAATGGTGAAGATGTACCAAATGTTCAAGATAGTGATCATAAATATTTTAAATATGTTGTTCCATTTTCAAGTCGTTTATCAAGACCTTTGCGAAACATTTATACGTATGCATTCTCGATGAATCCTATTAATGTGGAACCATCGGGAATGTTGGATTTTAGTCAGTTACAGTCAAATAGAACTGTTTTAGATATAAATATGAAACAAGGACTTACAAGTGACTATACACTACACTTATATTATGTAGGATATCAAACATTCATTTTTGAAAATGGTATCATGACACTTGTTTAGAAAAAAGAGCATTTTTATGATCGTGAATATACTCAATTATATTATTTTTTATACACCATCTTATGAAATTCAGCTGTGCAACAGTCGTATGTATTTCATTGGATGTACCCGGAACAGTGTACGATATTTTAGACGAACGACAGAATGGGTCAAAAAGTTTTTTACTATACCCATCTAAGCTTGATTTATATGCACAATGCACACTAAATATTTTACCATCATTTGTTTTATATGATAAATTGTTTTTCTTTGAATAATTTGTAATAAACCATTCGAGATTTCTCAAAGAAATGCCTCCAGTTTTATTTAGAATTTCTAAAAGTGTAGCTCTATTCTCGGGAATATTATAAAATGTATCGATCGATGTTAGTAGAATAGCTGATTTATTCATTATTACATTATTCCACGCAATTCTCTAAATCCCTTTCTTGATACTTCACATGCCGGACACCCAGGTTTAAATATACATTCTGTTAAATTGTGTGTATGACGTATACCTTCATTATTTTTAGAAACCATTTCTACTGGACCTCTGAGTTGAGGTTGATCTATATGACTCCCACACATTCCATTAAGTTTAGCTCTCGCTATACACGGAGAACCATCTTTTTTAAAACCTCTACAAAAATTTAATGGATTTGGAATTTCAGAAAGTAAAAGTTTTAAATTTATAGAATATTTATACGATATTTTTTCCATTACCTTTATAGTACGTCTATATACTTCTGTTTCCACTTCTTCATCCCAAAGTGTTTGTAATTTTCTGGATGTCATATTTTATATACGTCACTATTTTTTAAGCTTTTTGAACATATCACTTATTTTTTGTTGCCCTTCAGTTTCAACCTCTACTTTTTTCTTTGGACGTCGTTTCGGTTTCACGCGTGTTATAAGTTCCCCAAATATCTCTTCTTTCGGATCTTCAAAGAGTGGTTCAATTAAATCACACACGGGGTTTAGAAACTTGTTTATAAAATAATAATTATAATCAACTTTTAAATTATTGTCTTTTGCGTATTTTGGATCTTCTGACTTTTCAAACGCCTTTGCTTTAGGATCACCCGTATCGAGAAGAATATAAGGTACACGATCACCTGATTGTGGTTCAGAGCCCGGTTGTCTTTCACGCATTTTTCGTACAACTTGAACATGAGCTTGATTAATATCTTTAATATCGGGACTATTAATAGAAACCGCGAACCCTTTTGATTTATACGAATCTGATAAACCCTGACTCAAAATTAGTTTTTCGTTAGGTACATCACCTTCAATAAGTTCAATAGCCCTTTGTAAAGCGAGTTCTTTTGGTGGGCCGGTATCACTACTTTCTAAAACAACATCGAGAAGTTCTTTACATACTTCACGCATGTGAGGTGTATTATCCCTTCGTACCAATTGAAGTCCTTTGACGTCTATGTAATCCATGTTCATATTACCATCTTTACCCTTTGTCCAAAGTTTTGCCGCATATCGTTTCTTTGAATATAAGAAATACGGGCAATATACCTTTTCAAGTTCAAGGTTATTCGGTGCTTTGAAGAGTTTAGTACATTCTTCAGCAGCACGTTCACCTATTTCCCAACTATATTCAATTGCTTCCTTCCCGGTACGGTTTCCCACATCAAATTCAACCATAACTGAATCCGTGTCACCGTACCTTACCTTTGATCCTGGAAAATTCTTTTCAACATACGCTTTTGTTTCATCAATCATACTCCGACCTTTTAGAGTTACCGTTGAGGCAATTTGTACACATGGTAACATACCTTTTGATGCACCTGTAAATCCATATACAGAGTTCATCGACACTTTATACGCTAATTGTTTACCATTATACATTTCTTTTAGAGCACCAGTCGATTGTGCCATATCCTTTTTAGCTTGTTTACGAAACTGTTTTAGTTCTAGAAGAATACTTGGTAAAAGACTGGGAACATCTTGTGCAAATTTGTAAAATCCAAATGTTTCGTATGTTACACCAGGTATATTTTCATATTTGGAATCCATAACCATCGATGAATAACATAAATTGTGTGCCATCATAATTGATGGATATAGACCTTCAAAATCCAGTGCTGTTATTGGTCTATAATAGGCGCCTTTCTGTGCGTCTAGAACAGTTGCACCTTCATACCCATCCGCAGAATATTGACCCCATGATATAGTTGGAACCATAAACCCCATTTCACGTGCCTTTTTTGTTAACAAACTAAACACTTTGATTTGTTGTCCTCTTTCGACTAAATAACAGAGGGGAACCCACGTCGCTTTAGCCATCTCTAATAAATTAACAAGTATAGATAATTTTGATAATAAACGGTGAGGTAAAAGTGTATCCTTAATACAATATTCTGCAACCTCGCGTAACTTTACGGGGTCTTCTTCGACAAAACGCGCAAACATTTCTTTTGGTGGCATATCAATTTTATTATCACCGAGGTACAGTTTCGAAACGTTATCAAGTTTGTATGAATCAAGTTTATACCCCTTTTTAACTTCATGAAATAGATCGAAAATAAACCGTCCGGGCATCGGTAAAATCTTAAGTGCATTGTCACCAAGTGCACTCGACGACAGCTTCTTATACACAAGTTCACATGAATGGTTTTTCATTTTACTCATTTCATAGAATGTCTGATCACACCCCGTCATGACCGCACGTTTCATTATATATTCTAAATCAAAGCCGAATATGTTCCAACCTGTTATGATATCAATGTCCTTTTCCATAAGGTACTCCTTGAATGCCATAAGCATTTCACGTTCAGTGTCGTAACTCTTAATTATACACCCGTCTAATTCTGAATCTGTTTTTTTATAACAAAAACATGTTTTATCATACGGTACGTCAGAACCAAAATGTGTAAGTGATACGGCAATCTGGAAACATGCATCGCCTTTTACGTCTGCATCAGGAAACTTACCCGTTGAACTATTACATTCAATATCTACGGACGCGACTACAAAAGGTGCAGTCTCTGGAATATCAACTGGTTTAAGTGTTTTCCAATCGTTACAAAACAGATCTATATTAACCCGTGCTAAGTGTGAACGTACACACATATCTCCCGAATCCATCCATCCAGTGGATTGAATATTAGTTCGGTGCATCAACCTCAGAACAGGATCCAGATTTGATTCGTATACTTTATATTTCACGGCTTCATCGGGTAATGTACGTTTTAATCGCCCATTTACCATACGTCGTGCCGCGAGGTTCTTAAAGTTTAATTGCATAAAAATAAATTTTTCGTTATTTTGAAAACCCCAGACATCTTTAGATTGAACGATATCGTAACTTATCAAACATTCAGGACATACTTTATCAATCTTTGTGTATAAATTACGAATATCCATTTGTGATGTTTTCTTCGGGAGTTTCACGAAGAAGTATGGTGTAAAACTTGTCGTAACACATACAGACTTACCTTCGTTTGTTTTACCAAAAATACTAATTAAGTGTTCGTCTTCCGTGTCTTGTGTTTCCCAGGTCAATACTTGGAACACGACCATTTTTATCTTATTACGTTAACGCCCGATTTTTTTAATATAGTATAGTAGTAAATATGTCAGCTGCTTTGATTGATCTCGTCTCAGTCGGTGCCCAGGACGTCTATATCACAGGCGATCCTCAAGTCTCTTTTTTTAGACAAAACTATAAACGTCACACAAACTTTTCGATAAAACCAGAACGTATGGATTATATCGGGACGTTTGAATCTGGAAACGAAATTTCCATCCCTATCAAATCGAAAGGTGATCTTTTGAGTTACGTGTGGATTGAACATGCCAATATTAACAATAATAATCATAATAACTCTATTTTTAAATCCGCGAATGGGACATCAGATGAAACTTCACCAACTGAATTTTCTTTGTGGATTGGTGGTCAAGAAGTGACTAAACTGGATTCACTTTTTATTAATACCGTACACAATACTTTGTATAATGAATCTTCGGCGAAAGCGACGTGTGCTTCGACGACTCAAGACGGTGGTGATAATGTTTCCACCGGTAGTTACATAATCCCATTCTTCTTTAGTGAAGATTGGACGAAATCTTTACCACTTGTCGGTCTTCAATACCACGAAGTTGAAATTAGAATTAAGTGTAGAAATGGTACATTTAGTTTAGGTTCTACACCAAAGGTATACGGTTCGTACGTGTTTGTCGACACAGAGGAACGTGAATTCTTTGCGAACGGTGAACACGAACTTCTCATTACACAAACACAACACCAACCAATGTCTGCTTCCGATACGTCGATTGATTTGACCTACTTTAATCACCCAGTAAAGGCCGTTCACATAGCTGCGGGTAACGATTCAGCAGAGGGTGCATCTACATCATATACTTTCACGGATGCGTCTATGTTTATTAACGGTGTTCCACTCTTTGAAAATATGACACACGAATACCATAGAAACGTCGTTCCATCGAGACACTGTTCGATTCTTAACACTACGGTCGATTCGGAACAAATATATACATGGCCATTCTGTCTTACCATGAACAAGTCTCAACCAACGGGTACCTTGAACTTTTCGAGAATCGAT
>ENA-OWPI01004464-OWPI01004464.1-marine-metagenome-genome-assembly--contig:-NODE-4464-length-11167-cov-18.528043_pt1 | contig 11167 bp, 8 predicted proteins | sample MGYA00238138_ERZ651775 | MGnify/ENA primary metagenome ERZ651775 (study PRJEB26906, sample SAMN06265043) | marine metagenome | isolation source: Helgoland LTER site | place: Germany:Helgoland, sampling...
TTTCCAATCGACTCATATACATCCTCCGGTGACATATTAAGTTTGTGTTTCATGTGTAAAGGACTTGTTGAAATAAAAGTATGAATTCTAAATCTTGGGGCATGTTTCAATGCTTCATAAGCTCTATCAATATCTTTTACAGAATGTCTAGATAGACCTGCTGGAATAGAATTTTTTAAAATTTTACTTACTTCTGAAACCGCTTCAAAATCTCCAGGAGATGCAATTGGAAAACCAGCTTCAATAATATCAACACCCAATTCATCAAATACTCTTGCAATTTGAATTTTTTCTTCCAAACTCATAGACGCACCTGGTGATTGTTCACCATCACGCATAGTAGTATCAAATATAAAGACTCTATCTTTATCAGCCATAACTTAAATTTTTTGAAAATGTATAATACAATCTATAAGAGAGAATGCAAAATAATAAGTAAAATTAGACTAAAAATACGTCCATTTAATGGGTGTCAAAATTAATTATAAATTGACTCTATTTTAGGCATTAAATGTAAAAGTTTTTTTGTGTAATCATGTTGGGGTTTTAAGAATATTTCTTCGGTGTTTGCAACCTCGCATAATTTGCCATCTTTTAATACCCCAATTCTATCACACATTTGCCTTACTACTGGTAAGTCATGACTTATAAATAGAATGGTTAAATTCAATTGTTCCTGAAGGTCTTTTAATAAGTTTAAAATTTGTGCTTGAATACTAACATCTAAAGCAGAAGTGGGCTCATCACAAACTAGCAGTCTAGGCTGTGTTGCTAATGCTCTTGCAATAGAAATTCTTTGTCTTTGACCACCTGAAAACTCATGGGGGTATCGATCTGCAGATTTTTGAGATAATTCAACAGACTCTAATAAATCATATATATAATCATTTAGATCATTCGATGATATTGAAGGATTATGTAATTTAATTGGTTCTGAAATTATATCTTTAACTTTTAATCTTCCATTCAATGAAGAGTATGGATCTTGAAAAATCATTTGTATTTGTTTTCGAAATTTCATCATTTCTAATTTATTTTTAATTTTAGTAATACAAACATTATCAAAAAAAATATCGCCAGAAGATGGCTTAAATAAATTTACAATCATTTTTGCAATTGTAGATTTGCCACTTCCACTTTCACCAACTAATCCAAAAGACTCTCCTTCTTTAATTTCAAATGAAACATCATCTACTGCCATAACTGAGTTTTTTAAATTTTCTGTAAAAAAATTATCATCAAAACTTTTATTAAGATTTTCAATTTTAACTAAATCTTGTTCAATAATTTCTTTTTTATTCCATCTATTTAGAATTTTTATATTATTAATCTGATTATTTTTGTTTTCTTTCTCTACAATTACAAATCTAGAAATTTTTTTATTTGTTGGTGGTACTGAACTTATTAAGCTTTTTGTATAGGTTTCTTTAGGTTTTGTTAGAATTTCTTTTGTTTCACCAATTTCAACTAAATTTCCATTTTTCATCACAGCTACACGATCTACTGTCTCCGCAATTACACCCATATCGTGAGTAATTAAAATTACTGCAAGATTTCTTTCTTTCGTTAATCTCTTAATTAAGTCAAGTATTTGAGATTGAATTGAAACATCTAAAGCAGTTGTGGGTTCATCTGCAATTAAAAGTTCTGGCTCACAACATAATGCAAGTGAAATCACCACTCTTTGTCTCATTCCACCTGAAAACTGATGAGGATAGTTATCAAATCTTTTTTCTGCATCTTTAATTCCAACTTCTCTCAAGAGCTCTATCGATTTCCTTTTTGCCTCATCATTGGTTAAATCAAGATGAGTTTGAATAGTTTCTATTAATTGTTCACCAACAGTAAGTATTGGATTAAGAGAAGTTTGAGGGTCCTGAAATATAAGGCCAATTTTATTACCTCTATATTTAACGATATTTTTTGGATCATCATGAATATTTAGATCTCCTAAAATTACTGACCCACTTGAAACTTTTCCTGGAGCATCAATTAGATTGATTATTGCATTTCCAACAGTGCTTTTTCCCGATCCAGACTCCCCAACTAATCCTAATATTTCTCCTTTATTCACTTCAATATTTACATCTTTAGCTGCATAAACAGTTTCTTTTCTCATTGGATAATCAACACTTAAGTTTTTAATTTTTAGAAAACTCATTTTTTTAACCTTGGGTTTAATGTGTCTCTCATCCAATCTCCCAACAAATTAATTGAAAAAGCTAAGATTACTAAAAAAATTGCTGGAAAAAAGGTAATCCACCACTCACCAGAAAACAAAAAGTCATTACCTAATCTAATGAGTGTTCCAAGAGATGGAGTAGTAGGAGGAACTCCTACTCCTAAAAAACTTAAAGTTGATTCTGCTATGATTGCAAGTGCTAGACCAATAGTACCAATGACTAATACGGGTCTTAAAATATTTGGTAATATATGTTTAAACATTATAATCAAATTTGAAACTCCAATTATTGTTGATGCTGAAACATAATCTTTATTTTTTTCTACAAGGGTTGCTGCTCTTGATACTCTTGCAAATTGAGGCCATTCTGAAATCCCAATTGCAAATATTAAAACATAAATAGCCATTTCATCGTGCATCTCTCTTGAAATTAGTCCTCTTGCAATTCCATCTACAAGAAGTGCCATTAAAATACTTGGGACAGTAAGTTGAACATCAGTTAATCTCATTACTACCATTTCATATTTCCCACCAAAAAAACCTGCTGTTAATCCAAGACCAACCCCAAGTATTAAACTAAAGATAATTGCAGAAAAACCAACTATTAAGGAAATTCTAGAACCGTAAAGAATAGTTGATAACATGTCTCTACCTTGTCCATCTGTTCCTAAAATGAATTTTGCAATTCCATCTTCTGTCCACGATGGTGGAGTAAAAGCATCCATCAATGACAATGAGGATGGATCAAATGGATTATAAGGTGTTATAAATTCTACAAAAAAAGAACAAAAGAAAATTATAAATAAAATAATTGATGATATTATTGCTGTTGGTGACTTTATAAAGCTATGATAAATATCACTATCTTTAATTCTTCCCCAAGTACTAATGTTATTATCCACTTGAAACATCTCCTTTAACCCTAATTCTTGGATCTATAAAATAGTAAAGAATATCAACAATAAAATTTATCATTACAAAAACAAAAGCAATAAACACCAAATAAGCAGACATAATTGGAACATCAACAAACTGAACTGCTTGAATAAATAAAAAGCCCATTCCTGGCCACTGAAAAACTGTTTCAGTTATAATTGAAAATGCAATCAATGTTCCAATATTAATTCCAGCAATAGTGATTACAGGGATTAATCCATTTTTTAATGCATGTTTATATTTAATACTATTTTCGCTAATACCACGTGCTCGAGCAAACTTGATATAGTCTGTTTGTAAAATCTCCATCATTTCTGCCCTAACCAGTCTAATAATATAAGTCATTTGAAATAGGCTTAATGTTACAGACGGTAGTATAATAGCCTTTAATCCAGAGATCGTTAAAAACCCAGTAGTCCAAAATCCTATCTCAACAACCTCACCTCTTCCAAACGAAGGTAGAATTCCTAAAATTACTGCAAATAAATAGATAAATAATATTCCTATAACAAATGTGGGTAATGAGACACCAAGCAGAGAAACCGCTAAAATAATATCACTTAAAAAACCTTTCCTATGTATCCCGGTATAAACTCCTAATAATGTTCCGGTAATCAAAGCAATTAAAGCTGAAATAACTACAAGTTCAATTGTTGCTGGCAACCTCTCAACTATTAGATCAGATACTGGTCTTCTTAATTGATATGAAATTCCAAATTCACCTTTTGAAGCATTAACAACAAATCTAGAAAATTGAACATGAATAGGGTCCATTAAACCTAATGTTTCTCTTAATTCAGCTCTTTCTTCATCAGAGGTTTCTTCTCCTACCATATTGTTTATTGGGTCTCCTACGAAATTGAATAAAGAAAAAGATACAAAGGCAACAACAAGCATCACCAAAGCAGACTGAAACAATCGTTTAAAGAAATATTTTATCAATTGAAGAAGATATTATTGTTTTGATACTAGCCCTTTAAAATTATAAAGGGCTAGCAAAATATTATTTAATTAAAGCTAGCAGCTTTAAATAAAGGTTCGTTATTTGGTCTAATAGGAACATTAACATCGTTTTTTGCCGCCCAAGAAATTACTTGGTGATGCAATGGAAGATAAGAAATATCATCTCTTACAATTTTCCAAGCATTAGCTATTGCAGCATTCCTTTTATCCAAATCAACTTCGCCTTCCATAACTCTTATTGCAGCATCTACTTCTGAGTTACTAAAGTTAACTTTATTCCAGCTAGCTCCTGTTTCATATAAGTAATGAAATACATAGTGACTATCTAAAGTAGGAACACCCCAACCAAGCATATAGAAATCACCCTGATCATCTTTCAGCTCTTGAAAATGCTTACTTTTAGTTTGTGCAAATAAGTTTACGTTAACACCAATTTTACCTAGCATTCCAACTACAGCTGTACAAATTGCTTCATCATTTACATATCTGTCATTTGGACATCTTAGTTCTACATCAAAACCATTTGGATATCCTGCATCTGCTAATAGTTTTTTAGCTGCGTCAACATCATAAGGTAATCTTTTATCAAGATCTTTAGTATAACCATTTACACCTGGAAAAGTTACAATTCCTGCTGGTTCACTTAAACCTCTCATAACTTTTTTCTTAATCGCTTCAATATCAATTGCTTGATAAAGAGCTTGTCTTACCTCTTTTTTCTTAAATGGATTATCTCCAGTATTCCCACTTCTTAACTGATCAGCAGCTTGATCCATTCCTAAAAAAATTGTACGCATTTGTGCTGTACTTTCAACTTTGTGTGTAGATGAAGATCCAATACGAGCTAAATCTTGAACTGGTGCGTCAGTAACTAAATCAATTTCTCCTGATAATAATGCTGCAACTCTAGTTGCTGCATTTTTAATTGGAAGCAATTCAATTTGGGTTACTTTTTTATCTGTCATCTCTCCCCACCAATGCTTGTTTCTTTTAAACACAGTTTTAGTATTAGGCTCTCTTAGAGTTACTTTAAAAGGTCCTGTTCCTAAGGCATTAGTTGCTGAAAAAGTTTCTTGTCCAGCATCCCAGTTTTGAGGGGACATAGCAAAATTCTTTTCAGACCATGCTTTTGACATTATAAAAATGTTTGAAAGTTGGTTTAAAAGAATTGGATTAGGCTTACTCGTTGTAATTTTAACTGCATAGTCACCAACAGCTTCAACTCCTGAAACTGTACTAATATATTCTTTAAAGTCAGATGTTCTTTGTTTAGCTCTTAGAATACTAAACACAACATCTTCAGAAGTCATTTTAGACCCATCTGAAAATTTAACATCTTCTCTTAATGTAAAAATCCAAGTGTTGGGATCAGTTGTTTTCCATTTAGTAGCCAAAGCTGGTTGAATTTTCATATCAACAGCTCGTTCAACTAACGCTTCGTATATTTGTCTTGATACTTGAGTTGTTGGACCCTCGTTTTGTGCGTGGGGATCAAGTGTTAGACTATCTCCTTGCATCGACCATTTTATAGTTTTGGCCCATGCTGAAGAAAATCCAAATACTAGAACTACAGATAGTAGAACTCTTATAAAATTTTTGATTTTCATTATTTCCTCTTTTTTAAATTTATTTAAAAAAGTATAGGTGAAATAATAAAATTTTTATAGATAAAATTTTGTACTTAAAATTTAACTTTTATCGCTATCTACTAATTTTTTCTTACCAATCCATGGCATCATAGCCCGAAGTTCAGCACCTACTTTTTCCACTGAGTGCTCAGCTAATTTTGCTCTAGTTGCAAGGAAGTTTTTCTGACCATTTTTACATTCATCCATCCACTCCTTAGTAAATTTTCCTGATTGAATATCAGCCAAAACTTCTTTCATTCTTTTCTTAGTTTCTTCTTTGTTTACAATTCTTGGACCTGAAACATACTCACCATATTCTGCTGTATTAGAAATAGAATAGTTCATGTTTGCAATTCCACCTTCATAAATTAAATCAACAATTAATTTAACTTCATGAACAGTTTCAAAGTAAGCCATTTCTGGTTCATAACCTGCTTCGGTTAAAGTCTCGTAACCATTTTTAATCAATTCAACTAAACCACCACATAAAACAGTTTGTTCTCCAAATAAATCTGTTTCAACTTCATCTTTAAATGTAGTTTCAATTATTCCAGATCGTCCACCACCTACTGCAGATGCATAAGATAATGCTAAATCTCTAGCTTTTCCTGATCCATCTTGATGAACAGCAAATAAACATGGAACTCCACCACCTTTTTCATATTCACTTCTAACTAAATGACCAGGGCCTTTTGGAGCGACCATAAATACATCTAGATCTTTTCTTGCTTTAATTAAATCGTAGTGAACATTTAATCCATGAGCAAACGCAATACTCGTTCCTTCTCTTACTCTTTGTTCAATATGATTTTTATAAATTTCAGCTTGCAACTCATCTGGAGTTAAAATCATAACTACATCTGCCCATGCAGCAGCATCAGATAAATTCATTACTTTTAAACCTTTGGACTCAGCTTTTGCAACACTTGAAGATCCTTCTCTTAGAGCAACAACTATTTCTTTAACTCCACTGTCTTTTAAGTTTAAGGCATGAGCATGTCCTTGGCTTCCATAACCAAAAATAGCAACTTTTTTGCCTTTAATTAATTCAACATCTGCATCTTTTTCATAAAACATTTTCATTTTTTTTCTCTCCTTAATTAATTAGTTAAATATTTCAGCGCCTCTTGTCATTGCAACCGCTCCAGTTCTTGAGACACTTATAAGACCGTGCGATTTTAAATTTTTTACCATTTTATCTATTTCTCTTCTTAGTGCTGTAATTTGAATTACAGCAGATTTATTTGTTTGATCTAATATAACTGGATTAAATTTTTTACAAGCATTTAAAGCTTTTTTAATTTTAGCTGAATTTCCAATTAATTTTAATAACGCCATTTCTTTAAAAATCACATTTTTATCTTCTCTTTTAAAGTTACCTACTTTGTGAACCGGAACTAGTTTTTTCAATTGTAAAACAATCTGTTCAATTACCTCTGGCGTTCCTGTGGTTACAATAGTAATTCTTGATAAATTATTTTTTTGGTCAACCTCTGCAACTGCAAGCGACTCGATGTTATAGCCTCTTCCAGAGAAAAGACCAACCACTCTAGATAAAACGCTTGCTTCATTATCTACCCAAACAACAATTATGTGAGTTTCTAATTTACTAACTTTAGTTGGGGTACTGTATGCTGATTTAGATTTTGGCATTTATACTAACGCTTTACCCTTGCCTGTAATTTTATTTTCCTCTTGATCTTTTGGACCTAATAACATTTGATTATGAGGTTTTCCTGATGGGATCATTGGAAAGCAATTCTCTGCTTGATCCACATGACAATCAAAAATAACTGGCTTATTAACATTAATCATTTCCTCAATTTTTTCATCTAATTCATCTGGATTTTCGGCTCTAATTCCAACACAACCATAAGCCTCGGCTAATTTTACAAAATCAGGTAGAGCTTCTGAATAACTTTCAGAGTAATTTTTCTCATGAAGTAATTCCTGCCACTGTCTTACCATTCCCATGTATTGATTGTTTAATATGAAAATTTTTATTGGTAAATTATACTGAATTGCAGTTGAGATTTCCTGCATAGTCATCAAAATCGATGCTTCACCAGCAACATCAACAACTAATTTCTTAGGATTTGCCACTTGAACACCAATTGCAGCTGGTAAACCATACCCCATAGTACCTAAACCTCCTGAGGTCATCCATCTATTTGGTTTGTTAAATTTATAGTGTTGAGCGGCCCACATTTGGTGTTGACCAACCTCTGTCGTGATAAAAGTATCTTGATTTTTTGTTAATTCATAAAGCCTTTGAACTGCGTGCTGTGGTTTAATTATTTTATCACTATTAATAAAGTTAAGAGATTGTTTAGATCTCCATTTTTGGATTTGTTGCCACCATTTTGAGATTTTTTGCTTGTTAGATTTTTCTAAATTTAAATTTTTCTTTTTTAAAGTTTTGGTTGTTGATTTAATCACATCAGTTACGTCTCCAACAATTGCTAAATCTACTTTTATAATTTTATTTATTGATGAAGGGTCAATATCAATATGAACTTTTTTTGATTTGGGAGAAAACTCATCAATCTTACCTGTAATCCTATCATCAAATCTTGCACCAATATTTATAAGTAAATCACAATCATGCATTGCATTATTAGCTTCATAAGTTCCATGCATTCCAAGCATACCTAAAAATTGATTATCTTCACCAGGGTATGAACCTAATCCTTGAAGTGTTGATGTGATTGGAAAACCAGTCAGTGCTACTAGTTCTCTTAAAAGTTCACTTGCTTTTGGTCCTGAATTTACAACACCCCCACCAGTATAAAAAATTGGCTTTGATGCTTTGTTCATTAACTCAATCAATTGATCAATATCTTTTTGATTAAATTTATTTTTATTTTTAACTTCTATTTTCTTTTCCTTTTTAAGAGAAACATATTTGGTCTTTGCAAATTGAATATCCTTTGGAATATCAACTAGTACAGGTCCAGGTCTTCCAGTGGTTGCAACTTCAAATGCTTCATGCATTATTCTTTGAAGATCATTAATATCTTTTACTAACCAATTATGTTTTGTGCATGGTCTAGTAATTCCGGTGGTATCACATTCCTGAAAAGCATCCGTTCCTATTAAATGAGTTGGAACTTGCCCTGAAATACAAACTAATGGAACCGAGTCCATATATGCGTCTGTTAAAGCAGTAACAACATTTGTTGCACCTGGTCCTGAGGTAACTAAAACAACACCGGGTTTACCAGAAGATCTTGCATAACCTTCTGCTGCATGACCTGCTCCTTGTTCGTGTCTTACTAAAATATGTTTAATCGAAGTGTGATTTTTTAATTCATCATAAATTGGAAGAACTGCTCCTCCTGGGTAACCAAAAATATGATTTACCTTTTGCTCTTCAAGGCACTTAAATACAATTTCTGCTCCAGTATATAATTTTGGCATTTCGCAATCTAGCTGAAGTTGTACTGATTGGTCAAGTTTTAGAATGAATTATTTAATTTTTTTTAAAAATTTTTTTAAGTCTTGTGGTGATAATTTTAACCAACTGATCATGTGGCCTCTGGCCCAAGTGCTCTGCCTTTTTGCATATTGTCTTGTCTTTATTGATATTTTTTCAATAACATCGAGCATATCTTTTCTTTTTTCCAGATATTCTTTTATCTCGTGAATACCGATGGCTTTATTGACGCTCTTATCTTTTCTAACTTTTAGTTTAATAAACCTTTTAACTTCATTGACAGCACCCATCTCAATCATTTGTTCAGCTCTTTTGCTAATTCTTTGGATTAACTCCTCGCGTGGATAATCAATATAAATTTTAAAAAAATCATCTTTGTCAAAATATGATTTAGTATTTTCGAACCAATCATGAAGTGATTTTTTAGTAAATTGTTTAACTTCATAAGCTCTAATCGATCTTTGTGTATCAGTTGGATTAATGTTTTCTTTAGAATAAGGATCGAGCTTAATAAGTTTTTGATAAAATTTTTTTTGACCTAAATTTTTATGTTGAGTTCTTATTTTATTTCTAAATCTAATTGGAATGTTAGGAATACTTACAAGTCCATCAGTTAAAGCCTTAAAATAAAGTCCTGTTCCGCCAACAAAAATTGGAGTTTTGTTTCTTTTTTTAACTTCTTTAATTTTTTTGATTGCAATCTTTAACCAATCTCCAGTTGAAAAATTATTTTTTACACTATGAAATCCATATAAGTGATGTTTAATTTTTTGATAATCTTTTGTATTGGGGCGGGCTGATAAAATTTTTAATTCTTTATAAACCTGCATACTATCGGCATTAATAATTTCACCATTAATTTTTTTAGCAAGTTTAATTGAAAAGTTAGATTTACCAGAAGCTGTTGGTCCAGAAATTAAAATAATCTTGGATTTTAAATCCATGATTAATCTAATTTAACACCAATATATCTTCTTTGATTTTGATTATTATATATTGCAAGTAAAATTGTTTTTTGATTTGATTTTAAAACATCTTTAACAATTTTTTCTAAATCTTGCGCCGTTTTAATTTTTGTTTTTTGAGCTTCAACAATAATACTATTAGCTTCTATCGATTTTTGTAATGGGCTAGTATTTCCTATTTGTGTTACAACCAATCCTGAAATTTGATTAGGAAGTTTTCTAGTCTTGATATCTTCTTTGGTTAGTTTTCTAACAGTAATTTTTAAGTCTTGTATGATTGTATCTTTTGGAGCTTCAGTTTTTTTATCACTAACTTTAAAATCATCTGATGTTTCTAATCTTCCTAAAAGAATACTTTTTGTTATTTCTTTTTTATTTCTCCAAATTTTAACTTTAACTGTTGTTCCAACTTTTGTTTTTGCAACAATTGCAGGTAGTTCTTTCATTTGATTTATTCTAGTTCCATTAAATTCTAGAATAATATCACCAGCTTTAATTCCGCCTTTGTCCGATGGACTATTTTCTGCAACACTCGCAACTAATGCCCCTCTTGGTTCATCTAATTTTTCAACATCAGCTATTTCTTGAGTAACATCTTGAATTCTTACTCCTAACCATCCTCTTTTTGTTTCACCAAATTCTATTAATTGATCAATAACTATTTTTGCATCATTTGCTGGGATTGAAAATCCAATTCCAATCGAACCATTTCTACCAAGTATAGCTGTATTAATTCCAATTACATCCCCGTTCATATCAAACAACGGTCCACCTGAGTTTCCTGAGTTAATGGATGCATCTGTTTGTATATAATCTTCATATCTAGATAGACCAATTGATCTATTTCTTGCTGAAATAATTCCTGAGGTTACTGTTCCTCCTAAACCAAATGGGTTTCCAATTGCTATAACCCAATCTCCAATTCGTGCTTTATCTGAATCTCCAAAACTTACAGGAGTAAATTTGTCATCAGTTTCTAGTTGAAGCACTGCTATATCTGACAAAGGATCAGCACCAACTACTTTTGCTTTATATTCCTCGGTGCCATTCACTCTTA
>ENA-OWPI01004466-OWPI01004466.1-marine-metagenome-genome-assembly--contig:-NODE-4466-length-11165-cov-2.590458_pt1 | contig 11165 bp, 9 predicted proteins | sample MGYA00238138_ERZ651775 | MGnify/ENA primary metagenome ERZ651775 (study PRJEB26906, sample SAMN06265043) | marine metagenome | isolation source: Helgoland LTER site | place: Germany:Helgoland, sampling...
AGGGGATAATTAACAGAATGGGCTTTAATAACGATGGATTAGAAACTGCGATTGAGCAATTAAAGAAAAACAAAGGAAAGCTCATTATTGGAGGTAATATTGGTAAAAATACTCAAACATCTCCACAAAATTACACCAATGACTATGAAGAATGCTTCAAAGGACTTCACCCTTATGTAGATTATTTTGTATTAAACGTAAGTTGTCCAAATGTAGGTAGTCATGAGAAGTTAAATAATAAAGAATATTTGCTAGAATTAATTTTAGCTATTCAAAATCTAAATTTGTTAGAACCTACTCAAAAACCAATCTTATTAAAAATTGCTCCAGACTTAAATAACAATCAATTAGATGAAATTATTGAAATAGTTGCAGAAACAAAGATAGATGGTATCATAGCTTCTAACACATCTACTTCCAGAAGCGGGTTAAAAGCTTCAAAAAAACAATTGCAAGAAATTGGAAATGGTGGACTTAGTGGTTTACCAATAAAAGAGAAAAGTACAAGAGTAATTAAATATTTGAAAGATACTTCCAATAAAGCATTCCCTATTATTGGAGTAGGGGGTATTCATTCTGCCAAAGATGCACTTGAAAAAATAGAAGCTGGTGCAGATTTAGTTCAAATATATACTGGTTTTATTTATGAAGGACCGGGGTTAATCAAACAGATAAACAAAGCATTATTAAAGTGATTTTTAAATAGTAAAAATGGACATATTAATTTCATTTGTATTGGCTGTTTCCTTATTGGCAATTTCTCCTGGTCCAGACAATATTTTTGTATTAATGCAAAGCGTTGTTCATGGTAAAAAATATGGTATATCTACCATAATTGGCTTAATGAGTGGCTGTTTAGTACATACAACATTTGTGGCATTTGGTGTTTCTACCATTATTAAGGAAAACAACACTATTTTTTTAGTTATAAAACTTCTAGGAGCATTTTATTTAGGGTATTTGTCTTACAGGGTTTTTAAAAGTGATGCTACCATTACAATGACAACTCAAAACATTCAAAAAAAAACACCATTTCAATTGTTTAAAATGGGATTTATGATGAATGTATTAAATCCCAAAGTAACTATTTTTTTTCTTGCTTTATTTCCTGGGTTTTTATTTTCAAATGAACTTTCAACAGTAGTTCAATTTTATGTTTTAGGAGGGTTATTTATTTTAGTATCATTTGTTATTTTTTCTATTATAGCCTTATTAGGAGGTTCCATCTCAGAGAGAATTCAACAAAATAAACAGATAGGGATTTGGTTAAAATGGATGCAAATTATTGTTTTTATTGGAATTGCACTTTTTATCTTGATTTAAGATTAATAAGCGATAAATTGTATCTTTGATTTGTGATGAACAAAGTAAAAATAATTGAATGCCCTAGAGATGCCATGCAAGGCATTAAGAGCCACTTTATTTCTACAGAAGCAAAAGCAAATTATATTAATTCCTTATTAAAAGTTGGTTTTGATACCATAGATTTTGGCAGCTTTGTATCACCCAAAGCAATTCCACAGATGCGAGACACTGCAGCTGTGCTGGCTCGTTTAGATTTATCACAAACAACAAGTAAATTACTTGCCATTGTTGCAAACGTTCGTGGCGCACATGATGCAGCTCAGTTTGAAGAAATAGACTATTTAGGATATCCTTTTTCTATTTCTGAGAATTTCCAAATGCGAAATACACATAAAACTATTAGTCAGTCTATAGAAACATTACAAGAAATTTTATCCATCGCAATAAGATCTAATAAAGAAGTGGTAGCTTATTTATCTATGGGTTTTGGAAACCCTTATGGAGATCCTTGGAATGTTGAGATAGTTTCTGAATGGACAGAAAAGCTTTCTGGCATGGGAGTGAAAATTTTATCATTGTCAGATACTATTGGAAGTTCTACTCCAGCTGTAATTTCACATTTATTTTCAAATTTAATCCCAATCTATCCATCTATTGAATTTGGAGCACATTTACATACCTCACCAAGTTTATGGCATGAAAAAGTACATGCAGCTTTTCATGCAGGTTGTAAACGTTTTGATGGAGCTATTAAAGGGTATGGTGGATGTCCTATGGCAAAAGACGAATTAACGGGAAACATGCCAACTGAAAAGCTTATCTCTTATTTTACAGAACAGAAAGTGGTTACTGGAATTAAACCAATGAGTTTTGAGAGTGCTTATAATCAGGCATTAAAAATATTTTAATTTAACGATACTATTTTAATGAAAAGGTTAAAAATATTCACATTATTACTCTCACTATTTTTGGGATCATGTACTGTAGACGATAATAAAATATCTTTTACTTTATTACAGCTTAACGATGTTTATGAAATATCTTCTATACAGGGAGGAAACTTTGGAGGAATGGCAAGGGTAGAAACCATTCACAAAGAATTATTAAAAGAAAATGAGAATACAATGCTAGTAATGGCAGGTGATTTTCTAAATCCATCATTGTTAGGAGGTATGAAACTAAATGGAGAGAAAATTCGTGGCAAACAAATGATTGAGGTAATGAACGCTATGAATTTTGATGTGGTAGCTTTTGGAAATCATGAATTTGACATCCCTAAAAAAGATCTTCAAAATAGAATAAATGAAAGTAGTTTTCCATGGATTTCTTCTAATATATTTCTTAAAAAATCAGATACTATTAAACGATTTTATCAGTTGACTGATGGAATAAGTAGAAATATTAAAGGATCATTCATTAAAGAGATTTCAGATGCTGATGGTACAAATATTAAAATAGGTTTTATTAGTGTTTGTATTCCATCTAACCCTAAAGAGTATGTATTATATAAAGATATGTTTAGTTCTATTCAAAAAGAATATGAACTTATTAAAGAGGAGGTAGATGTTGTTATAGGGCTTACACACGTTAAAATAGAACATGATAGAAAAATTGCTAGATTATTACCCAATATTCCATTGATTATGGGAGGTCATGAACATGATCATAAAAATGAAATGATTGGTAATGTAAAGATTACTAAAGCAGATGCTAATGCTAAAACCGCTTATATTCATTCTATTAATTTTAATAAAAAGACCAAAGAAACCTCCATTTCTTCGTTATTAAAAACAATAGATACTACTATTGTAGACGACAAAAAAGTAAAGTTAGTAGTCGATAAATGGATGGAAGTCATGAATTCTCAAATATCAAAAATTGTAGAAAATCCATATGAAATTATTTACCATACAAACATTCCTTTAGATGGAAGAGATACTCCAATTAGATCTAAACAAACGAACCTTGGCCAATTGATAGCGGAGTCCATGTCATATTCATACAATAATGAAGTAGATTGCTCTATAGTGAACGGTGGTTCTATTCGGATTGATGACCAATTAGTAGGAGATATTAATAGCGTAGATGCTTTTAGAGTATTGCCTTTTGGAGGAGCAGTTTTAAAGGTAAAAATGAAAGGAAGTTTATTGAATAAAGTTTTAGAGTATGGTAACAATGCCGCTGGTTCAGGTGCTTATTTACAACGCAGCTCTATTGAAATGAATGATACTTTATTTACTATTGATAATAGCACTATCAATCCATCAAAAATATATACAATTGCCATTAGTGATTATCTAATGAAAGGATTTGACATTCCTTTTTTAATACCTAATCATCCAGATGTAATCTCAGTTTATACTCCTGATTTATCAGAAACTTCCTCAGACATTAGAAAAGGAATGATATTATATTTAAAAAGTTTATAGGACATAATTAAAAAAAGAAGAGGCTTTAAATAAACCTCTTCTTTTTAGAATGATAAGATAAGTACTGCTAAAATTTAAATTCAAATCCAAAATAAGCTCCAAAAGGATGACCTGGTCTAAGTCCTGCTGGAACTCTTGATGCAGCATAAATATTATCTGATAAATTAATGATGTTAGCAGTAGCCGAGAAGTTTTTAGCAATAAAATACTTTCCAGAAAAGTCAATTACAAAATTTGAATTTACTAATTCATCTTGTGGAATAGAACCTATTCCTGCTTGTGTTCTAAATTTTCCATTAAAACGTCCATTAAAATTTAATTCATATTTTTGATGCTCTAAAGATATTCCAATGTTAAATTGATGTTTAGATAAATAGGGTAATTCGTCACCACTTGTAACTTCTCCCCATAGATCTTCATTACTTCCAAAACTATTTTTAAACTCTGTATTAGTAAAAGTATAACCTAAAGTAAAAGGGATTTTAATAGTTGATTCTTGATTAGAAAAATCATAGTTTAGAAGCAATTCAAGACCATTAACATCTACTTCTCCAGCATTAAATTGATCTAATGAGCCCGTTCCACCAGTAGCAGCTAAATCACTACCTAATAGGTTGCTATAGTCATTGAAAAATAAGACAGTTTCCCCTCTTAATTTCCCAATGCCAAATCTACTCCCTAACTCATAATTGATGCTTTCTTCAGGTTTTTGACCTACTTGATTGCTAGGAGGTGAAAAACCTTTGTGAATCCCTCCAAAAATTGAAAAATTATTATTGAATTTATAATTAGTACCAACACCAGGAATAAATACTTCTACATTATTTTCTCTAGTAGATAAATTTTCTCCAGTTCTAGAAGGATCACTTCCTCCAAAATTCTCTCTTTGTAAAGAAATATTTTCATAGCGTATTCCGGGAGTAAAAGTCCACCCTTTATACTTTAATCTATAAGTTGTTGAAGCTGCAAATGCGTTAGCACTGCTAATTCGATTAGCGTTTGTGCCAGGGATTCCCGCATTTGATAAACTCAATACTCCATTGTTGATACTATAATCATCTATCCATTGAAAACGATCTTCATCATCGTAGTGGTATCGTAAACCAATCTCTATATCATGAAAAACATCATTATTATACCAGTGGTAATCAAATTTTGTTTGAATTCCTTTTGAATTATACACTCTATTATTGGCTCTTACATTCATAAAATCGTCGCCATCTGAATTAATTTCACCTCTTGCAAACGAAAGATGATTGTTAAAGTTGTCTTGGTTTCCAAAAACTTTGCCAATAGATTGTTTGTCTCCATTAAATGTTATATAGTCTGCTTTATACCAATTTCTTTTAAAATAATTATGATAAGCATTTGTGGTTATTCTGAAATTCTTTGTGAAATCTATAGTATGGGTAAGAACAACTTGTCTGTGAATATTTTTCATTAAATCCTTGGCAGAACCATCATATCTTTTAAAAGGATTTGTTTTAAAATCATTATCGGTTAACCCTAAATATGTTTCGTTCGATTCCTCATCAGAATATTGTAATTTTATATCTAAAGACTGTTTAACAGCTGCTTGTGGAAATAAGTTTACTTTAAATTTTAATACAATATCGTTCTTATCAAAACCTGTATTTTTATTATTAGATAATTTTTTAAAACCATCTGAACCATAATTCAAATATTCTAATGAATACCCAAAATTATTTATGTTATCACCAATAATTGCATGAAATTGAGAAGAATTAAAACTACCATAACTGCTTCTTATTCTTCCACCAAAAGATTCTGGAATTTGATTAGAAATCATGTTAATAGCTCCACCAGTAGTAAATGGTCCATATTGGATTTGACTACTACCTTTTAAAACTTCTACAGCTTCCATCCTAGCTATTGTTGGAAAATAATACGCAGATGAAGCACTGTAAGGAGCAGGAGCAATCAATACACCATCTTCCATCATTGTTATTTTAGAACTTCTTTCTGGTGAAGTTCCTCTTAAACTTATATTTGGCCTCAATCCAAAACCATCTTCCTCATATGTATTTACTCCAGGAACAGTCCTTAATGCTCTGTTTATATCTGTAAAACTAAATTTTTTTAATTCTTTTGGAGAAATATAATATGCAGAACCTGTTCTATTACTTGCTACATATTTATTACCAAATATTAAATTTGAATTAATGATTACTTCATCTAATTTTTGAATTGTATCTATTTTGTTTTTTATTTTTTTTAATTTTGTTTGTGATAGTATTTGAATACTTATTAAGTAAATTGATAGTGTGATAATTCTCTTCATTTTATTTAGACTAATTATAAATAGATTGTTAATTTTATGCAAATATATGTATGAATTTAAGATTTACAAACTTTATTTAGAATAAATAAAAATAATATTAAATAGTAAATTGATAATCAGTACATTATATAGAATGATTATGAATAAGAATAAATGTTTATTTACAGTAGGTAAGTATTTTGTGTATTTTATATTTTTATAATCCTAATAAAAATCTTTATGTTTAAACCTACAAATATTCATGATTCTTTAATTAAAGAAAGAAAAAAAGGGGTGCAATCCGAAGACATTATTGTATGGGTACAATCAATTTTTAATGAAATTAAAACAACCAAACAACCTGTTTTAGAACGCTTATCTGCCTCTCCTATTAGTAGAACTGTGAATGTATTTGATATAGATGAGGTAGATTCTAATGCTATTTTTCATATCTCTCACATAGAAAAAATATGTGTGAATTACAGACTTCGATTCCTGGATACCAAATACTTTAAAGGTTCATATCCCAAAATAGTTGTAGATAAAATTCAAGATCTAGAACACACTCATAACACAGTGTTAGATGGTTTTAAAATTATAGCTCCTTCTAAACTATTTAGATTAGACAAAGCAGACGATCCATTGTTATTTGCTCCCATGGGGAACGGATATTATTATTTAATACACAAATGGGGTACCGATTTGCATCCATTAAGAAGACTAAAATATTGGGGTGTTAAAAACGTAGAGAATCTTGGAATCTCAATCTTTTTGTTAAGTTTACTTTCCACTATCCTAACAAAAAATCTTATCTACGGTGACACCAATCATGTAGGGTATCTATTTATGTTATTTTTATTTTACGTAAAAGGCTATGTAGGAATGTTGTTTTTATTAGGGGCTTCCTCTGGAAAAAACTTTAGTCAATATTCATGGCTTAGTAAATATGATAAAATAAGTTAACAATTCATACAATTATAGATGTTTCTTATCTAGAAAATAAGTTGTAAATTTGGTCGCAATTAATTTTAAGTTAATTGTACAATGATTGCTCACAATTCTAAGATAGTAGGTGAAGGTTTAACATACGATGATGTTCTATTAGTTCCTGCTTATTCAGATGTTCTTCCAAGAGAAGTATCTATTCAAACAAAATTTACACGAAATATTACCATTAATGTACCAATAGTATCTGCCGCTATGGATACAGTTACAGAATCTTCTATGGCTATTGCCATGGCAAGAGAAGGTGGAATAGGGGTGTTGCATAAAAATATGTCTATAGAAAAGCAAGCTCAAGAGGTTAGAAAAGTAAAAAGAGCAGAAAGTGGTATGATCATAGACCCAGTAACACTTCCACTTACCGCTGTGGTAGCTGATGCTAATAATGCCATGCGAGAACATAAAATTGGTGGTATTCCAGTAATTGATAACCAAGGCAAATTAAGAGGTATTGTTACCAACAGAGATTTACGTTTTGAACACAATAATGATAGAGCCATTGTGGAGGTAATGACAGAGAAAAATTTGATTACGGCTCCAGTGGGTACTTCATTAAAGGATGCAGAATCTATTTTGCAGTTAAATAAAATTGAAAAGCTTTTAATAGTAGACGACGAATATAAATTACGTGGGCTAATTACTTTTAGAGATATTACAAAAGTTACTCAAAAACCGATAGCCAATAAAGATAGTTATGGAAGATTACGTGTGGCAGCTGCCCTAGGTGTCACTGCAGATGCTGTAGATAGAGCTAAGGCTCTAGTGAATGCCGGAGTAGATGCTGTAATTATAGATACTGCACACGGACATACAAAAGGAGTTGTAACAGTCTTAAAAGCTGTAAAAAAAGCATTTCCAGCATTAGATGTAGTAGTTGGTAATATAGCTACAGCTGATGCTGCAACTTATTTAGTTAAAGCTGGTGCTGATGCCGTAAAAGTTGGAATTGGTCCTGGTTCTATTTGTACAACAAGAGTTGTGGCAGGAGTTGGTTTTCCTCAATTTTCTGCAGTATTAGAAGTTGCCGAAGCTATTAAAGGGTCTGGTGTTCCTGTTATTGCTGATGGTGGAATCCGTTACACTGGAGATATTCCAAAAGCCATTGCAGCAGGAGCAGATTGTGTAATGTTAGGATCTCTTTTAGCAGGTACAAAAGAATCTCCTGGAGAAACTATTATTTACGAGGGCAGAAAATTTAAATCTTACAGAGGTATGGGATCAGTTGAAGCTATGAAACAAGGTTCTAAAGATCGTTATTTCCAAGATGTAGAAGATGATATTAAAAAATTAGTTCCTGAAGGAATTGTTGGAAGAGTTCCATATAAAGGAAATTTAGATGAAAGTATTCACCAGTTTATAGGAGGTTTAAAAGCAGGAATGGGTTATTGTGGGTCTAAGGACATTGAAACCCTAAAAAATACAGGAAAATTTGTTAGAATAACAACCTCGGGTATTAATGAGAGTCATCCGCATGATGTAGCTATTACTAAAGAGGCTCCAAATTATAGTAGAAGATAATATTATAAATATTTTTACAAAAAAGAGAGAGGTGAAAGCCTCTCTCTTTTTTGTTTTTAACTAAATTGGGATTTTATTTTTTTGGTAAAACTGCTTTTGGTGGCATTTGTTTTGAATCACTTTTAAGACCGCTGCTTGGGGATATACTTTTACCCCTTGTTGTTCCAAGGTAGCGAGTGCATCGGCATTGATATTTTCGATTTCGATAGTCAGTACATCCACCTCTTTGCCAAAATCGACTACAGTTTGGTAATCCATAAGATCACCCTGAACAAAATGGTTACAAGCAATACGCGCCGGAGCCTCAGCACTGGGGTCCATGACTTTGGTTTGCAGATCCCACTGATAGGTGGTGTTGAGAAGCATTTTACCCAACTGTCCTCCTCCAAGTATTCCGATTGTCTGTTTGCTAGAGAAAAATCCCATCTTGTTCTTTTGGCAAAAATACGGATAAGTTTTTTGGATAGGAAAAAAGCCGCCTAAAATGGGTATCTTTGGCCAAAAATTGATATCATGACCAATTTTGTTTTATTTGGAAAACCAGGAGCAGGAAAGGGAACGCAAGCCGCTTTCCTGAAAACAAAATACAACTTAGTTCACATCTCTACAGGAGATTTATTTCGCTACAACATTAAAAACGAAACAGAACTGGGAACTTTGGCAAAATCTTTTATGGATCGAGGGGATTTGGTTCCTGATCAAGTGACCATCGATATGTTGGAAGCAGAAGTAGATCGCAATCCACAAGCGCATGGTTTTATTTTTGACGGATTTCCTAGAACTGAATCTCAAGCAGCCGCTTTAGATGTTTTTCTTGCAATAAAAGAAATGAATATCACAGCCACAGTGGCGCTGGAAGCCGATGACGATATCCTAGTAGCACGTCTTTTGGAACGGGGTAAATCCAGCGGAAGAACTGATGATCAAGACGAATCCAAAATCCGGAATCGATTTGAGGAGTACAACCAAAAAACAGCTCCACTAAAAAAATACTACGAAGGTCAGAACAAGTTTCACAGTATCAATGGAATTGGCAGTATTGAGGAAATTACAGAACGTTTGACGCAACTTATTGATCGATTGTAAAATCAGATGACCGAAGGGAATTTTGTTGATTATGTAAAGCTTTTTGCCAGCTCTGGCAATGGTGGAAAAGGCTCCATCCATCTCCATCGTGAAAAGTTTATCACCAAAGGGGGACCCGACGGCGGTGATGGCGGTCGGGGAGGACACGTGATTATCAAAGCGAACAAACACCTCTGGACACTCTACACCTTTAAATTTAAAAAGCACTTTAGCGCAGGACATGGTGGCGATGGAAGTAAAAATCGAAGCAGTGGGGCACAAGGAGAAGATTGTATCGTAGAGGTACCTTTGGGTACTGTAGTTCGAGATTCAGAAACCAATACCGTTTTATTTGAAATTACCGAGGAGCACCAAGAAGAAATTCTTTTAGAAGGAGGTTTAGGAGGACGTGGAAATTGGCATTTTAAATCCGCTACGCGTCAAACTCCGCGTTATGCACAACCCGGTAGAGAAGGAACAACGCTTCAAATCACGCTGGAGTTGAAGGTATTGGCAGATGTAGGTTTGGTGGGCTTTCCCAATGCGGGTAAATCGACACTCTTGGCCGCCTTGACTTCCGCCAAACCTAAAATTGCAGATTACGAATTTACCACCTTAAAACCCAACTTAGGAATTGTGGAATATCGCGATTACCGTTCCTTTGTCATGGCAGATATTCCGGGGATCATCGAAGGGGCAGCAGAGGGAAAAGGCTTGGGACATTATTTTCTCCGACACATTGAACGAAACTCTATTTTATTGTTTGTCATCCCCGCAGATGTCAAGGACGTAAAAGAAGCTTTTGAGGTGCTCTACAACGAACTTAAAAAATACAATCACGAATTGTTGGACAAAGAATATATGGTGGTCTTATCCAAGGCAGATCTCATGGATGAGGAGCTAAAAAAAGAATATACCGAAGAAATGAACTCCCTCTTTAAAGAAATCCCACACTTGATAATTTCCAGTGTGACTCAATATCAGTTGATCGAACTTAAAGACGTCCTTTGGAAACTCATAACGAAGTAAGATGATTAAAAAACTATTTTTTTTATATAAATGTTAAAGTTAAAGAAAGGTTCTCTCTAATTTAAATATAAGAAATACAAATACTGTTTTTCAAGTGATGAAAAATGGACGTTTGTATGATGGAAATACGTTGGATGAAGTTTATCCAAGAAAGAAAAAAGCAACTGGATTTTGGTGGCAAGAAGAAAAACCGGCTGGATTGCCAGGAATTAAAAATTAAGCAAAAAAATTCAAGAGGTTTAAATTCAAAATTAAAACTTTTAGGTCAAATTGTAATCTCTTTAATAGCAATTTATATTTTATCCGAGCATTCTGAACACAAATTCTTAAGTACTATTTATTCTTTTAAATACTTTACTGCTGTTCGATACATGGATGACGTTCATGCATGCATAATTATCACACCGTTTTCACATGAACAGAAAGACGCATGTCGACTGATCATCGCAGATATGGAAAAAATCTATCCTGATACCCTTACTCTTGAAAAAACTGGCGAGGGATCGACAGACTTCCTTGAATCCACTATTACATAC
>ENA-OWPI01004473-OWPI01004473.1-marine-metagenome-genome-assembly--contig:-NODE-4473-length-11160-cov-2.263015_pt1 | contig 11160 bp, 6 predicted proteins | sample MGYA00238138_ERZ651775 | MGnify/ENA primary metagenome ERZ651775 (study PRJEB26906, sample SAMN06265043) | marine metagenome | isolation source: Helgoland LTER site | place: Germany:Helgoland, sampling...
TTTACAACGAGAACATCCCCGAGGAAGACCGCGTCCCCTCCTGTGTGCGCACCTGCCCGTCAGGTGCCCGTCACTTTGGCGACTTGGGCGACCCGGAGAGCGATGTCTCAAAACTCGTCGCAGCGCGCGACGGCTTTGACCTCATGCCCGAGCTTGGAACAAAACCTGTGAACAAATACTTGCCACCGCGCCTCAAGGACAAGCCTTCCGAGGCGGCGCTTGAACCACAACACACTGACGCTAAAGGCCTTTTTGCATGGCTTGATAAAGCGCTGGAGAAACTCTGATGCATCCAGCTCCCTCTGTCATAGCTTTCACCACGCTCTCAGGCCTCGGCTTTGGTCTCTTGGCGTTTCTCGGCCTTGGCCTGCCGCCTGTCACAGGCTGGGTGTCTTTTGTGTTTTTCTTCCTTGCCTATGCTCTTGCCGTCGGCGGATTGCTCGCCTCTGTTGCGCATTTGGCCAATCCGAAGAACGCCATCAAAGCCTTCAGCCAGTGGCGCTCAAGTTGGCTCTCGCGTGAAGGGATCGCCGCTGTCGCCGCGCTTTCCGTTATGGCGGTCTATGCCATCGCGCTCATCTTCTTTGACACCTATCTGCGCCTTGTCGGCGTGCTCGGCGCCCTCCTCTGCCTGACAACTGTCTTCACGACCTCGATGATTTATACCCAGCTCAAAACCGTGCCACGCTGGAACATGTGGACCACGCCACCCATCTTTATGCTCCACTGCCTCGGCGGCGGCGCTTTGCTTGCAGGCCAGCCGCGCATGGCAGCTGTTTTGCTTGCCATCTTGGGCGCGCTAATGGTCTGGGCATGGATCAAGGGCGATGAAAAGGGCCGTGCAGGCTCAACACTGGAAACAGCCACAGGATTGGGCCGCATCGGCAAGGTCCGCCTGCTCGAGCCGCCGCACTCGGGCGAGAACTATTTGCTCAAGGAAATGGCCTATCAGGTCGGGCGCAAGCACGCACTCAAACTGCGCATCATTGCCTTTGTGTTCGGCATCGCAACGCCTGTGTTGCTTATGCTCTTGCTGTCTGTCACGCACACAACTGCGCTGGTTGCGATCCTTGCGCATCTCGTAGGTATATTTGCAGGCCGCTGGCTCTTTTTTGCCGAGGCCGAACATGTGCAGGCGCTTTACTACGACAGATAACCGACCGCGCGGTTGACTTTTGGCGCGGAGCGCGACACCTTCGCCCGAAACGGCCCTAAAGGAGCGCTCATATGTCTGTTGTCACCACCACAATGCACGGCGATATCGCCGTGCTCACCATCGACAACCCACCTGTGAACGCCGCGTCCCAAGCGGTACGCCAAGGTCTGATGGACGCGCTCATCGCAACAGAAAAGAGCAAACCTGCCGCCGTTGTGCTCACCTGTGCGGGACGCACTTTTGTTGCAGGGGCGGATATTCGCGAGTTTGACAAACCCTTCCTTGAGCCAATGCTGCCCGACCTTCTCAATGCAATCGAGGCCGCAACCCGCCCTTGGATCGCTGCCATTCATGGCACCGCCCTTGGTGGCGGATTTGAGCTGGCGCTCGCCTGCTCTCACCGTATCGGGGCCCCATCCGCGAAGATCGGCCTGCCCGAAGTCAACCTCGGCCTCATCCCTGGCGCAGGCGGCACTGTGCGTCTGCCTCGACTGATCGACCCCGTTGAGGCCGCGCGCCTCGCGGTCACGGGTAAACCGATCAGCGCGAGCGAGGCCCATAAGCTTGGACTCTTTGACGCCATCGCCGAGGGCGAACTGCTCGATGCTGCCATCGCGCTGGCGAAGGACGCCGCGGCAAAGCCCCTGCCAACGCCTTTGCTCACCCGCGCTGCGCCAGAGGTCGAGCGCGCTGCATGGGACGCGGCCATCGCCAAGCTCACCGCAAAAGCGCGTGGTCAGAACTCGCCGCATGAGGCCGCCGCCGCCGTGCGTGATGCCCTTGATCATAGCGGAACAGACGCCCTGAAGCTTGAGCGCGAGCGCTTCATGCGCCTCAAAGGCTCGCCGCAGTCCGCAGCTCTGCGCTATATCTTCTTTGCAGAGCGTACAGTTGGCAAATCTCCTCGCACCAAAGGCGTAGCGCCCCGTCCGCTCGCTCAGATCGGCGTTGTCGGCGGTGGAACCATGGGCGCAGGCATCGCTGCCGCTGCGCTTCTGTCTGGCCTTAAGGTCCAGATGATCGAACGCGACCAAGACGCCACCAATGCGGGCGCCGCTCGCGTCGAAGGCATCCTCGGAGGCTCATTGAAACGTGGGCTGATTTCTGAGGCAAAGCACACCGCCTTGCTGGCCAGCTTCAACACCGACAGCAATTACAACGCGCTGGCCGAGGCCGACCTCGTCATTGAAGCCGTTTTTGAAGACATGGACGTAAAGAAGCAGGTTTTCAAAGCGCTTGAAGCCGCTTGCAAGCCAGAGGCCGTGCTTGCCACCAACACATCCTATCTCGACGTAAACGAGATCGCTGCAAGCGTAGCAGACCCCTCCCGCGTCATCGGACTGCACTTCTTCTCACCAGCACATATCATGAAACTCTTGGAGATTGTCGTGCCAAACAATGTGGCCGATGATGTGCTCGCAACGGCCATTCAGCTCGCAAAGGCCCTGCGCAAACTGCCCGTTCTTGCAGGGGTTTGCGACGGTTTCATCGCCAATCGCATCATGTCGTCCTATCGCCGCGAAGCGGATTATCTGCTTGAGGATGGTGCCCTCCCCCATGAGGTCGACGCCGCTATGCGCAATTTTGGCATGCCGATGGGCATCTTTGAAATGCAAGACCTTGCAGGGCTTGATATCGGCTGGGCCGCACGCAAACGCCGCGCCGCCACGCGCCCTGCCAGCGAGCGCTATGTAGAGATCGCTGATCACATTTGCGAGCAAGGTCACTTTGGCCGCAAGGCAGGGCGCGGCTGGTATCTTTACGGCGAAGATGGCAAGCCCGCGCGCAACCCAGAAGTCGAGGCGCTGATCATCGCGGCATCCGCCCGCAAAGGCATCCCGCGGCAGAGCTTTACCGAAGAAGAGATCATGGCGCGCATCCTCGGCTGCATGCAAAGCGAGGGCGCGGCTATTCTGGCCGAAGGCATCGCCGCCTCACGCGAAGATATCGATGTGACCATGGTCAATGCCTTTGGCTTCCCACGCTGGATGGGCGGACCAATGTTTATGAAAGACGCCTAGGCGCTCAAGGCGTCCACCTCTGTTAGCACCTCAGCGAGCACTGCAAGGATCATATCGACGCCCTCTTCATCAATCGTGAGCGGCGGGCGAATTTTCAGGATATTGTCAAACGGCCCTTCACAGCCGAGCAATATCCTATGTTCGCGCATACGGTTTTTGACATAGTCAGCCGCGTCTGTTGCAGGCGTTCGAGTGACAATGTCGCTCACAAGATCTACGCCAATGAACAGCCCGTAACCACGCACATCGCCAATGACAGGGTGCACAGCCTGCAAATCACGAAGCCCCGAGAGCAGGCGCGCACCCATCAGATTTGCATTTTCCATCAACCCTTCATCATCAACAATATCAAGAACTTCAGTGCCAATACGGCATGACAGCGTGGAGCCCCCGAACGTCGAGAAATACTCTGGCCCCTGCGCAAAAGCCTCCGATATGGCTCTTGTCGTCACCACTGCGCCAATGGGGTGCCCATTGCCGATGGGCTTGCCCAATACCACAATATCAGGCAGAGCACCTTGCTCTTCAAAGCCGAAATAATACGCGCCAAGCCGTCCCAGCCCCGTCTGCACCTCATCTGCAATACAAACACCGCCAGCGGCACGGATATGCTCATACACAGCAGGCAAATACCCCTTCGGCGGAATGATCTGCCCGCCCACGCTTGGAAAGGTCTCGGCAATAAACCCCGCCAGTTTACCCCCCTTGGCCTTGATGCGCTCAACCGCCTCGTTCACCTGCGCCGCGTATTTCTCAGCGCGCTCAGGATCGTCGCGGCGATATCGCCCGCGGTAGTCGTCGGCCACATCCACAAGCTGAACCCAGTCGGGCTGTCCCACGCCCCCCTTGGCGTTAAATTTGTAGGCAGAGATATCAATCGCGCCAGTGGTATTGCCGTGATAGCCGTGATCGGGTGTGATCATATCGCGCCCACCAGTCGCCGCACGCGCTAGGCGAAGAGCCAATTCATTGGCCTCGGAGCCCGAGTTGACAAAATAACAAACATCGAGCCCTTCGGGCATCTTCTGAGTGATCTTCTCAGCAAAAGCCACCTGAGCAGGGTGCAAATAGCGTGTGTTTGAGTTCATCCGCTTGAGCTGGTCCGCCGCCACCGCCTGAATACGCGGATGCGCATGCCCCACGTGAGGCACATTGTTATATGCGTCCAAATAGGGCCGGCCCCACTCATCAAACAAGTGATGCTTCCAGCCCCGCAGGAGCATAACCGGTTCGGCATAGCTAAGCTTCAAATTGCGCGCAAAACGCGCGTGGCGCTCAGCCTGCACAACCTCCTTGTCGCGCGTGACATAGCCTGTCTTTTCATCTGGCAGATTCAAAAGCGCCGCTGGGTTGGGGCAGACCGCGCCCCAGAGATACATCTCGTCTGGGTCCGCAACACCGGGCCAATCACCGCCCATCCCGTCTGTCGTAAGCGCGAGCTGAAAGTGCACATGCGGCGCCCAACCGCCCGATTGGGTCTTGTCTCCCAGATGCGCCAGCAGCGCGCCCTTTGGGACAATGTCCCCAACGGAGAGCCGCTCGCATATCTCGGGGTTGAGATGGCCATAAAGCGTATAAAACTTGTCGCCGGCAGGAGTGGCGTGTTCAAGGATGACGACGCCACCATAATCGAGGTGTGCCGGTCGGTATTCCACAACATGCACCCTCCCCGCGAGTGGCGCATAAATCTTTGTCTGCGCGGCCGCAAAGCCGTCCACAGCTATATGCACTGTGCGGCGGTTAGAGGCCTTCCAAGGCCCACGGCGAAAGAATGACGCCGTATAAATCAATCGCGGTTCGTTATAGTAGCCAAGCCAGATTCCGCCTTCGATGTCATACTCTGTGCCCACAACAGCCGCCTCCTCAAGCGGCAGATCAAACGGGTTGATCGGGCTTGCAGAGTTTTCGACCGACAACGAACCCATAGGCGCATCGCTCAGATCCTCGCCAAAGAGTGGCGCAAAATTACCGCGTTCGCTTTCGATCCACGCCATGACGCGCGGGGCCGCCTCAACCACAGCCAAGCCACAGGCTGCCCGAAGCCGCGCGCGCAAAAGTCCCGCGTCTTCCACCTCGCGCTCCAAAAAAGCCCAAGCAGGCGCTTGAGAAATCACCACATATGGGTCATCAGGCGTTTCTTTCGCCATCAGCGTCGAGTTGACCACGCTCACCGCAAGACGCATCCGCAAAAGCGGCCAAAGCAAATCAAGTTCATCGCCCGTCAATGGATAGGCCTCATGATAGCCCGCCACAGCCGCCGCAAGCGCCTGTTCGGGCGCATCTTGATCAAGCACCAAATAGGCACAAGCAATCGCAAGCTCACAAATACGCGGGCTGGCGCACATATCGCCCAGATCAATCAGCCCCGTGACATGCGGCGCGGCGGTGAGAGAGCCACTCACCAAGATATTGTAATCATTGAGATCATTATGAATCGCCACCTGCGGCAGCGCTGTGAGCACTGGTAACAGCGCCTCATACTCAGCCAAAATCTCGCCAAGCAAAGCACGCCGCGCAGGCTGCGTTATGGCGTCAAGCGCGTCTCTGATCCAGCCAGCCTGCATCAGGTTCCACTTGAAATCACGCGCCAAAGCGGGATGTGTAAAATCCGCCAAGGCAAGATCCATCGCACCAAGCTTCGCGCCGACCTCAGCGACAAGCGCAAGCGTCTTGGGGAGGGTTTCGGCATAGACGCGCCCCTCACACTTCTCCAAAAGCCAGACAAGGCGCCTATCTCCCGCTTCGTCTGAAACTTCTATGTAGTTTTCCCCTGAAGGTGTGTTCACAATATTGGGGACAGGAACGTCAGGTGCGCTCGCAGATATATGGCCAAAAGCCCCACACTGAAGCGCGACAAACTCCGCCTCACAACCCGGTCGCATGACCTTGAGCACATAAGCCTGCCCTTCTGTCTCAGCGAGGAAATTGAGATCATACTCGCCATCAAGCCGTGTCAGATCCGCCTCAATACCCCAATGGGTCTTCAGTGCCGCCTGCCAATATGTGCTCATGATGCCTCCCCCAACTCAGTGATGACACGAGCAAACCACAGCCCTGCAGGCAGCGCCAGCCCTCGACATCAAAGACGTCGGATCGCACTCAATATTTCTGTTTGTCTTCTGCGCATTCTGCGGCAAAGCTGCCCAAAGAAATGACCTTACCAGCCCCGAAAGGCATCCCATGGATCGCGCCGAAATCGTTCACCAAAACTTTCTGACACGCCTCGCGGCTGGTGACTTTCCAAGCGGTAAGCCCGCAACAGACGCCCTCTCAAAGGCAGAGGCCGTCAGCCTCTTTCGCACCCAATGCCTCAGCCGCGCACTCGACCGTACCAGCCGTGCCATGCAAAAGGCGGGCCAAGGCTTTTACACGATCGGCTCCTCAGGTCACGAGGGCATGGCTGCCGTCGCCGCAGCCCTGCGTCCTAGTGATATGGCCTTTCTGCACTACCGCGACGCAGCCTTTCAGCTTGGCCGCGCTGAGCAAGTGCCTGGCCAATCCGCGCTCTGGGATATGCTCTTGTCTTTTGCTTGTTCCTCGGAAGACCCGATCTCAGGCGGGCGTCACAAGGTTCTCGGCTCGCGCGCCCTTATGATACCGCCACAGACCTCGACCATCGCCAGCCACCTGCCCAAAGCGATCGGCGCGGCCTATAGCGTGGGTCTGGCGCGCCGCCACCCCCCGGAGCATCGGCTTTTGCCCGAGGACGCGATTGTCGCCTGCTCCTTTGGCGATGCCTCCGCCAATCACTCCACAGCTCAAGGCGCTTTCAATACAGCGGGCTGGGCCTCTTATCAGTCCAGTCCCCTGCCGCTGCTCTTTATCTGTGAAGACAACGGCATCGGCATCTCGACACCAACCCCCGACGGATGGATCGCCGCCAGCTTTCAAAGCCGCCCCGGACTCAAATATTTCCACGGCGACGCGCTTGATATCTATGACGCCTATACCGCAGCCCAGCGCGCCGCCGACTACGTGCGCCGCCGACGCAAGCCTGCTTTCCTGCATCTGCGCACCGTTCGCCTCTATGGTCACGCAGGGGCCGATATGCCCACAAGCTATATGTCCAAAAGTGCGGTTGAAGCCGAAGAAGCCAATGATCCGTTGCTTCACTCTGTGCGCCTTCTAACAGATGCAGGCGCGCTTACCCCATCAGACGCGCTTGAGATATACACCGAAACTCTGGAACGCGTTACGCGCACCGCCGCAGAAGCCGTCCAGCGCCCGCGCCTTGCAACAGCCCGCGAGGTCATGGCCTCAATTGTCCCACCAAAACGTTCCGTAACTCCAAGTAACGGCCCCAGCGCCGAGACCCGTGCTGCAACTTTTGGCAGCGACATAAGCGCAATGGATAAACCGCAGCCCATGTCTCGCCTCATCAATTGGGCGTTGAATGACCTGATGCTCGCCCATGAAGAGATTGTGCTCTGCGGTGAAGATGTCGGGCGCAAAGGCGGCGTCTATGGCGTCACCCAGCGGCTGCAACAGCGCTTTGGCGAAGACCGTGTCATTGATACTTTACTCGATGAGCAATCTATTCTCGGCCTCGCCATCGGAATGGCCCAGAACGGATTTATCCCTGTCCCCGAAATTCAGTTTCTTGCCTATTTACATAACGCAGAAGACCAATTGCGCGGCGAAGCAGCCACGCTGCCGTTCTTCTCCAACGGCCAGTTCACGAACCCGATGGTGCTGCGTATCGCTGGGCTTGGCTATCAAAAGGGGTTTGGAGGGCACTTTCACAACGACAACTCGATCGCCGTATTGCGCGATATCCCAGGTGTAATCATCGCCTGCCCCTCAACAGGCGCGGACGCGGCCATGATGCTGCGGGAATGCGTTCGCCTTGCGCGCGAAGAGCAGCGCGTGGTTGTGTTTCTCGAACCAATCGCGCTCTACCCCATGCGGGACTTGCAAACCGATGGCGATAACGCATGGATGTGCAGCTACCCTCCTCCAGACGAGAGCATCGCCTTCGGGCAGATCGGCCAGCACGGCGCAGGAACCGACCTTGCTATCGTGACCTACGGCAACGGTCATTACCTCTCGCGCAAGGCCGAGGCTGATTTGCGCGCCAAGGGCATCGATCTCAGGATCATTGACCTGCGCTGGCTTGCTCCTCTGCCCGAAGAGGCGCTGCTTTCGGCCGCCAAAGGCTGCAAAAACGTTCTGATCGTTGACGAATGCCGCCGTACAGGCGGCCAAGCCGAGGCCCTCATGGCGCTCTTTGCAGAGGCGGGCCAAAGTCGCCTCGCCCGTGTCACCGCGCAAGACAGCTTCATTGCCACAGGCCCCGCCTATGGCGCAACCTTGCCCGATGAAGCCCAAATCATCGCCGCGGCAGAGGCTCTTGTCCTATGAAGCGGGCGGTGGTCATCTGCCCGGGACGCGGAACCTATAACAAGCCCGAACTGGGAAGCCTGATGCGGCTCAACCCCGACAAGACCGAACTGTTTGAGAGTTTTGACACGATCCGCCGCACCAACAGTCAAGAGACACTGGCAGAGCTTGACGGGGCGGCTAGCTATTCTATCGCCAAACATACCCGCGGTGACAACGCATCCGCACTAATCTACGCCGCCAGCTACGCCGACTTCCTCTCGCTCAAAGACATTGACGTCGTCGCCGTCACTGGAAACTCAATGGGCTGGTACTCCACGCTCGCTTGCGCAGGCGCGTTGAGCGCGGATCAGGGCTTTTGCCTCGTCAACACGATGGGTCAGTTGATGCATGATAGCCTCATTGGCGGACAGCTTGTCTACCCGATCACAGACGACACATGGCAGCCAGACACCACCCGGCGCGCAGAGGTGATCCACCTCATGACAGAGATCGCGCAGAAAGCCGGCCATAAGCTCGCGCTCTCGATTGACTTGGGCGGAATGCTTGTCCTCGCTGGCAATGAAGCGGGCCTAGCTGACTTTATGAAGCAGGCTAAACCACAGGGGCAATTCCCACTCCGCCTGCACAACCACGCAGCCTTTCATACCGTGCTGCAAGAGCCCGTTGCACGCGCGGCCCAAGACCGCTTTGGCCCTGCGATGTTTGCACAGCCTAATATCCCCATGATTGACGGACGTGGCGCGATCTGGTGGCCCCACGCGACAGACACTGACGCGCTCTATAACTACACCCTAGGCGATCAAATCACCGCACCCTATAATTTTGCAAAAGCGGTCACAATCGCCGCTCGCGAATTTGCGCCTGATCTCTTCATTGTCTTGGGCCCCGGAACAACCCTCGGCGGCGCCGTGGCTCAGTCCCTTATTGCCGCTGGATGGCAAGGCATGGGCTCAAAATCAGACTTCCAAACCCGTCAAAGCCAAGCCACCCTGCTCACAGCAATGGGACGCGCTGACCAACGGAATCAGGTCACAACCTAAATCCGCAGCACCACATGAAATCCAGCCATAAATTAAAAGGTAATGGCGGAGCAAGTGGTTCAGGCACTCAACTCTCTCTCGTGTCAAAGGCTGCTATTGCGCAGCTTAGCGAGTACCGAAAAGTATCTATAAATTCTCAAAACGTGAACCAAGTCGAGCGAACAGAAGATCGAACACAAACCGTCATTTACGTTCTATGAAAATGCTACACTCCTTCGATCTCGACATGAGGTTATCGATACCCGCGCTAATATCAACGCGCCAACGTTCACCAGTCTCATCGACGTCGAAGTAGACAACCCTGTCATGAAAATGGCGAACTTCATGCCGGCTTTTGGGGTCCATTGCCAACTCACCAGTATAGTTTCGTTCAATCTCGTGGCGCAATTCTCTGGCTTGGAAAGCAGCAGAGTCATCTGAGTTATCAGAATTCCAGACAACTTTGAGCTCGCCAATGCTTATGTCCAACCTTTGAAGCTGGGCGAGGAAATTCGAAAGGCTCTCGCGGCCATGCTGCCGGGCTGCACACCAAGGATCTTCAATCGTCATTCGGACTAATTGTCCTGACAACGAGGAAAACGCCGGTTCCAGATTCCGAACATCCCCTGGCCTAAATCGATGAATAGAAAGGCGATCAATAAGAGTAGACAAATACGACGTCTTCGTTTTGGCCGCTTCTATTATCTTCGCTGCGTTGCGACCTGCCCAAGTGTCGGATGGAGCGCGCGCGCACCGAAAGATTACACCCTCTCCGAAGCCAGCCAAAGCTGCTGAGTGATCTTCACTATAAAAAAGTTCCTCAATATCGCCATTACCGAAAAGGGTTAGACGCGGTGCACCTTTTGAAACAGCTTCTGGCATCGTCGGAAAAACAAGCCTCCCATAATCTTCCATTGGCCTCAAGATCGCAGCAACTTGTCGGTCCAACCAGTTCGCATTCCCCACGTCAGGGGTAATCCCCCCATTTTTAGCGGGGTGCGATCGTAGAATTCACGCGGCCATTTTCAGTTTCATAGCGGGTGTTATGCCGCCGATGCCCATATTCGGGCGGTCATTGTTGTAAGTCCAGAGCCATTGTGTGGCGAAGTCTTGCGCCTCCTCGATGTTTTCAATGATGTGTTGGTCCAACCATTCATGCCTGACCGTGCGATTATAGCGTTCGATGTAAGCGTTCTGTTGCGGCTTTCCGGGTTGAATGTGCTGGATGGTAATACCTTGTTTTTCAGCCCATTCTAACAGCTTTCCACTGATATATTCTGGGCCATTATCAACCCGAATAGTTTCTGGTTTTCCACGCCATTCGATGATCCGGTTGAGGCTGCGAATGACCCTTTCGGCAGGGAGAGAAAAATCAACCTCGATACCAAGCCCTTCGCGGTTAAAGTCGTCCAGCACGTTCAACAGCCGGAATGCACGACCGTCACCGAGACGATCCACCATGAAATCCATAGACCACGTCATGTTCGGCGCGTCCGGCACGGCCAGAACGTCAGGTTTGTCGCGTTTCAAGCGCTTCCGGGGCTTGATTGTCAACCGGCAGGGTATTGCGCAGCAATGTCCCGAGAGGGGCGCAGGTTCAACTCCAGCTCGCAGTAGATCC
>ENA-OWPI01004474-OWPI01004474.1-marine-metagenome-genome-assembly--contig:-NODE-4474-length-11157-cov-7.611191_pt1 | contig 11157 bp, 26 predicted proteins | sample MGYA00238138_ERZ651775 | MGnify/ENA primary metagenome ERZ651775 (study PRJEB26906, sample SAMN06265043) | marine metagenome | isolation source: Helgoland LTER site | place: Germany:Helgoland, sampling...
CCAGACACCCTAAACTAGCAACCTTGCTCATATGCTCTCTTTCGAGCCTTGTCGCTACTTTCTTCTTTGCCATACGATTGCTTGTTTCCCATATTTAGTTTCTCGTCTTATACCAGAGTCTATCACAAGATTTAACTCTTGTAACTCATGGCATCTTGCACAAGCTGAACTTAAAGGTATTTCTAATTCATCAGCTATCTCATAATTAGTTAAAGATTTAAGTTTAATTAAATCATAAACTTGTTCTCTTTTAGTTTTAATCTTAGGCTTTATTGTGGCTAATGCTTCTTGGCTAGTCTTAGTGTAATTACAAGACTCGTAATCAGTATCAAATATATCTAGTTGCTTCATCTCGTTTTCTCCCTATTAGGTGCTGGGCTTCTGGAGAGAGAGGCCAGAAAAACCCAACACAGTTAAGTATATGATATGAAAATAAATACTTATATCCTTTCGGATAATTCTCTCTAACATATTTTTTATTTATAATCATATCTTTAATTGATTCGTTTATAATTAATTTTAAGATAAAAAAAAGAAAATTCTAACGAAATTAGAAAAATAAAATAAAATTGCTTAAATAAGCTATATTTTACGCCAAAAAAAACATTTGCATAATACAACCATTCTGGTACTTTATTTGTATGTTAAATATAAATGATCTAGTTTGGTTAAAGCAACATGATTATAAAGGAGAGTGTTGGACACTAGGTAGAGTTAAAGGTTTTACAAAAAAAATGATTAAATGTGAAGATTTAGCTAGACCTGATGTTAAACAAGAAATTTATCATGTAGGAAACTTTAAACCAACTAATGTCAGAAAACTAACCCAAGAAGAACTAAAGGAGAGAGAAACATGGATAAACTAATATCAACTTATAAAGATTTTTATATTTATAAGTTAGGAAAAGATAGAGGTGGTAAATTTATAATCGCACATACAAAAGGTGCTGGTTATGTTTGGTATGAAAATAATAGACCACTTCTTTTTAAGAATGAAAATGAAGCTGTTAATAAAATTAACAAAATTGATAGTGAATATAATTTAATTACACAAGGGAGAGCATAATGAAAACATGGTCAAAAATAAAAATAGATGGAGATGATGTTTGGACACAAACACCTAAAGAAACTAAATCTTTCTATAATAAATTAAATAAATTAGAGGGAGATGATTTAAGATTAGAAATTGCAAAACCTTTTTTACCAAAAAATGTTTTAAAAATGACTAAGAAAAATCAAATCAAATATATCAATAAATCTGATGAGCAATTTTATGATTCAGTAATGAAAGTTGATATTAAATTAACTAAAGCTGGAGATGTTAAAGAAAAAAACAAATCTGGTAGATGGGAGTATGTATAATGAAAAAAATAGCATACTACACTTTAGGTTTTATTTTTTCAGCTTTTTGTTTAACTGCAATCATGTTAGGTTGCTTACATGTATGGAGTATATAATGAGAATACCAACTAACTCAAACTTTACTAAAGAGATGTCTAAAAGACTACAGAGAATAATTAACCCTCAAACTACATTAGAGGAGTTACAGAATTTACAGGACGAGATGAAGATGATTAACCCTGTAGATACTCATTTGTTAAATCAAGTGAGTCAACTAAAGGAAAAAGCAAATGGACAAGAAACTTCCAAAGTTGCAAATGCAGTACGACAAGTTCATAATGAAAGAAAAGGATTTGTTGCAAAAACTGTTAGCACTAAAGGAAAAGAAAAAAGTTACAGCTTGGAAACTACATCAAATTAAATACCACCAAGCAACTTTATAGAGAGGAAAAAAATATATTGATATGAAAAACATACTTTTAATTGCCATCTTTGTCTGCTTATTACAAGCCTGTAGCTATCGCCCAATTATTGATACTGCTGGAAGATCATCAGCTTCATTTAATGAAAGCCAATCTAAAGAAATAACTAATGATATAATGATTTGTAAAAATTTAGCTAAACAGCATACTAATACTTTAGTCGAGTCTTATAAAGTAGTTCATAATTTGTATTTAAGACCAAGCACTTTATGGCTTATGCCTAAAGCTGAATATACAAATAAAAAATTAGTTAAAAATTGTCTTTTGGGGAGAGGTCATAATGTTATTAACTAAAAAACACCAATACAAATATTTAATGGAAAAGCTAAAGTTTAAATACCTAGACCTTAAATACAGAGAAGAAATTTCTACTAATACTGACTCTGATCTTATTAAACATGAATTAGATTTCTATAATGAATACTATTACAGATTAGATTTCTATTCTGATTGGCTAGAACGAATTAATAACAAATATAACTATATGGGAGAGAAAAATGCAGCTTAATGTTAAAGAAGCAAGTATTGTTGAATTATATGCTTACAAAATTATTCTATTAAAACAAATTAATGAAAACAATAGATTAATAAAAGAAATTGATAAAAAAATAATCAAGGAGAAAGAAAATGCACAAACCAAGAACTAATACGACTATCGAAGAAATCAATAAATCACTTATTGAGTTAATGGCTCAATGGAGAATAAGTGAAAAAGATGATGAGTTAATCTTTACTAAGATTGTAGGATTACAATTAAAGAAGATTAGGCTTATGAGAGGTTACACGCAGACTAGAGTGGCCAAAGCAATTAATATTACATTCCAACAGATTCAAAAATATGAACGTGGAACTAATGAATGTAAGGCAATTAACCTTAAAAAATTATCGGAATATTTTGATGTTTCATTTGACTATTTCATAAAACCGATATTAGATGCTAATTTAACATTTATAACAAAAAGGAGAGATGGAAATAATGTATATCCGTTTAAACAAGACTACGTGGCAAGATAAAAGAATCAAAGCCATGAATAAAATTATAAGCAATTATAATTTAAGCACAGAAACATTTATTGAAGAATATAACAGAGTATGTGTTTCTAAAGCAGAAAACAAAAAACAATATAAGGGAGAGAAAAATGACAATCGTTAATACAGAGCATGGACACACAGTTGAGTTCAATCAAGAAAAGCACGTCTATATTCATAACAACGAATATGTAGTTGGGACAAGTACAATACTTGGTAAGTTAGCTAGTCCAATGTTAGAGAATTGGAAAATAAGCAATCAAGTAAATGCTTTAAAAGATGAGATGGAACGTCAAGGTATTCCATTAGATAAAATAGACTCCATAGTTATTAATGCTAAAGCTAACGCAAGAAAGCAAGGTGATGGCATATTATCTATTGGTTCAATGGTTCATAAATTTTGTGAGTTATGGGTTAAGGGACAACCCTTTACTGAACCAAGCGACCCTGTAGTTAAAGGTTGCTTTGATAAATTCAAAAGATTTTGGACTAAACATAAATTGAAACTTATAGAGTCTGAAAAAATTTTATACTCTGAACGTGGGTTTTGTGGAACTGTTGATCTGATTGCAGAAGATTCACAAAAAAACTTATGGCTCATAGATATAAAAACTTCAAAAGGAATATTTGTAAATATGGTGCATCAACTTCATGCTTACAAACTTGCTTATGAAGAACAAACAGGCAAGAAAATACATAAGATGTATGTTGTTAGGCTTCCTAAAGATAAAGCAGACTTTGAAGCTAGACAAATCTTGTATAAAAAAGAACACATTAAAGCATTTCTTGGATTACTACATTGTCATAAATCCGAGTTACTATTTAATGAATCAGTAAGACAATACAATAAACTAAAAAAAGGAAAAAAAAATGTATCAAAATAATAAATCAACCTACTCAATGCCATTTTGTGGATTAACTTTAAAGTTATATGAAACAGGCAAAAAAGCACCTAGCTATGAATATAGTGCTTCATCAACTAAAGCTAAGTTTATGTGTAGTTTAACTAAAAAATTATATGGAATTAGCCAAGTGATGGAATGGTATAACACACCAGAAGTTCAGGCTTATGCTAAAGCTGGTTATAATCTTAAATGGGGTTCTAAAATTCAACAAGCTAAAGAAACTAAATATGGTGCTGACACCGAGCAAGTAGTAACTCTTTATATGGTTAAGCCTTATCAGGGTGGACAGAATATTGATGGTATGAAACCTATTGGTCAATCTATGCCACCACAAGCAACTCAATTTGCACCAGACAATGCTCAACCAGTTAGTATGTCTGATTTAACTGATGATGAAATACCATTTTAATTATGACAGATACAGAAATACAAATCAAAGCACTTGTAAGTGAAATTCATAATCTAAAAAAGGATTTTGCTTTTAAACTAGAAGAAATCCAAGCTTTATACATGGAAAATAAAAAGCATAGGGAGATGTCTGAAAAGTTAGAGTTAGAAAACAAACATCTTAAACAACAGATAAAGCAGTTGGAAGAAGAAGCTGAATCAATGTTAAACCACCCATGATTATATTTGGAAAACCAATACATAGAAAATACAATAGACTTGTAGTAAAAATTGTATCAATAATATTTATTATAGTTATATCAATAGGGTTAATGTCTTGTGATAAATTAGAATTTGACCCTACTACAACTACAATAAAATATATGTTAAAGGAGAAAAAGAATGAGCAATCTATTAAGTAATAAGTCATATGAAGAATTAGAGTTAGCTTCTCAAGAGTGGTCAAATGCTCATAAAAGAGCAATCGTTCTTGATGAGGGTCGTAAAGCAACTTATTCTAAATGTTTCTTAAAACATAAGTTAGATTCTAAAACTGTTATTGAAGCTGAACATAAGGCCAGAACAGATGAAGAATATAAAGCGATTGTAGAACAATATGCAATAGCTGAAGAACAACTTATTAAAGCTAGGTATCATTATAACAACCTTGATAAATATGTAAGTTTAAAACAATCAGAGTTAAAAAGAGATTTAGCTTTGAATAGTAAAGTTTAATGAATTTCACTAACGAGAATTGTGATTTAGTTCCCTTTGTTAATCAGTTAGTGAATAGAGTTATTAGCGAGAGTTAATAATTTGGTCTAAGGGTGGTTTGCTCTCTCTCTCCACCCTAGATTTAATTTCTAGTTATTTCAAAATATTTAAGGTCAGTATCTTTTTTAATACTTGTATAAGAATATTCATAATTAATTAAATCTACATCTTCTCTTTTTTTGATTTCTTCAATCATGTTATTAACTTTTGTAAAGTGTGGAAAAGTATCTATAAATTTGAAATGAATATAACTGCCTAGTGGATTGTTTGAGGTTTCTAATTGTATTTCTAAATCAGTAATTACAGCATCAACTTTTATTTTGTCCATCAGGACATATTACTTCTTTTTGTTCCTGTTTAAAACCTTATCTGTCATTTTAGTTGAGAATGTTGCAGTAAATACAATAATAACTAAATACCAAACACTATCAGGTAAATCATTTATAATTCTTACCCATTCTTCAAAGTTATCTCTAGTGCTTTCAAACCACCCTGTACTTAACATTGATATAAGCCAAATCATTAATATTTCATCTTTCCAACTTTTATCTTGGCTTTTGATTCTAACTATATCTGTATCTTTAGCGGCTTCTATTTCTGCGGCTCTTATTGTTTTAACTTTTTCAGCTTTGTGTTTGAAATGGTCAGTTACTTTACCAACTGCTAATTTTGTAAGTGGGTTATTTAATAAACTAAATATCATAAGTAAGTATTACCTGTAAAAAATAATAATGTTATCCAATATAACACAAGAGCAGAATAAATTAAATGAGTAAAGTTCATTCAGGCTTAATATTCCTTATTTTTTATTTTGCAATAATTGAATTTGAAGATCGCAATAATGTTTAATTTTTTCTAAATCTTCGACTCCATTTTTCTTATCAAATCTGCAAATATACTTAATCACACAACCTTGAATAAAAGATAGGTTATTTTTTGAAATAAACTCGATTGGGGCTATGGCAAATGATTTATAGTGCTTACCACCTATTTGCTTATCAGTAGCCTTTAAATTGGCTCTATGAGGCTTTAAACTAGACAATTTTACCTATCCAATCCCCTTTTTTATCTAAAACCATAGGAAGTAGTCTTGGAACTCCATCTAGGATAATTCCACAACCAAGTATAAATCTAGTTCTAAAATTTTTAGCATATTCAAATGCCATTGATTTTTGATCTGTTAAACAACCTACGTTCATTCCAAAGAATAGGTTATCTGGGTTAGCCCACCAAGAGATTACAAACTTTGTATGATAGTGTCCTTGAACAGCACTCATTCCCATAGCTTGGCTTGTTTTTAAAATATCAGCACTCATACCATGAGTAAAAAAACATCTCTGGCCATTAGACATAGTTAAGGTTAAATTATCTACCCACTTCCACTTTTTAGTTCCTAAAAAATCTCCATAAGATTTAATAAATTGTTTGCTCATTCCAAACTTTAATGCTCGTCTAAATACTAAACTAGAATGGTTACTATCTACTTCTGTAACATCTGGAAATATACCCTCTAATTCTTTAATATATTTTCTTGTTAAATTAAGTTCATCTCCAGCATTAGGTAAATCTGGGTTAGAGTCGTGCATAGATATATTGTGAAAATCAATTGAGTCACCGATATTAACAATTCTATCTGGCTTAAATTCTTTTTTGATTTCTTTTAAAAATTTGATTGCGTCTTTGTGATGATATGGAATGTGCATATCAGATATAATTAATATTCTCTTATGACTCATGCAATTAATACTTGTACCTATTTTTAGGTAATTGTAAAGGTTTAGACCTTATCTAACAAAGTAACTATGACATATGCCATAGCACTAATTAAAGAGCCTGTGCAGATTAATAAAATCTTCTCTAATCTTTTTACTCTTTCTTCAATGATACTAATTTTTTGGTGTGTTAGTTTCTGCATTATTCTACAAAGTTTTTCATGTGATTCTATTTTTTGTAAAGCAGATTTAGTCATTACTTTTTCTTTCTTGGCTTATATTTTTTGATGCCTTGTGAGATGAAGATGTTTTTATATAAAGAAACCTTTTTACCAAACTTTTTATCAGCTTTTCTTTTTACAGCTTTATATGCTTTAGACTTTTTGTTAAAAGATTTTGGTTTCCCTAATCTTTTTGGTCTAGCTTTGGCATATATAGGTTTCTTCTTCATTACTTCTTCTTCTTCTTTTTAGCTTTAGATTTCTTTTTAGGTGGTCTTCCTTTTTTACTTCCGTATGTTCCCATTCCTCTTGGCATAATATTCTCCTATTAGTTAGTTAGTTTTCCACCAGACCATTTTGCTTCTGGTAATCCATTAATATAATTCTTTCCATCAAATGTCAAAACTTGCTTTCTGTTTGAGTCTTGATTGAAGCTACAATGAACCCACCCTGAATTAGCACCCTCATCTTCTTTCCAATACTCTAAAATTAATTGGTCAAAGTCTGTATTGTTTTGAATCCATAAAGCTACTTCTAAATTACTTACACCAGCTATTTCAAAATCAACTGCTTGTCCTTTTGTATGTTGTGATGTTTTAGAAGAATTAATAGCTACACATAATTCCTCACTACGATAGCCAGATGTAACAATAATTGGTTTTTCAAACTTTGCTCTTACAGGCTCTAACACTCCATAGCATAAATCAGTAAGGTTTTTAATTTCTCCACTACCAGCTTTGTTTTTAATACCAAGCCTGATTGCAGTAGAGGACTTTTCAAATTCTTCTAATTTAAAATGTTTTGATAATTGCATAATTATCTCCTATGTTGATTATCTCGCAGTAGCTGGTACACCAGTTGATGTTACGAATGGATTTTCAGCGAAAGCCATGTAAATATAATTTTGTGCTACATTTAATGAATTAGTATCTGTACGAAGTTTGAAACCATTAGATAAAAAATCTATTAAAGGTGCACCTGTATATTCTGCTGCATTTGAATTTGGATTAAGACTATAACGACCATTAGTTTGATTAAAACTTAATCTTTTATTGTCAAACATTTGCCATGCTTCTCCAGCATCTGCATTTTTAATTAGAACAAAAGCAGGAGCAAAACCTAAGTGAATGTAGCTTCCGTTTGCATTACCATTCCCTGTGTAGCTTCCACCAACTTTTGAGTAGCCTTTAACATCTGCGAAGCAGTAGGCTATTATAGAATTTCCACTACCATTACCCTCTTGTGCAGTGCCAGGTGTAAATACAGAAGAAGTTGGAACAACTTTAAATCTATCTGGATCGCCACTTCCAGCAGCATTACCCAAATTTAAAAATAAAGGTGCTTGAGCACCAGTGCTTGCATGATAAACCATCCAATTAGAACTTATAGAACGATTTTTTAATATAATCATTTTTGGAACAGAACCTAAACCATGAGCAACTGTGTTATCAGCATTAGCATCTCCAGTATAAGAAATAACACTAAATCCAGCATCAGTATTTACACTTCCTGTACTATCAATATTTCCTATTCCTGTTGAACTTGCGTCATTGGTAAATGATGTTCCAGCTTTCCAGTTCCAAGCTACAATAGTTTCTGATGAAATATTAAAATTATAATTATTTGAAGAACCAGCGATAGAACTAAATCCATCACTATCAAAACTATCTATATATCCATTACCATCATTAGTAACTTCTGCACCAGTACCTTCACTTTGTAAAGATTTTCCAACACCTCTAACACTATCAAACAATTTATGACCATTACCTACACTTCTAGTTTTACACCAAACCCAATCTGGTTGAAATCCTACACCTGTAAAATCTCTACCAGCAGATGTATCAGCACCTGTCCAAGTTAAAGTTTCAAAATAATCTGATGGTTTATCTAATCCATTTGTATAACTCATTATCCATACTCCGCTAGGTTTTTTGTGTTAAGTGCATAATATCCACTTGGTGGTGCTGTTTTAAAATTTCCGTAACCATTACCATCTGAATTACCACCACTCTCACTATAAGGTGGAGAGCCAAAGTTATAAGAAGCTGTGCCAACAAAATCTGTTGATTGAACATAGCAACAAGGAAAAACTTCTCCATGATCACTTAAATATTGAGAGCCATTTGTAAATAATTCTGATATTGCTCCTGTTTTATTTGAACCAGATGTTGGATTACCAGAGTTCATGTAAGTTCCATTTTTACTAATATAAAAAGCAAAGTTATCCATATCCAAAGCAAACCCTAAAACATCTCCTGAAGATATACTTACTACTCCTGTTGTTATACCACCATCTCCTGAATTTCCTCTAAAATCTGGTACAGCTTCATAGTAAGAAATTCCAGCACTATTTGTACTAGCATGAGGTTCTGATGTATTTCCAAACGCATTTTTATTAACAAATCCAGAAAACAATCTACCTACACCATTTGATTTTGATTCCCAATACCATTTACCAGAAGTTACACCAAAAGTTGAGGCTACCAATGTTACTTCACTAGAACCTATTGCAACTTTAAGATTACCTTCTTCAAGAACAGAAGATGGTGTAGTATTTTGACCTCTCCAAACAGCTAAAGGATTAAATGTTGCAAAATTATTTGTGCAAGTATCAGTAGATTGATCTATTGCTGTAAGGTTATTAACTGTAAAGTCATTGTCATTACCAGATACATCATTTCCTAAAGCTGAACTATCTTCAAAGTCTAAATAAAATCCATTTGTGCCAAAGGTTAAACCAGATACATCTATTGGTTTCCATATTCCACTATCTTCGTCAAATTCTCCAAATGATGTTGGTGCTAGTTGTTGTCCATCTATAAATACAAATTCAGCTAAATACATATCAATAAAATCAGAACTTGTTTCTAAATCTCTACCTAAATTAATTACATTTGTGGTATTTATATCTAAATCTGTGTTTTGATCTGGGTAAGTAGCTGCACCGCCATCTCCTTTAACAAGTGATCCTTCTTGCACTCCATTTATGTAAATCTTAACTCTATCTGAAGCAGTTCCTTGCGTTGTGTCAAATGCTGCAACTATATGATACCAAGCAGAAACGTCCCTAAATTTTCTAGTTGTAAATATAAATTTACTAATAGGTTCTAAAGCAATTCTAAATGTATCAGTAGTAGAATGAAAACTTAATCTGTTTGCACCAAGACCACCTGGTCTTACATTATAAATAGTATCATTTGTGCCTAATTTAGTTCTTTTAACCCAAAATGAAAAAGTAAATGTTTTTCTATTACTTGCACTACTTGGTGTTCTATTTAAATAGTCTGAACTACTGTTTTCAAACCTAGCAGAGTTAGCTACATCATAGCCTGTATCTTTTATGGAGTTAGTTCCAAGAATTATCATTAACTCTCCAATGTTGGAAGTTCGCCTAATGGTCTTGATTGAACACCATCATCATCTGTAGTGTATGTGTATAAAGTTTCTAATGCTGGAGTATCACTTGCATTTGTAATTGCAGTTTCCATTTCGTTTGATTTAGTTCTAACACTTGCTCTATATGTTGCAATATTAGTTGGTACAGAATAATCAGATACTTCACTTGCTTTAACTACATACCAATCAGTAGGTGCTAATAATCCACTTGCTTGTTGTTTGATAGTTCTAATTAATTGTGTTTTTAAACCCTCAACTTTTACATCTCCAACTTCTTTGTCATCAGGTAAATCTCCATCATCTGAATCTGCTTGTGTCCATAAAGTATCTGCGTGTGCTTTAGGTGTAGCAGTTCCCCATGATCTAGTAACTTGGTTGTCTGCAAAAGCATAAGATTCATTTGTGTTAATGTACCATTTTTCATCTTTTTTATTTGTTGAATCAGTTATCACTTCATAAATACCTATGGCATTTAATTCTGACTTTGACCACAGTTGAAATATTTTAACTGGGTATCTTACATCTCCTATAACCATAGCTTTAGGATTTGTAATTAATTTTGATATTGAACCATCTTCTACTAATGCGTACATATTTTAACTCTCACTTAAATTTAATGTTCTACCTACTTCTTGCCATACAGCACCATTGTATCTGAATACTAATATGTCTGTCTTACCATCTGTTGAAGTAAATGTTGGTGCAGTTGATGCTGCAAATTCAAAGATAGTATTAAAAGCAATAGTGTGTGAACCATTGTAATTAATTTCTAAAGCTATAAATGCACCTTCAACATTGTTAGTTGGTGCAGAGAAAGTTGTGTTTTCTGTTGTTACATGAACTGCGTTTGGTTTTGCAGTTGCATCCCAAGCTACAGCATTTGATGATGAAGTAAGTGATGCCTGTG
>ENA-OWPI01004479-OWPI01004479.1-marine-metagenome-genome-assembly--contig:-NODE-4479-length-11152-cov-3.004966_pt1 | contig 11152 bp, 3 predicted proteins | sample MGYA00238138_ERZ651775 | MGnify/ENA primary metagenome ERZ651775 (study PRJEB26906, sample SAMN06265043) | marine metagenome | isolation source: Helgoland LTER site | place: Germany:Helgoland, sampling...
TTTGATAAATTTATTCTATAGTAGCTCATACAAAATATACGTAAAGATACTTATGATTACTGCAATTAAACTAAAACTTAATGTAACAATATCTGCATCGTCACCCATTTTACCCATTGCTGAATCGAGCGAATGCCATTTTCCATTTAGGTGAAATTCCGTCCACATATGAAAGCCCATCACATTTTTTTGATCACCAAAACTTTCCATAAAAACAAGGCCATTCGCCACTCGGGTTGGAATTCCATGAACACGGCCTAGTGCGGCCAAAAAGACGGCGTGTTCGGTGCAGTCTCCCTCCCGACTCTTGGCCGTTTCTGTAGCAGAGGCAAATCCTACATTGAAATTTTTATGGTGAATATACTTTTGAGCAAACCGGTAAAGATTTTGTGATAAATCAAGCATGTTTTTAGAACCCTGAGCAGCATTCTTCGCCAAATTTCTAATGAGCGGGTCCTCTGAATCAATCATAATATTGGCTTCACGATATTCTCTTCCGATTGCCTTAATCTTTTGTCCTGAATTTACTTTTTTTCCCCAGAGTTCGGAGCGAACATCAACAATGAAACTCTTCTCATCGAGCGGAGTTATTTTTTGATTACGAGTTTGATGAAATATGGGAGTCACTTGACCATTATTCAACTTCACATTGAACCGAACCGACTGAGCCCCATCAGGAATCTCTTCATCAAGAAAAAGAAGAGTTTGAAAAAGGAAGTCAAAATTGGTCTGGTCCGATCTTGATTGTGCTTCCAATTCAGTGGATTGTTTTATTTCAATGGGTATGCCTCCCATTTGCATTTTAGTTCTGATTGCAAATCCATCTTCATCGAGCCAATTAATGGTCTTCATTTTTCCCATTTTTGTAAAAAGTGTAATTTCACTTTTATACGAGTTTACATCTTCTCCACCGATTTTGATAATTTTTTGACCCAAGGATTTAATTTTCGCTTTTGTGGGTGAGGCCATTCCAAAATCCGCGGAGTAAATTTTTGTCTCCAGTTCATGTCCTTTTTCCTGAAAGCCATTTTCTTGTAATAACTTCATTAAGCCCCAGGTCATCCGACCTTCAGGATCAAGAGGGTATCTTTTTTCTGTTTCTCTCAAAAACTGCTTTTCTTTCACTATAATTTCTTGTCCTTCGATCCAGCCCTTTTTAATAATGGGGATACCAGCCATTTTTATTTCTCCGGAAAAACTCTTAATCTTTCCAGCCCGAGTTTCCCGAGTTTTTTCCAAAGCGGACATAGTAATGGAAATACCAGCTCGATTCATTTTCATATTGAAAATGCTTTGGGACACCACATCTTCGCCCTCCAATTTCATAGTACAATGGGCATGTCCCACTTTTGAACCACTGAGGAAAACTTCATACCAACGATCTAATTCCTTGAATGAGCTTGGATCTTCCGCTTCACTTCCCAAAAGTGAAAATTCAAGTGTTTGGAGAATGATTATCACTACCAAAGATACCAATCGAACGGAAGAATATTGGCCTTCTTTGTAGTTATTGGGTTTTAAGGTCGATAGGTTCCTCATTCTTGATCGACAATTTGTAAGTGTCTTTGCTAATAGTCGAGGCTACAATTCTTAATTTATGAAACAAACTTTTGATTTTATCGTTTTAGGGGGTGGAAGTGCTGGTTATGCCGCCGCACGAACTTTTCATGAGCATGGCGGACGGGTTGCTCTGGTGGATGGAGCAGAGGAGTTGGGTGGTCTTTGTATCTTACGCGGTTGTATGCCCTCCAAAACCCTCATTTATTCGGCCGAAGTCCTACATCTTGCCCAGAAAGGAAGTATCTTTGGCTTTGAGGGTGAAACTCCACGGGCCAACCTTGCAACGATGCAAGCCCGAAAAAAGAAAGTAATTGCGGAGTTTTCCGAGTATCGAAAGGGGCAACTTGAGGATGGTCGATTTTCGTTATTTCGTTCCAGGGGTACTTTCGTAGATGCTAACACCATAATTCTTGCCGACGGGACTGTATTGACTGCTCCCAAAATTCTTATCTCCACTGGCTCCGAGGTTAAAGTTCCACCCCTTCCCGGTTTGTCAGAAGTGCGTTATCAGACAAGCGATCAGGTCTTGGACCTCGATGTAATTCCCCCAGAGAGTGTCGTTCTTGGCGGAGGAGTGGTCGCCTGTGAACTTGCCCAATTTTTATCACGTGTGGGATCGAAGGTGACCCTGTTACAAAGAAGCCCCCGATTACTGAAGGAATTTCCTCAAGCAGCATCGGATGCCTTACAGAGGGCAATGATTGAAGAAGGTATCCAATTAGAACTCGGAGTTAATTTTAAAAATTTTAAACAATTGGAGGAGGACAAGATAGAGGTTTCTTATCAGCAAAATGGAGAAGCAAAGGAAATCGTAACTGGCTTTCTCTTTCTTGCTCTTGGGCGAGTACCGTCCGTTCATACTCTTGAATTACAGAATGCAGGAGTTGAATTATTACCAAGTGGACATCTCAAAACCAATCATTTTCAGCAAACGAGTGCTCCCACTGTGTATGGGGCAGGAGACTGTGCCGGGCCCCACGAAATTGTTCATATTGCTATCAAACAAGGTGAAACCGTGGCCTTGCATGCACTTGGTAAGAAGGTCAAACCGATGAACTATGATTGCCTCCTTTCTGTTGTCTTCACCGACCCACAACTCGCAGTTGTGGGTCTGACGGTCCACCAAATGAAAGATCGAGGTATTGAATTTTTAACGGCGTCCTATTCTTTCGATGATCATGGAAAGTCGATTCTAATGGAAGCCAAGCACGGCTATGTGTGCGTTCACGCCGAGAAGATTACAGGACGAGTCATAGGAGCGGAATGCGTGGGTAAGGACGCGGGAGAGTTAATTCATGCTATGTCTGTGGCAGTCGGACTTCGAGCTGGTGTACACGACCTATTAAAGGCAGATTGGTATCACCCCACCTTATCTGAAATTTGGACTTACCCAATAGAGGACTTAGCAGAAGAGATCCCCGAGGTTGTTTAAAAGAAATAATAGAGCATGAATATGGCACTGCCAGCCAAACCACCGGCCCAAAAACGATCCTCTTGGTAGATAGGCTTGCCATTTTTTGCTGCCTTCAATCGGGCTGACAAATAAAAGCAACCAAATGTCCAGAGCGAACCAATCCAGGCAGCCTGTACCGGCTTTACGGTCTCCAATACAACTAATATACCGAGCACTCCATAAATAAGTAGTGTAATCCCCAAAGTCTTTCCCAAAACGATGAACTCTTCTGGGGTAAAGATTCCAAGACCAGTCCAAGTAAGCTTTCCTTTTTCTGGATCTACCTTACTAATTTTACTCACCACAATGTGAACCAGTAAACTCAGTAAAGCGGAAATAAAGGCACCGTGCATGAAGTTCAGTTTTTTTCCAAACAGATTTACGAGAGATTCATTGCCCTCAGCAATGAAGGCGTAGAGTGGCGGGATTCCATAACTGAAAATAACTCCTGCTATTATTGCGGAAACTCCCCCTGCCGCAGTCGCTCCTTTCCACAACATTCCAACGACAAAGGCAACCACTACTCCCGCAATCAAGTTTCCCTGATGTTTTGCAACAAGAAGAAAGAAACTATCCTGAGAATTGGGATCCATTTGGAATATGGTCAGGATCCCGGCAAACAGAATGAAGACTACGATCCAGGTTCGACCTACAGAAATTAATTTTTGATCATTAGCTTCGGGGTTAATGTATTTTTTATAAAGATCAAATGTCATTATCGTAGCGGCTGAGTTCATCATTGAATCTAAACTCGACAGAATGGCCCCGATCATTCCCGCTGCAATCAAGCCAACTAACCCGTAGCCAATGGGTGAAATTAATTCGGTGAGCAAATTAATAAAAACTGTGTCTTGAGCAACCTCGAGGTTACGATCTTTGAAAAGGTAATACGCCGCAATTCCGGTTCCGATCGAAATAAATGGAATGAGTAATTTAAAGAAACCAGCAGCCAATATCCCGATTCTTGCTTCCTTATCGGTTCGGGCAGACAGAGCTCTTTGCACAATAAATTGATTAGTTCCCCAATAGTAAAAATGTAGGACCATTAAGCCGGTCAGCACGCCAGTCCAGGGTAGGGAAGGGTGGTCAGAAGCATTATACAAGTGTAAGCGTTCAACCCCTTCGCTTCCGAGGTCCCTCGCGACAAGGTTTGCCCAGCCTCCGATTTCTGGCTGCGAGAAAGTGATGTAGGCAACCAGTAAACCGGCGAGGAGGAGAAGGACGGATTGAATGACATCGGTTACAATGACCGCTTTCAGACCGCCGAAAATAACATATGCTCCCGTGACAATTGCCATAAGCAAAATACCAATTTTGTAATGAAACGGTTCCACATCACCAGGGGAGATTTCCGGGTTATTTATGTTTCCACCAATAAAGGAAATGGGCACGGGCATAGAAGGTTCCAGATCAATTATGTTTTGGGTGAAATTAACTTCCACAATTTGACCATCCCTCAATACGGGCGAAAGGTTTTCCCTAATCTTCGACCCCACTTTTATTTGTGGAGGGGAGCCGTATTTGTCTCCACCGTAATTAATTTTAACTTCAGTCAAAACACCGTTTACATCGGCCATAGCTTCCGCGACTGCTTTTTTTCCGGTATCTCCCTGTAACAAAAGGTTGATCGAACGTGAGCCGATATAGAATCCGGGAACCATTTGAATCACGACCATTATAATGACCATAATCAGGGCGTAGCTTACCCGGCTCTTATCATCGTACCTTTTACTCAGGTAGTCACTCAGCGTGTATACATTTAATTTTCGGTAGACGGGGAGAAAGAAATAACAAAGCATGAGAAGCCCGGCAATGGCGGTGATTTCAAAATGACTTTGTGCAAAGCCCACGGCAAAACCAACTCCCATCATTCCAACGATATGGTTCGCCGATACATTTGATCCAAAAATTGATCCAGCGACCCCCCACCATCTCGTACTTTTTCCTGCCAGGAAATAATCTTCTGAACTTTCTTCCTTTCGACCGGACCAAAGGCCAAAGGCCATAACGGTTAAAAGGGATCCGAAAAATATTATTAAATCGAGAGTCGAAAGTAAGCTATTCATCGTTCCAAACTATTCAGAAAATACCAATACAGGAAAGCCCAAAATTGATTAAGCAATCGATCGTTATTTTGAAGCCGATAGATTTAATTAAATTGAGAAGCTCATTACACTACAAAATATCATCTGATCGACTCAATAATCGATTGGTCTGCTGACTCTTGGTACTTTAAGATTTTTTTACTTGGTTCTCAGGCGAACTCGTAAAAATTGCTTACCTCCCTTGGAGGCCGCAGTTCCCGATGTTTCATAAAGGACTCGTTCCATCCCTCCGCCTGCGTTCATTCCCTTACCCGCAGTTCCCGCTCCATTCAGATCAACTTGAGTAACCCCTGTGGTGGTCCAAGTGCGTAGATCAGAACTGGTTTCCACAATATACTCGATCCCTTCCGAGTTGTATGTGTCCTGGTATTTTTGGAAGGAGATTCTTTGTTTTCCATCCTTTTTATTAACGGACCGTGGAAGGACAGACTTGGCATCACTGGATAAGGAGTCCCCACCAAAGGCACGTTCCATAAAGTTGCTCATACCATCGCCGTCGGAGTCGGTATCATCGGAGTCGAACATGAGTTCTGCATCCAAATGATTGACTGCCCCATCCCCGTTGAGATCAATCAATCCCTTTAGGTCCTTCTTGGCGGCTAGTTTACGAGCAAACTTGGTTCTTTCTTTTTCGTAACGAGGATCGAGTCTGCGTTCATCAAAGAACGCACTCTTGCCGGGTTTTTTAATCGTGATTTCCCGCACCACGCTGGCGGCGGCGTTGTAGGAACTATTACCTGCTTGGACGGCCGTAATCTGAACGGTCAGACCGGCATCAGGAATGGAAGCAGTGAAGTCTTTCCTGAACACAAGGATTGCATTCGCCCCACTTCCTACTTTTTGAAAAACATTACCTGGGTTTGCAGTAAGCGAGTAAGTGATACCCAGATTTGAACTGGCGGTGGCCATACGGCCAATGGGAATGGGTTTCCTGGAGAGGGGAAGATCTCGCAATCCACCCTTTTCACCCTGCTTGAAGAAAATGGTCTGTCCCTGCTTGTTGGTGACATTAAATGTCTTATCTGCGGAACTGGTAAAGTACTGAGTACCGGTTGCGACCGCACGTACGGTTACCGTTCCGGTCGAACTACCGCAGGTGATTTGACTGCCATTAATCGTGGCGGCCCCGGATACGATCGAGTAGGTCGGGTTCACCGATACAGGATTATTGGTGATGCCATCGAGCACGACTGCTTTGACGGTGAAACTCTGTCCCTGTCCCATATCTCCAATGGCATCAAATACCAGTTTGAGTGGTCGTTTTACGAGGAATGTCCGGCTTACATAATTGGCAGGGGCGTATGTTGAATTGCCTGCCTGCCCGGAGCGCACTGTTACCGAACCAGTTGCTGAGAAGGTCAGTCTGCTTGCGGATAGGGAGGCAATATTTCCACCCGATACAATCGAAAAGTTGGCGTCCAAACCAGAAGAGGCACTGGCGTTGAGGTCGAGTGCTTGGTCGATCCTGACTTCACTCGGGGTGGTGAAAGTAACTGTCTGCGAACGCTTACCCAAAACCTTCATGTTATACACAACCGGGGTGGCTGCAGAGAAGTATGCATTACCAGCCTGTCGGGCAGTGATTCGTACTAGGCCTTGTCCGGCGGGTTGGAGCAAGCCCGCGGAGGTAATCGTAAGGATCGAGGAGTCATTTGACTCGTAAGTAAGGGGAAGCCCGGAGGTGGCGTAGGCACCTTCGAGTGCAACGGCGGGATCAAAGACGGAGATGAAAGGAAGCCCGTCGGAACTGTCGGTGGGCACATTAGTCGGGTTGAGTGAAATCGACTGTGACCCACCAAAGAGCGGACGGCTTGACTTAAACGGATGTCCAGCGACCAGCCTTGTATTGGAACCCCATTTGTGTGCCAAGTAACCCTCCATTCTGCGGATTGCAAAGTCAGTCAGGCTACCGGAGAAGAGCATGACTTCGTGCATTACTGCATTGCCCAACTGGTTTCCGATCGCAGTAGTTCCGGTTCGTCCGGCACCAAGAATGATTTCCCGGGTCCCGGAGGATGGAATAGCCGGCACACTGGTTCCGGATTGGGCGGATCCGATCTGGGAAGTTCCGTTAAAGAAGAATTCACCGTCGGCATAGGTGGCACTGGCTTTTCTTCGGAAAACTCCGACCTGAACATTGCCGCCAAAATTCACCGAGGGGAAAGTCAGCTCGCCACCGCCATTAAAGTAGTAGCCTCCATTCTTGGCCATGCCAAGAACCTGACCGGCGGTCCCGGCTGAATTTCCGAAGTGGACGATTTTTTCTGGCTGAGTACCGGATGTTTTGACGGCCACAAACAGAGTGAAGCTGGGATTGCCGGAGAGGATCGCGGGCATGGTAGCAGACATATAAGCTCCTGCATTCCCCTGAGTGGAGCCAAAGGCCAATCCGGGCTTTCCGTTTATGACTACCCGGACGGGTTGAAGATTAGTGGTTGATTGGCTCAGGGTGTTGGAACTACCGGAGCGGTCTGACCAGTTACTTGGTTGGCTTTTGGACCCGTTCGAAAGGAAGTCGGTGTTGGATTCAGCAAGCCCGTCCGCATTGATATCGTTGGCATCCAACCACAGGATCATACCGGGTAGAGAATCTGAATAGGGACTTCTTTCCGTCACCGTGATGGTGAAAGTGACATTATTATTACTGGCTGCATTGTAGGTGCTGTCACCGTTTTGGGTGACCGTAATGGTGGTGGTTCCATCTCCCTTGGGTTTGAGACGGGTTCCTCCTGAGGTCACTTCAATTACCGCGGAATTTGAACTCGCGTAGGACAGGGCTAGTCCAGTCGCAGTAGTGGTTCCTGTTTTCACGGACCGCAGGGCAGGGGCGAATTCAAAGTCGCCATTGTCCATCGTCAGGTTGCTGATTGATCCGCTATTGGCAACAATGGTCTGATTTGCCTTGGTCACGGTTACAGTTTTGACCACCGCACTGGCTGCCTGATACTGCCCGTTTCCTGCCTGGGTGGCGGTAATCGTGGCATTACCTGCACCGACCACTTTAAGGAAAGTGCCATTCACAATCGATGCAATGGAGGAATCGGAACTGATATAAGTAATGGGCAGATTGGCATTACTGCTCGCGGTCAGGTTGAGGTCGGCCACACCAAAGGCACGGCTACCCAAACTCTGGGACCAGGTAATTGTCTGAGCCTGTTGGGTGTCATCGATCACGGTAAGGGACTGCGTCATATCCTGGGCGGCCTCGTAGGTTCCGTTTCCTCCCTGGCTAGCAGTGATTGTAATTGAACCGCCTTTCTTTAGGTTCAGGGTGTTTCCGCTCACTTCAGCCACGCTGTTGTCGCTACTGGAAAAAATGACTGATAATCCAGAGGAGGCTGTAGCGTTGAGTTCGTAAGTGCCGGTAGTTAGGCTGGCATCACTTAAAGTATTAAAAGTGATAGTCTGGCTTAGCTTGTTTACGGTGAGAGTTTTTTCGACAGTTGTGGCAGGGTTATAACTACCGTTTCCATCCTGCGATGCACGGATCGTAGTAACACCCGCTCCGACAATCGTGACGGTGCCATTTGATTCCACCGTGGCACTGCTTCCCGATACCACTGCAAAACTGACCGGTAAACCGGAACTGGCAGTGGCATTGAGATCGAAGTTCGCGGATTGAACCGTCTTGTTGGGGATGTCCACAAAGGTGATGGTCTGATCCACACGCGGGGTGGCGGTTACAATGAAGGGCTGAGTTGCGGTAGCCGATAGCCATGGGCTCTGTCCGTGCTGGGTTGCAGTGATCGTGACCTTACCCACCTTGAGGGCGGAGGCGATATTTCCGGAGAAGGAAACTACCGTGCTATCATTACTATCAAAAGTAAATATGCTTAAGCCTGAATCCGAACTCACATCAAGGGTTACAGTTTGGCCTGCCTGTTTGTCCGAAATCGGTTGGAAGGTCAGGTTCTGAGTACCACCAAATGCAGGCTTTGTATTCTTGTAGGTGTGAGTCGATACCAAGTCGTCGACTAAGTCCCATTTATGGGCAAGGTAGCCTTCCACTTTTTCGCGGACTCCAGAATTGAGAACGCTATTGTAGGCGACAAGTTCGGCCATATCTCCGGCAAAATCATTACCGATCTTGGTGGCAGAATCAGGTGCCACTGGATCCGTTCCGGTTCCCTTATTTTCTCCATTTATAAAGAGAGCATAATTTCCGGGATAAACTTGCAGAGTTACGACCGCTGGTTCATGGGAAGATACACCTGAATCCATCCAGGCACTTCCCTGGCGCTTAAGGCCAAATTTCCCGGCCGAAGTGGTGGCAAATAGATTGCTCCCCAATGGCTTGGTTTCTGCATTCTGATTGGAAGCCTGTGCCATTACCGCAAACACTGTGATCAGTTCATTGCTCGATGTTATATTAAAACTTTGGGCCGCTGTAAATGAGACTAAGCCCATTCCATTGACTTGATCTGCCGAATAAGTCGGACGAGCCGATGAGGTGGCTTGCCCTGCATGGTTGGTGCTACTGGATCGGTCGTTCCATTGTACAATCGGGGTGCCATCCGCGATGGAGTCTGCAGTGGTGTCTCCGTTAATATTATTGGCATCAAGCCAAAGTTTTAACCCGGGTAAGGAATCTTGCTGTAGATTGTAGTAGCCAACAGTCACAGTCTGAGTAACCGATGGGGCAGTGTTGTAAGCCCCGTTTCCTATTTGGCTTGCAGTAATGGTTGCGGTACCTGCTGCCCGTATTTTAATGGTTTGATTAGGTGCGGTACCCTGAATCTGTGCAATTAAGCTATCTGAACTGCTGAAGGTAACTGGTAAGCCTGAGCTTGCCACGGCGGTGGGAGAGAAGTCGAAGTCACCCACAGATTTGTCTGGAATCGGACTAAACGAAATCGTCTGATCAGACTTGTCAAAGGTAGCTGTAATCGTGCTGGCCGGAGCAGTCGCATATTGGGAATTTCCTGGCTGATTTGCAGTAAGGGTGACTGAACCTGCAATCAGAACCTTCAATCGGTTGAAGTCTCCATTTCCATTTCCATAGAGCTCTCCAATTAAAGTGGCATTGAGTTCTGCACCATAGAAACGGACATCATCAACCTGCCCAGAAAAGTAGGATGATCCACTGGTTCCATCCCGCCCAATAATTAGATCTGCTGAACTGGCGGTATTGATCGAAGTCGATCCAGAACCGTTGGTGCGAGAGCCGTCCACATAGAGCTTGGCCTCCCCGGTGTTGCCATTGGCAGGAATGGTTACCGCCACATGATGCCAGGCACCATTGGCATGACTTGCAGTGGAGCTGGTAATTGTGGATCCACCTAAGTCGAGTACCACAGCTCCGGAATTATTTAGGGATAATTTAAACAGGGTGGCGGTTCCTGAGGCACCGTATTGAAGAATGGTTTTGTTAGCTGTTGATGTTTTAAACCACAAGGCCACGGTTCGGCGGTTTCCGCCAACCACGCCAATCTCATTGCTGCTCGAGTCTAGTTTGCTTCCTGTGAAGCCATATGTACGTACATGATCATTGGTACCGTCGAGCGTGATTGCACTGCCAAACTTACCAGCAGTGTAAGTGGGACCATTCCGCAAGGATCCAACATTGGAATTAGCCGAGGAGTCCTGGGCATCCCCACTGGTTTCGTCCAACTTGTACCAAGCCTGTAAGCTACTTTGATTGGTTACCGCAAGCTCAGCAATCGAGGGGTCGCTTACCGAATAAAGTACAGCAAGACCTGATCCCACACTTGCATTTAAGTCAACGGTCTGGCCAACGCCCACGCCACTAAAGTTTTGTCCCCAGGAAATGGTTTGTTCAGTTAGGCTACTCTTGATTAATTGTCCGTCGATGTAGGCAAGTGAATACTTTTTGGAGGCGGCATCGCTCGGCCTTATGTAGTAGGTGCCAGCTGCATTACCCTGAGTCGCATCGGTCGTTACGATTGGACCACGAGTCAAGCTCACGGTTTTATGGCTGTGGTTGCTCGGCAAAGTTCCAACTAAGCCCCATTTATGTGCGAGGTACCCTTCGATCGATTGGCGATCACTTGCACTCGCAGAGGTAAAGCAGACC
>ENA-OWPI01004483-OWPI01004483.1-marine-metagenome-genome-assembly--contig:-NODE-4483-length-11144-cov-5.668383_pt1 | contig 11144 bp, 11 predicted proteins | sample MGYA00238138_ERZ651775 | MGnify/ENA primary metagenome ERZ651775 (study PRJEB26906, sample SAMN06265043) | marine metagenome | isolation source: Helgoland LTER site | place: Germany:Helgoland, sampling...
TTGCCACCACCATTGATGCGCTTCGCATCGGAGATCTGTAACCAAATGGAATTGCTTGGGCTTCTTGTGATCGGGTTCTTTATTGGCATCACCCATGCCATGGAGGCTGATCACCTTGCTGCGGTGGCATCGGTCAATCAGACTGGGCGCGGTCTGCGCTCGTTAATTCATCGCGGCGTTGTGTGGGGCATCGGTCATGGCGTCGCGCTGCTAATCATATGCGGCATAGTGATCCTTGCTAGCATCAGCTTTGACAAAAGAGTTGAAGCCTGGCTGGAATTGGCAGTTGCTGCGATGATTATTGGACTTGGACTGAACACTGTTTACCGTTTAGCCATCCGCAAAGTGCATTTCCATGTGCACCAGCATGACGGCCATAAGCATCTTCACGCCCATAGTCACCAGAACGAGCCAGCCGGCATACCGCATTCGCAATTAGCACATCAACACAAACATCCGAATCGTGGGCATTGGCTGGCATTGCTGATCGGACTGCTGCATGGTGCTGCCGGGTCGGGCGGATTGCTGGTTCTGGTCGTGGCCGCCACCCATTCAATTTTCGAAGCATTCATCTATATTTTAGTCTTTGCCGTTGGCGCGATTGTTGGCATGGCCCTATTATCAATCGTTGTAAGCATGCCACTGTCTCTTGCCCAAACTGGGGTAGGGCGGGTAAATAAGATCGTCTTAACCGCGCTGGCTAGCTTTTGTTTCTGGACAGGTGGTCAATTAGGGTTCAGCAGTCTTACGATACTTGGGCTTATCAGTAGCTAGTGATCGGCGCTGAAGTGACGACTGACAAGCAACCTGGCCAGATCGAAATGCGCCAGGTGGAGATGACGCTGAACCATTAAAGGGAGTAAGGAAGATGTGTGGTGAAATTGACGAAAATGTCAGCGTAAATGCCGAAATCTTATCCCAGTTCCATTATCTTGTGCGGAAACGGATTGGCGGCGACACCATACCTGCCGCGCCAGCGCCTGATGGGCTGGCAACAGCCGAGGGTAGAGCAGCATATATGTCGCAGATTTTTAATCATCTGTTACATGATATGGCAGTCCAGATGAACAAGGCAGATGATACCGAGGTGGTTGATGTTGTTGCATCACAGGCTATAGCACTGGCACGATTGGCCGGTTTTATTGCGGGCCAGCTGCCACCAAGTGCCGACCTTTACCGCGCAACTATTGACGCCGTATGTGTTGGCCATGATGACAGCCGCCGGTTATTGGCGCCAAAACAGCATGATCACCACCATGACCACCATAATGATCATCACCACCATTAATGGCAGATCAGCAAAAACCCCAAGACACCCAGCATAGCCGTCAGCGTGCAAACGAGATTGCCACGATTTCTGGCACGTCCGGCGGAGCTGGATCAGGGTTTGAGTTTTTAGGCAATAGCGCTTGGTGGCTTGACATTCTTTCAGCAGCATTTGGTCGCGGCTTCTTTGGCTTTATGGCCTTCGCCATTCTGGTCAGCATCGTCTGCTATCTGATATATGGCATGGCGGCTGTCGAGGCCGTTCTAATTGAAGATATGACGTTACTGGTGAATATGATGCCGCGCGTGGCCTTGGCGCTGAGTGTTGCATCATTGCTGTGGGTGGTATTGCCGCGTGATCGGATGGCGCGGTTGGTCGGCACAGAGTCAGGGCTGCGCGGCCTGATCATTGCAGCAGTCGCCGGCACCATTACACCGGGTGGCCCCTCTTCTGCCTATGCGCTATTAGCGATACTAGCAGCAGCAAAGGCAGATCGCGGCGCATTGGTTGCCTATATCACAGCCTGGGCACTACTTGGGTTCCAGCGCATTCTGATATGGGATATGCCCTTTATGGGCGCAGAATTTTCAATGGTGCGCTTTGTCGTTAGTATGCCGCTGCCGATCCTTGCAGGACTGATAGCCCGCCATTTACCGATCCGCTTTGACACCAGCAAATTACCAAAAGGGGTGCCGTGATGTTCGGGGTTGGCTTCTATGCAATGCTGACAGTTCTGGCCGGGCTTATGGTGACCGCCTTTCGCGCACCTGATCCGGTTTTTGGTGCTGCCTTAAAACGCTGGATTGAGCAATTCGCCGTACTGGTACCGCGTATGTTCTGCGCGCTGATCGCCGCAGGCTTTTGTGCAAAACTACTTCCCGCCGAATGGATCAGCGGCCTGTTGGGCAAAGGATCAGGCTTTTTTGGACTTATCATTGCGTTTTTATGCGGTCTTTTAGTGCCGGCCGGACCAGTAATCTGCTTTTCGATTGCTGCAGTTTTTGTCAAGGCCGGCGCGACACCAGCTGCAGTGATTACCTTTATCACCTCATGGAGCCTGTTTGGGGCTCACCGCCTGTTTATCTATGAGTTACCCTTGCTTGGCTTTAACTTTGCCCGCCTGCGGATGGTATCAGTATTGCCGGTGCCGATCATTGCGGGAATCGCTGCAACAGCGATTAGCCTCATAATCACAATCGAAATGCTGACGGGGCGATAACAGCGTAATAGGGCGTTAATTTACAAACCTGTAGCATAAAGCCCGGCCTTATATAAACGGAGCCTATAAAAACCTATTTTTGGCAAACGATTTATACGAGGCTGGTTGCCGCTGGCTTAATGGTGATATCCCATTTGCCGCGATATTTGCTTGGCAACCGAGATAACTTGGGGAATCAGTGACGGGAATAGACGCTTTTTCATCCGTAGCCGTGGTCCAGCCAAACCAATCGAGGCAATAATGCCGCCATCAGCCTGCATCACCGGTGCAGCAATACAGCGGGTTCCCTCCTCGCTTTCCTCATCTTCAACCGCATATCCATTTTGCCTAACTATCTCTAGCCGTTCGCGGATCGCTGTTTCGTCAGTCAGAGTTTGCGGTGTGCGCTGTTGGCGCGGTAAAGCCAACAGGTTTGTAAGTTCGCTTTCACCAAGGTGCGCAATAAGGCACTGGCCTTCTGCTGTACAAAAGGCTGGTTTAATCTGGCCCGTGCTTGAGCGCAAGCGAACCATTTGCGGGCTTTCAAAATCATGCAGAAAAACGATATTTTCCGCATCGCGCAAGGCAAGGCGAACATTCTCACCAGTTGCCTCACGCAAATCTGTAAGAAGGCTACGTGCCCCTGACCACAGGTCAAATTGCAAACGCACCATCGAACCAAGCGTGAATAAACCAATGCCGAGACGATAGCGGCCTGATTGCGCATTTTGACCAAGCAGTCCTTCACTGACCAATGTGCTGGCGAGGCGATGTGCCGTGCTTTTGGCAATTCCAAGGCGCTTGGCAAGGTCACTAACGCCAATTTCGACATCATTACCATCAAACGCACGAAGCAATCTGATCGCGGTCGATACTGACGATAGGCGCGGTCCATCACTGGCAGATTTGCGCTTGCCACTTTTTCCTTGGTCCAACACCTAGTTTTCCTTCCGTTTGGGCAACCAGTCCAAATTTCTTAAGGGTGCCTTTATTGATGCCTGCACTAGCCTACCAGATACGGTATCCGGCAAAATAGCGATAGAGCTGACCTTGAAACAGCTCGATACTGAACACCAGCTCAAAAAGAGCAAAAAGCGCCAACGCCGTTATGATTGGCACCATCAACGACATCTTCATGCTTTCACCACCATGCACGCGGATCAAGTAAAACATTGCAAGCATCAACCCGGCATAATGACCGAGTATGTAAATACATACGAGCAGCGCCAGAAGCAGTATAAAAAACTTTACCGAAACGGCAAAATCTGAAACCTTACCGCCAAGCGCCGCCTTGACCACGTCTAAAGATATTTCAGCATTGGCCTGTTTCATCGTGCGATAGATTTGCACTAAGATCAGCGCAACAAGCGGTATCAAAATCACAAACAATGGTCGCGAAGATGAAAAATCATAGGTAAAGGCTATTACAAGCGCACATAAGGAAATAAAACCGATAAGAACCAAGCTTGCCAACTCAAGAGCGATTCTGCGGGTCTCTTGGCTGTCGAAGCTCTGATTAGCCATAGGTTTTTGCTTTGAAACCATGATTAATCACCATTCCTATCTTTAATAAAACCGTAAATATTATAGGCTATAAAACACGCAGTGATTAAGCAAAGTGTTGCTGGTATCGGCGAAAGGAAAAATAAGGGGCCCTTCAATTGGGTGGCAAGATAAAGATTTTTTTCCACTGCATGCCCGAGAACATAACCAATTAACATGGCTGCGCGCGAATAATTTAAAACCTTCATCAAATACCCGAAAACCCCGAATATGAGGGTTATTATTATATCAAACAATGACCCTTGTGCGGCATAAGCGCCTGTTACGACCACAGCTATCAGAACAGGCACCATAATTGAGGCTCGAATTGATGTTGCGCGAGCCAACGGGTTAACCAAAAACATTCCAAAAATAGTGCCAATAAGATTTCCAAAAATGATGGTGAAAATCATAATAAAAACGATGTCTACGTGGTTAGTGACCATATCTGGCCCAGTTTCGAGACCAAGAATGAAAAGACCGCCGAGAAGAATTGCCATTGATGAACTGCCAGGAATGCCAAAAGCGACCGTAGAGGCTAGAGCGCCTCCTTCAACCGCATCATTAGCAGCTTCGGCACCAATGACACCCTCGATGTTTCCCTTACCAAAAGTTGCTTTTGTTTTAGAAGTTTGTTTGGCATGACCATAAGCTATAAACGCAGCCGGTGCGCTACCAAGGCCAGGGATAATGCCAATCGTAGTTCCAATTGCACTACATCGAAGAACTAACCACCATTTTTGAAAAGCAATACGGATCCCCTCAAAAATCTGTTTCTGAGTTTCGCCTGCCGATAGTGTTTCATGTTGTTTATTGACAAGACTTCCACCTTTGACAAATAAATCAAACATCTCGGCTACAGCAAATAAACCCAAAATAACCGGCACCAGAGGCAAGCCGTCATAAAGCTCGACTAGCCCAAAGGTGTAGCGCTCCTGATTAGTGACGTTGTCTATACCAATCATCGAGATTAACAACCCAAGAAGACCGGCAATCATACTTCGCATCATATCTTCTTTTCCAAGCACAGCAACAAATGTTAGTGCCATAAAAGACAGAATAAAAATTTCTGGCGGACCAAAAAAGAGTACAGCCTCTCTCAACACTGGCAGCAACAGTGCCAAAGCAACTGCTCCAAAAGTTGCTCCAAGGAAACAAGCCGTCATGGCCGCACCAACAGCAACGCCGCCTCTTCCTTGCTCACGCATCGGTGGCCCATCAAGCAATGTGGCTGCATTTTGTCCAGTACCTGGCGTGCTGAACAAAATTGCTGTCAAACCGCCACCCTGTGCAACGGTTGCATGCGCTGCCAATAAAAAGGCAATTCCTGTTGCAGGCTCCATTTTGTATAAGAATGGAATCAGCATAGCCATTGCAAAATGGCCACTAAGCCCTGGAATGACACCAATAATCAGCCCGAATATTGAACCACCAATTAAAAATGGAAGCACCTCCAAGCTGATAGCCTGCGCAAATCCACTGAACAAACCTTCTAAAACAGTCATTACCACGACCTTTAAAGATTAAAATTTTGACCTGAGACAACAAAAAATTTGGCAAGCCTCACTGCATTTAAAACTGCAAGGCTTGCCATACGTTATCAAGCTATTAATTCATCGTCAAAGCAGGATTACAGCTCACCCCGGATTGCCGCCACGAACATTTTTTTGATGTCTGCTGGAAGCGAAGTGGCATCCCTTGTGTACTCTTCCATTTCTTCACCAGATGCGTAATCAACATTACGCTTTGCTTTTTTTGCTTTTGAGAGAAACTCTTCATCTGCCGCCGCTTTGGCAAATGCATTTCGAAGGAAGGCGAGACGGTCTGAAGGGATACCTGGAGGGCCTGCAATCGGTCGCCCGACAGCATTCAAAGCCTCCCAACCAACAACGGTTTTCAAAGCAGCATCACTATTTGGTAACTTTGCCGCTAACTCACGAATTGTTGGAACGTTTGGAAGGTCTTTTGAACGCTTTTTACCACTCTGCATTACCGGCTGGTTGTCACCAGATTTTATTGACTTTCTGGCACTGCCCCATGAACCCCACATCCCAACAACATCTCCGCGGGCCATAGCCTTTCTGATAGGGCCAGAGCTATCAAAACCGTGGATCACATCCTGATTGAACTCAAAAACCTTACCAATGATTACTGTATCAACATAAGTTGAGCCACCAAGGCCTGTTGCTCCCATCTTGAACGGTTGACTGACCGATTTCAGCTTTTCGTAACTATCCATTCCGCTGGCAACAGAAGTGCTCATTACCCGAATGTCAGCAGTGATACGTCCAAGATAGCTATATTCAGCCACTTTATATGTGGCGCCTTTGATCTCGGCCAGTTCATTTGTAATCATCGCACTACCATTGATAATGCCGATCGTAAGACCATCACTTGGTGACCGGAAAATCTCATTAGCACCCGTCATTCCACCAGCGCCGCCCTTGTTCAAAATCTCGATATTGGCTCCGGTATATTTTTCCAACACTGGCGCAAGAAGGCGAGCGTAATCGTCATAGCCACCACCAGGCTTGTAGGGAACAATGAACTTGATCTTTTTCCCCTTGTAAAAACTTGCCGCATCTTCAGCTTGCGCTGGTACAACTTGAACGAGCCCTGCTATTGGTAGCGCGAGCCCTAGCGATAGTAGTCCTGTCAAAAAAGCGCGTCTCATTTTTTCCTCCCAAGAAACCTTATAAATTACCTAGCCCACCACTATTTGCAATGGTCAACATAGATAAATCACTTTAAGTTCTAAAACACGTAATAGTAAACCTGAAATAAAAATGGCCGTCAATGGGACAGTGTTCTCTATAAAAGAACATCGCCAATTTCCAAGCAAATAATTGCTAACCAATTGTAATCAAGATTACACCGGCAAAAGCAAGCCCCGACGCGAGCGCCATGCTCAGACTTATTTTACGCTCTAACCGGAACACAAAAATTGATAGATAACTTGCGATAAATATCTCTAGTGACGCAATCATTACAACAACAATCACTGTTTCATAAACAATGGCAGCAAAAAATAAAATCTGCCCCAACGATACAGCAACACTGGCCATAATCATCCAGCGATCAAGATCTGAAAATATGCCTGTCAGCTGGCCACGTAAGGATTTGACAAAAAGCCCCGCCAAAAGAAATGCAATAAGGCCAGTTAACGCACTGACCAAAGTACCAAAGGCCGGAAATGGCAATTCAAAAATGCCAAATTTGCGAAAAATATAAGCACTGCCATAGGCCAGCGCCGATAAAACACCAAAGGAATAATCCCAAACTGGCGGAGGCGCATCATCACCAGCCTGCTGATTTTTTGCGCTTTCCCGCATCATTAACAAAAAAGCAAATAACAGCAATGCCATGCCAGCAGCACCGAGCGTAGTTATTATTTCATCAAGAATTAGAAACGCCAGCACGGATGAAAAAAATGGGTTCATCCGCTTGACTGTGGATGATCTTACAACGCCAAGCCGACGCACTGATGTATAGAGGAAACTGCGCCCAACAACCATCGACAGAACACCGGCGAGCGCATAAAAGCCAACGCCCTTCCACCAAGTTGCATTGCCAACCACCTGCATATCATAGCTTTCGAGGACCAGCCAAATAACAGCAGCAAACACCGCCGTGACAAGCACTGAAAAAACCACACCGCGGCTGTCCCGACGCCCTGGTGAGCGCGCGATTAAAACATTCGCAAAAGCAAAACTGAAGGCAGAGGCAAGCGCTAGTCCCTGCCCAAGCAGCGCCTCACTCACAGCCAGACGCCCTTAATGGCAACCTGCGACAAACAACCAGCTCCAAGGCAAAGGGCCTGATTATGCTGGGACGGATCACAATATGTCATCTAGTCTGCTGGCGGCTGCCAGACATCCTCGAACCCTTCGGCAGGTTCCAACTGGTCAAACCAGTCAAGGCCAATGGCCTTCATCACGCGACTGTTCACCACAATGACCCGCGCCTCGACATCGGAAGTGTTAAAACGTTTATGAGCAACATATGGAGGCACGTAAATAAAATCACCTGGCCCCCACTCAAAGGTTTTTGGGGTGGTATCCCATTCCCAAACAAACTTCTCGTCACATTCGAAATTCACGTCGTAATGATGATCATAGCCATGGCCTTCAATCACAAAGGCAATTTCTTCCGATAGATGACGGCTGGTTCCAGTTGCTTTTCCGGCAGCAATAAACTGCATATAGATGTCAATACAGCATTCTTTGGTGTTCATCCTCTCATTGATCACATGTTTGATCAATCCATCGGCCGAACGTTCCATCGGCATCTGGTCGTGTTTGACAACATTCAGCCGATCCTGATATTCGCGGCGAAACTCCTGACTGGCTTCAAGCGCCTGCTTGTAGAAATCAACTTCAGGGCCTTCAGATTTGGCCCGTTGGCGCTCGATTGCATCTGCAAATGTAATTGGATCCATAATTTTCCTCACCCTATCATCACTGGGGCTTCGCTATATTATTCCGGCGCACGCTCTCTCTGGCAATCGCCTTTTTCAGACCTAAATCTCTAGAGATTTGCCGGTGGGCTAAAGCCTTCGTAACCCTCTACCGGCTCAGTTGGCGGATAATGCACCATCTTTTGAAAGATCATATGCATGAACAGGAACAGCGGCTTAGCTTTTAGAACTAGAACATAGGTCTCGTCGTCTGAATCTGACAGATGCTGGTGAACACAGGCATTCTCGACAATCAGCGCGTCCCCCGCTTCCCAATCCAACCGGCGGCCATCATGAATATCATGGCCTTTGCCTTTCAGCACGAAAAACACTGCTGAGTTCATGTGGCCATGGGTTTGCCCATAGCCGTGCGGTGCATAAACATCGACATGCGCCTCGATAGATTGCGCAATCTTGTTGGCTTGCGGGTTAATGACCTTTTTACCAAAGCTTTGCGGTCCGCCCTTCCAGTTCAGATCACTGGTTTTATAAATCCGAGGCTGGCTGTAGAGCTCCTCCTTGAGCTCACCATATGTGCCCTCAAGCGCGCGAACAAAGGTACGTTTTTTCGCCCAACGTTCCCAAACAACTTCATTCTTGCCATCAAATTCGGTGGTCTCTGCCATCTTTAACTCCCGTTAAACAGAAATATAGAATAGGCTGCTGACTAATTCCTGTCAACAGGACGTGGTTCCATATAAAGGAACGATTTAAGTTTCTCGTAGATATTATTTTTCTAGATTAGCGGCCACCTCTTCCAAATCCTGACCAAGGTAACTTGCTGAGTTACCATAAAGCAGCATCTTAACCTTATCCGGCCCAAGCGTTTTCACAAGCTGGTCAACCTGACCGAATAAGGGCAAGGTGATGCCGCTTTGCTGCGCCAGGTCAAGCGCCACATCCATATCCTTTTCATGCCATGTAAAATTCGTCGAGTCCCAGCGTTCCAGCGTGGTATTGCGGGCCGGACATTGCAGCAGGATTTCACGCATATGTTGGGCATTAATGCCATGACTTTTTGCCATAAACAAAACTTCATAATTCGCCACGCAGGCAGCCCAATGCATCATGTTATTACAAGCTTTGGCAACTTGTCCGCTGCCAATAGCACCAACATGAAGAACATCACGGCTATAGGCCATCATCGCCGGTTTCAGCTGTTCGACAACCGCCACATCGCCGCCGCACAAAGACAACAGATTGCCATCAACCGCACCTTTTTTGCCGTAACAAACCGGCGCATCGATAAAACCAATACCGGCCGCTTTTGCCGCCTTGGCAAGCGGCGCCATCGTGTCTGGATGACAGGTCGCCAAGACGGCTATTGCCGCGCCATCACTGAGCCCAACTGACACTAATTGCGTGACCACATCAATTGTCTGTGAATCCGTTGCAACAACAATAAAAAACACATCGGCGCTACCAGCCAGATCGGCGATATCAGACACTGCAACTGCGCGTGGCTCAATCGCGGCAAGTGCAACCGGGTCCAGATCAAACGCGGCCACATCATGACCCGCCGTTACAAGGTGTCGGATAATTTCACGGCCCATAACTCCAGCCCCAACACAGCCAATTCTCATCTTCAACACTCCTCTGACCATCGGGCTCCCAGTCAATGAAACATGGTTAAAACCATCATAATAATCCATCCTGGCAACCTCGTAGGCCAAGTTTATCACTTGGTGATCCCGGAGGGACTCGAACCCCCTACCTACAGATTAGGAATCTGTAAAAACACCCTACACCAAAAAACTTTTACCTACATTTATCATTGTTTTTATTGAATTTTATTACTTACTATATACTCTACACTACTCTGATCCACTTTACAGATAGGGACAAATATGGGACAAATATTGATACCTACAGATAAAGGACAAACAGATGCCTACACTTTCAAAACTAACCGACCGAGCGGTAAGTGACCTGATTGACGCCAAACAATCCGGCAAGTGGGGCGAGAAACAGAGTAAACTTAAAATAAAGATTCAGCCAACAGGAAAAGCTACTTGGATATTCCGACACTCGGGCAAGGAGCGACGAATTGGAACATTTCCCGCCGTCAGTTACAAAGACGCCCTCAAGAAAGCTGCCCAATATGAATTAGAACTTCACGCCGGATCAAATCCATTTGCCAAACAAAAAGCCAAACTGCCCAGCGAACAAACCACCTTAGCTGCTGCATACGAGGTTTACTGCAGAGACCAACTTCCAACCCACTCTATGAAACACCAAAGAAATGTTCGTGCAGAATTTGAAAAGTTTATTCTGCCTAAGTTTGGCAATAGGCAAATTGATGACATTCCCAGAGCCGAACTGCTTGAAATGTTATACCCTCATAAGACTGAACGACCCTCCACCCACAACAGAATCATTAGCAGCCTATCCACCCTATATACGTTTCTCAGCAATCACCCTGAATTCGCACATTACTCAGACACTATGCTGCTAAACCCTGCCAAGGGCCTCCCAAGGGCAACGATAAAGCCAAGAGTTCATTACCCAGAAGCAGATGAATGCCTTCAATTATGGGATGCATGTGAGGGGCTTTCTAATCCCTATGCAACTGCTGCGGTAAGGTTGATGGTTTTAACTGGCCAAAGAGTCAAAGATACTACAAATGCGCATCGTGAGCATTTCGACCTTGAAAAACGTGTTTGGACAATTCCTGAGACAAA
>ENA-OWPI01004484-OWPI01004484.1-marine-metagenome-genome-assembly--contig:-NODE-4484-length-11142-cov-4.365386_pt1 | contig 11142 bp, 9 predicted proteins | sample MGYA00238138_ERZ651775 | MGnify/ENA primary metagenome ERZ651775 (study PRJEB26906, sample SAMN06265043) | marine metagenome | isolation source: Helgoland LTER site | place: Germany:Helgoland, sampling...
GGGCTTTGAGGTAAACCACAAGAAAGTGAGGCGCATCTACCGTGAAGAGAAGCTTCAGGTGCGGCGCAGAGGTGGCAAGACCCACGAAATATAAGACATATCAAACCTGACCCGAAAATATGGGCATTCCCACTTCTTCGCCGTTGCGGGTTCGAGCAACGAAAGCAGTGCATCAGCGAACACAAAAACAGCGCCGCGCGTCGATGTCGCCGATCTTGATTTGCAGATTTCATCGACAATAATCAACGGATTTGCAATGCGCTTTGACAACATCAAGTCGATCGGCCGACCAGGAAGCGCAGTGCCCCAACCGCGCTCTACGCCTACCAAACTCATTCCGGCCCCACCTTTGCTTGCGTCAATATCGACATAATGCAGCGACAATGCCGCCGCGAGCGCCCGCGCCCAGACGCTCTTCCCGATTCCATGGGGACCGTTCAGGAGCACCGGCCGCAAAGTCACAGGTTCACCTCGTTGCGCCGCAAGACGTAGCGCATGCCAAACGTGTTCTGTTGCCGGCGCCATCCAAGGCATCTCTTCGTGTAGGTTTGCCGCAATTTGATCTGCCCAGTCCGCGCCTTTCGGCATTACAATTTGCATGCCGGCCAATAAGGGCTCCAATCGCTCGTATTCTTCTTTCTTTAAGTGCGAGAGACCTGCTGCAGCAAAACGGGCCTTCTGGAGCTTGCTGGCGCGCTCAACGATACGTCGCTCATCTTTGTAACTCAGGCCGCACTCGTCATCGAGTTCATCATCAAGCCCCTCGAAGTCATGACCGTCATTTGTCTTCAGTTGTTTGGAGCCGTTTTTAGATTCATTCAAATGCTTGGCCATGCGAATGCGTTTTAGCACTTCTCGGAGATGCTTCGTGAGCTTGTCGGGGGAGCTATCGCCAATCGGGGCGTCAATAATCTTGATAGTCGTCATGATCAGTTTCATTTCCGTAAGTCAGATTGGAAAAGTTCAACGGCAAGACGGTTTGGTGCGCCCGGCGAACAATCCAAAATAGTTTCGGAACTCACCCTGCGTCGACGCAATAAATTACACAAGCATTTGTTTTTAATGAATTTTTGCGAAAAATTAGCGAGCCGTGCAATTCACAAACCCTCAATGCCACATGAGCTTTTCCCAGCGTGACCTAGACCTTGGGCAAGCAGTTTGGTCAAAAATCAACCTCAAGCAGTCAATTGAGCTTATTCGCGGACTTATGGTTCGCTTCTAGGCGCTGCTTTGCAAGCTTACATGCGCGCTCCCTAATGCGAAGTCTGTCGCGGTTCGTCAGCTCAACACCAGCCGACAGCCTCTCTGCGAAGGCCTTAAAGTCATCAACATCAAAATCCCCAGATCGTTCATCATTCCCGATGAGATCCCTGGCGGTCTTGATCTTGCGAAAGTCATTCAGAAATTTGCTGAGACGTTCAGTGATCGCATGCAGATCAGCTTCAAAATCAGAAGTGTCGTTAGTTTTGATGAGTTTCATATTCGGTTTCCAAATTCAGCAGGAGAGTTGGAAAACGGCGACATGTAAAAATGGAGATATCGATTTAATCGCACATGCCAAAAGCCGCTCTCAGAAAGAGGCAGGTCAGTGGGCCCGTATGAGGCGGCTTTGCAGATGTGTTTTCATACCCCCAACAAACACTGCTTTTCGCAATCTGGTCAAGAGCCTCTTGCCTGTTTTCAGAAGTCTTTGGCTCGAAAAAAGAAGCGCCGCCCCTCTCGGAACCGCGCTTTTTAAAATCCATTAATTACAGGCACTTAATCGTTAGTGGAAGAAATAGACCCAACTAGTGGAAGGAGATTCAGCCAAAGTGGCTCTGAATTGCATGTCGTTTCAACTGACACACATACCTTACATAAACTAGCCGCACTTAGAATAGCCGCACGACCCGCAGGTCATGCACCCCTCGACCATACGCAAGGAATAGTCGCCGCACGACGAGCAGGCTTTTCCTTTGGGTTTACCGCCGATTGCCACGACGTCACCGTGTGGATCGGACTTGAGGCCCATGCCCTCGCCTGCCAGGAAACCAGTCGCGACCATGTGCTTTTCAATCACGCCACCGATGGCGGCCAAGATGGACGGCACGTATTTACCCTGCATCCAAGCGCCGCCGCGTGGGTCGAATACGGCCTTCAATTCCTCGACCACAAACGACACATCACCGCCGCGGCGGAACACCGCAGAGATCATCCGTGTCAGTGCAACCGTCCACGCAAAATGCTCCATGTTCTTGGAATTTATGAAAACCTCGAACGGGCGACGGTGCCCTGCGATGATTACATCGTTCACTGTGATATAGATCGCGTGCTCTGAATCTGGCCACTTCAGCTTATATGTGGCGCCATCAAGCTCGGTCGGGCGGTCCAGCGGTTCGGACATATAGACAACTTCAGCACCCTCACCGTCGATATGCAACTGCGCTGGTTCCTCGGACGGTGTTTTCCCCTCGGAGACCGACAAGACCGATCCCGTCACATCGTTCGGACGGTAGGTCGTGCAGCCTTTACAGCCCTGATCCCAAGCAGCCATATAGACCTCTTTGAAATCATCAAAGCTAATGTCTTCGGGGCAGTTGATCGTCTTGGAAATGCTCGAGTCGATCCATTTCTGGGCGGCCGCTTGCATGCGCACGTGATCCAACGGCGCCAGCGTCTGCGCGTTCACAAAGTAATCAGGCAAAGGCGCATCGCCCTTGAGATCACGCCACATCTGCACGGCGTAATCGACAACCTCTTCTTCCGTGCGCGAGCCGTCTTTTTGCAAAACCTTGCGGGTGTAGGCATAGGCGAACACAGGCTCGATGCCTGACGACACATTGCCCGCGTAAAGCGAGATAGTGCCTGTTGGCGCGATTGAGGTCAAAAGAGCGTTGCGGATACCATGCTTGCGGATCGCGTCACAAACGTCCGCGTCCATATTCTGCATCGTGCCAGAGGCCAGATATTTCTCGGCATCAAACAAGGGGAACGCGCCCTTCTCCTTGGCCAATTCCACCGACGCCAGATATGCGGCGCGTGCGATCGCGTGCATCCATTCATCCGTCTGACGCGCCGCCTCCTCTGACCCGTAACGCAGACCGACCATCAGCAAAGCATCGGCAAGGCCTGTGACACCAAGACCAATACGGCGCTTGGCTTGCGCCTCGGCACGCTGAGCCTCCAGCGGGAATAGTGATGTATCTACGACGTTATCCATCATACGCACGGCGGTTGCGACCAGCTCGGCCATGTTTGGCACATCGAGACGGGCATTTGCTTCAAAAGGATCAGCAACAAGGCGGGCCATGTTGATCGACCCCAGCAAACACGCGCCATAAGGCGGCAGCGGCTGCTCACCACAAGGGTTCGTTGCGGCAATGGTTTCGCAGTAATTCAGGTTATTCGACTGATTGATCCGATCGATGAAAATCACACCCGGTTCGGCGTAATTATACGTGCCAGTCATGATCGCGTCCCAAAGCGCGCGGGCCTGCACCGTCCGGTAAACCTGACCCTTAAACACCAGATCCCACGGCTTATCCGCCTTCACCGCTTCCATAAACGGATCGGTAATCAGTACGGACATGTTGAACATCCGCAGGCGGGCTGGGTCGGATTTGGCGGTGATGAAATCTTCCACATCTGGGTGGTCACACCGCATTGTCGCCATCATGGCTCCACGGCGCGAGCCTGCGGACATGATCGTGCGGCACATCGCGTCCCAAACATCCATAAACGACAGCGGGCCAGAGGCATCCGCCGCCACGCCCAAGACCGACGCACCCTTTGGACGGATCGTTGAGAAGTCATAGCCAATGCCGCCGCCCTGCTGCATGGTCAGGGCCGCTTCTTTCAGCATGTCGAAAATGCCGCCCATGCTGTCAGGGACCGTGCCCATGACAAAGCAGTTGAACAGCGTGACCTGACGGGCCGTGCCCGCACCTGCGGTGATACGGCCCGCTGGCAGATACTTGAAGTCTTCTAAGGCGCTATAGAACTTTGGCCCCCATGCTTTTGGGTCTTTCTCAGCCTCGGCCAAGGCACCCGCAATCCGCTCCCAAGTCTGCTCGACAGTCTCGTCAATTGGAGTGCCGTCTGCTTTCTTAAAACGGTACTTCATATCCCAAATTTGTTCGGCGATAGGGGCAGAAAAACGGGTCATTGGCAGGCCTTCTTATATAAATAGGGTCACGGACGCGGCATCATAGCGAGGCCATAAAGATTCGGAAACGGCGGAACTGGTGGAAAAGTGAACTGATTACCTCCGAGGGCATAGACCACAACATGTGGTGTGCTCAATACATTATTAACATATATGTTGAAAAAATTCGCACCCATTGTTATCAGGCCACATTGCCCTAATTTGATGGGGTAAACCGCGAGGACCACATGGCCACTACCCATCTACTCAAGCTTTCGGTCGGCACCGATGATGTCGCAGGGCTCGCCGCATGGCAAGCGTCACGCCAAGCGCAATCGCGCGATGGATACCCCCAGCATGTGACACGGATGTGGCCCAAACGCGAGGCTGATTTGCTCAATGGCGGCTCTATTTTCTGGGTCATAAAAGGCATCATTCAATGCCGCCAAAAGGTGATCCGGCTGGACGAGCGGATCGGTGCAGACGGCATCCGTCGCTGCGCCATTGTCAGCGATCCGCAGTTGATCCGCGTCGCAGCAACGCCAAAACGCGCCTTTCAAGGCTGGCGGTATCTGGCCGTAGCCGATGCGCCGACAGACTTGCCCGACGGCGTTCAAAACGAAGAATCATTGCCGCCCGAACTGTCCAAAGCCCTTGCGGCAATCGGCGTGCGTTAAGCGTTCAGCTTTGCTTCCAGCGCCTTAAACGTTGCCCGCTGTGCATCATCCCAGCCATCCCGCGCACCGCGAAATAACGTGGCTTGCGATGCGTGGATCATGCCGTCGCTGAGAATTTTCAACCCATTCGCGCGCAGGGTTTCGCCCGTTGACGTAATATCGGCAATCGCCTCGGCGGTCTCGTTTTTGACAACGCCTTCTGTCGCACCTTGGCTATCAACGAGCTGATAGTCGGCCACACCATTGTCGCGCAAAAACTCGCGGACAAGGCGGTGATATTTCGTGGCGATCCGCATCCGAAATCCATGCTTGGCACGAAACGCGGCAGCGGCGGCATCCAGATCATCCAGCGTATCCACATCGACCCATCCCTGCGGCACGGCGATAATCAGGTCCGCGCCACCAAAGCCCATCTGCGCAATTTCACTGACTTGGGTATCCCAATTCGCCAGTTTTTCGCGCACAAGATCGGAGCCAGTGACGCCCAAATGAATACGCCCAGCCGCCAATTCACGGGGAATTTCGCCTGCGGACAACAGCACCAATTCGATACCTTCGATACCCTCAACCGCGCCCGCATATTCGCGCTCTGAACCCGCCTTGCGCAGGGTCACACCGCGATCGCCGAACCAGTCAAACGTCTTTTCCATCAACCGCCCTTTGGACGGCACGCCAAGTTTCAACATCAGTTCACCCCTCCCAATGACAAACAAAGGTCGGGGCGCACAACGCCACCAACGGCAGGAACGGCACGCCCTTGGCCAAGCACCGCCGTCAACGCGTCATAGCGCCCGCCAGTCGCGACAGGGGCCAAGTCGGGACGGTCTGCCGCGTAGAACCCAAAAACAAAGCCGTCATAATATTCCAGCGTAGTGCGGCCAAAACTTGCTTCAAAATCAAGGTGTTCGACATCCACACCGCGCTTGGAAAGTTCATCCAAACGCGCCGCCATTTTTGCAACGGCACCACCAATCGCAGGCATATCCACCGCAATGTCGCGCAATGCGCTGAGTGCATTTGGCGAGGTTTCGCGGATCGCCAAGAGTGCATCGATCAAAGCCAATTCCTCTGATGAGATCGGCGCGATCGTCGCGTCTTCGCGCAGTGCATCAATGCGGGTTTGTACTTCGGCACGGCTGCGCAGGCCAACTTCAGGACCAGCTTCGGCAAAGGGATCATCCATCGACAACAGCGCTACGCGGCTTGGTGGCGGTGCAATCCGCCCGCCAAATCGGTCAAGCAAAGCGCGAAAACGGCGCGGCCGCCAGATGTGCCGCAAGAGCGCCGCTTTGCGTGCACCGGACGTGCACAGACCGTGCACTGCAGCCATCAAAATCCCCAGATCACCCGTCGCAGGACGCAAGGGAAGCCCATTCAATACACCCGCAATCGCCGCAAAAACATCGGCGTCAGCGGCGGCTGGATTCTTCCCGTCAAAGACCTCAAAGCCCACTTGCGTAAACTCGTTCGCACGGCTCTCGTCATGCTCTTGTTTACGAAAAACAGGGCCAGCATAGGTATAGCGTGCAGGGTCCGCGCGGCTTTCCATATGCATCTGCACGATGGGCAGCGTGAAGTCAGGGCGCAGCATCATCTCGCCGCGCAAAGGGTCTGACGTCACATAGGCGCGGCTGCGGATATCCTCGCCGTAGAGGTCAAGAAGTGTGCTCGCGGGCTGCAAAATTGCGGCTTCAACATGCACGGCCCCTGCCGCCTCAAACGCGGACAAAATCCGCTGCGCCTGAGCGCCGATAAGATCAGCCATTGCCCTGCCCGTCCAAAATTTCGCGCACTTTGGCGACCAGTTCGCCGCGTGGCACTTCATATTGGCTCGGGCGATCTTTCCATTCTTCGAGCGTCGCGTTTTCGGCAATCTTGGCACCCAAAATCAGATCTTTGATCTGCACGACACCTGCCGCCATCTCGTCGCCACCAACGATCACGGCAACAGGAGAGTTACGCTTGTCTGCGTATTTCAACTGGTTACCGAAGTTCTTTGGATTGCCCAAGTAAACCTCTGCACGGATGCCCGCGTTACGCAGTTCCGCCACAAGTCCTTGATAATAAGCCATTTGGTCGCGGTCCATGACGGTCACGACCACGGGGCCAACGGCCGTTGTATCCAAACGACCCTTAGCCTCCAAAGCCGCCAACAAACGGTCAACGCCGATAGAAACACCCGTCGCAGGCACCTCTTGTCCCGTGAACCGCTTGACCAGATCGTCATAACGACCGCCACCAGCGACAGAGCCGAAGTTGCGCGGGCGACCCTTGTCGTCAAGCACTTCGAACGTCAATTCGGCCTCGAAAACGGGGCCAGTATAATAGCCAAGCCCGCGCACGACGGCGGGATCAATCTCGATGCGATCCGCGTTATAGCCGCCAGCATCCAGAAGCGTCGCGATGGTTTCCAATTCGTTCACGCCGTCCGCGCCAACTTGCGAGCCGCGCACCAACTCATGCAAACGGGCCACTGTTTCGGCCCCCGTTGCACGTTTGGCGGACATAAAGCCCATGACGATTTCGGCCTGCTCGACGCCAAGACCAGCGCCTTTGGTAAAGTCGCCGCTTGCGTCCTTGCGACCCTCGCCGATCAGCGCACGCACGCCGTCTTCGCCAAGGCGGTCCAGCTTATCAATCGCCCGCAAAACGATGCCGCGCTCGGCCTCTTTGTCGTCGCCCGATAGCCCTGCCACCTCCATCACACCGTTCAACACCTTGCGGTTATTGACGCGCACAACATAGTCACCGCGCGGGATGCCGACGACTTCCAAAGTGTCAGACAACATCGCGCAAATTTCGGCGTCGGCGGCAACGCTTGACGCGCCAACCGTATCCGCATCACATTGATAAAACTGGCGAAAACGACCCGGTCCCGGCTTCTCGTTGCGCCAAACAGGCCCCATCGCATAGCGACGATATGGGTTGGGCAAATCATTGCGGTGTTGGGCATAAGCACGAGCCAAAGGCGCCGTCAGGTCATAGCGCAACGCCAGCCAATCCTTGTCCTCTTCCAACCATGCAAACACACCCTCGTTCGGGCGGTCAACATCGGGCAGGAACTTGCCTAAGGCCTCGACGGTTTCCACTGCCGAAGTCTCCAAGGCATCAAAACCGTAACGATGATAAACACCCGCAATCTTGCGCAACATCTCGGTGCGGGCTTCGACCTGCGCTCCGAAATAGTCCTGAAAACCCTTGGGCGTTTGCGCCTTTGGGCGGGGTTGTTTCTTATCCTTGGCCATGATCGCCTCGCGTAAATTACGTCAATATCAGCCCGCGTTTACAACGCTAGGCCCAGCGGGGCAATGCGATGTTATGGGCCTTTCGCAGGGCATTACCAGCGTGCTATGACAACGCCATGACAGATATGACCCACCTCGAAGAAAAAATTGCCCATTTGACCCGCGTGGTTGATGACCTCTCGGATATTGTGGCCGCCCAGCAGAAAGAGATTGAGCTCTCGACCCGCCGGCTTGCGATGTTGATGGAGCGCGAGGCGTCACGCGAGTATGATGCGGGCGGATCCGTGCCGTTGGCCGATCAACGTCCGCCCCATTGGTAGGTTAACGGGCGACGGGGCCGATAGCCACGACAGCGCCATTGCTCAACAAAATATCCGCCCAATCCGCGTTGTCGCTAAAGCTTTCGTAGGTTGTGATAAAGGTCGTGTTGCGTGCCAAGCGGTCAAGCTTGCGCCCACACGGTCTGCCGCGAGTCGTGCCGCAAAATGACGCCTTGATTAGCTCATAGGCGTTATCTGCCGCGCTATAGGGGTGCTTGCTGTTTGACGGCAGATAACGGACAACTTCATGGGTGCCGATATCCCCCATCAGCGCAGTAGCGGCAGAGAACTGACGGGCGCAATTGTCTTTAAAACCAGTGACATAATGCGTCCGGAGCGTTGCCCCATTGGGGGCCGTGTCATAGATCGCGTAGCCAGCATTCTGATCGACAAGCTTGCCCATTTCACCTTTGGAAACAGTGCAGTTCGGCGCGATTTGGCCAAAAGGCAGCAATATGTCCGAGGTTACCTGCGGCTCTGCGGCCTGTTGCGGCGGATCAGCCTTTGGCCCTCCGAACAGACCACCTAGAAATCCTGACTTCGGCGCGGAAACCTCTGCAACGATTGCATCTTGCGGTGGCAATCCATCTGCATCCGAAACGGCCTCGACCACAGCAAGCGCCACAAGATCATCGCCCAAGGTCACGTCTGATAGCGATTTCAACTCTCGCGACGGAGTATTGCTACATGCGCTTAGCACGAACAATGGGACGATAAGGGCACTGCGTAAGGTCACCAGATAAGGCCTTATAGTTGGTTACACGTCGGGTCTAACGGCTCTTGTCCACCCCGACAACGGCTCTAAAAGGATAGCGCGACAAACAGCCGCCCTATACTTCTTCGACTTCTATAACGCCGCTTAGGGACCGCAACGCACCCTTAATCTTTGGATTCACGGGGAAATCTTGGCCAAGGTCAATTTCCACCTCGCCGGGCAAGGCAGGGTCCATCAGGCAGAAGTAAATCGGCCCGCGTCCGCCCCGCACCCCGTCGCGCATCGCATTCTCAAGGATCGTGGAGACCGAGGCGATGGCCTCTGGATTGTCCAAGAAAACCCGCAAGCCAGAGCTACCCGCATCTGCGACAGCCGTGTCGATTGCTGATACTGAGCGACCCAATAGCTTGAGAACATCCGCCTCCATCGTGGCCTCGCAAGAGATCACAACTTGGCTGCCCGTTTCCAAATGATCACGGGCCGCTTCCAATGTGTCAGAGAATAGCGTGACCTCATATTGTCCCGTCGGATCAGAGAGTTGCGCGAAGGCAAAGCGGTTGCCGCGTGCGGATTTCCTCTCTTGCCGCCCTGAGACAGTGCCCGCCATTTTCACGACACAAGCACCGCGTTCAGCCTTGGCTATGACCTCATCAAGGGTCAAAACGCCTTTGCGTTTGAGCGCTGCCATATAGTCGTCGAGCGGGTGGCCTGAGAGGTAGAAACCAATTGCTTTGAATTCTTCGGCCAAGCGTTCGGCTGGCAACCAATCGTCGCCACCTGCAAGGCGCGGTTCGGGCAGATCGTCGCCCGCCTCGCCAAAAAGAGATACCTGATTGGACGACTTCTGATCGTGGATCGCGGCAGAGTATCCGACGAGCGCATCAAGGCTTGCCATGACACGGCGGCGGTTTGGGTCCAACACGTCAAAGGCGCCCGCACGGGCCAGCATTTCGAGAGGGCGTTTCCCTACGCGTTTGATATCAACCCTACGCGCGAAGTCAAAAAGCGTGACAAATTGATCTTGACCACGCGCCTCGGTGATCAGCTTCATCGCCTCGACACCGACGTTTTTGAGCGCGCCGAGCGCATAAACCAGCTTTTGATCCTTCACATCAAACGTCGCTTGCGAGCGATTGATGCAGGGCGGCGTGTACTCAATTCCAAGCCCTTTTTTCACCTCTTGAAAATAGGTCGCGAGCTTATCGGTCAGGTGAATATCGCAGTTCATCACGCCCGCCATAAACTCGACGGGGTGGTTCGCTTTCAGCCACGCGGTTTGGTAGCTGACCACCGCATAGGCGGCAGCGTGGGATTTGTTAAAGCCGTAGTTGGCGAATTTTTCGAGAAGGTCAAAAACCTCAGAGGCCTTTTTCTTATCAACGCCATTCTCCATGGCGCCTTTCTCGAACTTGGGTCGTTCCTTCGCCATTTCTTCGGCAATCTTCTTACCCATCGCACGCCGCAGCAAATCCGCGCCGCCGAGGCTATAACCCGCCATAACCTGCGCGATCTGCATAACCTGTTCTTGGTAAACGATAATCCCTTGGGTTTCAGCCAAAAGATGGTCAATCGACGGGTGAACGGATTCAATCTCTTTGACGCCGTTCTTAACCTCGCAATAGGTCGGGATATTTTCCATCGGACCGGGCCGGTAGAGCGCCACGAGGGCCACAATATCCTCGATACAGGTCGGCTTCATGCGCTTAAGCGCGTCCATCATGCCGCTGGATTCCACCTGAAACACGGCGACGGTTTTGGCGCTGGCATAAAGTTTATAGGACGCCTCATCATCCAGCGGAATTGTGCCAATATCATCAATTAGCGCCGCTGGTGGCTCAAAAAGTGTGTTTCCTTGCGCATCGATATGTAGATGCCGTCCCGATTTTACGATCAGATCAACAGCGTTTTGAATCACGGTCAGGGTTTTCAAACCCAAGAAGTCGAACTTGACCAGTCCCGCTTGCTCGACCCACTTCATGTTGAACTGCGTCGCGGGCATGTCAGAGCGCGGATCTTGGTAGAGCGGGACCAATTCATCAAGCGGGCGGTCACCAATCACGAC
>ENA-OWPI01004487-OWPI01004487.1-marine-metagenome-genome-assembly--contig:-NODE-4487-length-11135-cov-9.735395_pt1 | contig 11135 bp, 12 predicted proteins | sample MGYA00238138_ERZ651775 | MGnify/ENA primary metagenome ERZ651775 (study PRJEB26906, sample SAMN06265043) | marine metagenome | isolation source: Helgoland LTER site | place: Germany:Helgoland, sampling...
CTCTACCTCGAATGTCATTTGATGTCACTGGTTATTCTTACGATGGTTCAAGAAAATTAAATAAGAATCAAAGACATAGTGTTGCTAAAAATGCTAGTGGTGATGAAAAGAAAGTATATACTCAATACTCTCCTGTGCCTTATGATGTAAGTTTTGAATTAAATGTTTTTACTGCAACTTCGGATGACGGTCTACAAGTTATAGAACAAATACTTCCATACTTTCAACCAGACTATACGGTCACTATGATTATTGATAAAGATTACATGGATACGAAAAGAGATATTCCTTTTATATTAGAAAGTGTTGATTATGAAGATAGTTATCAAGGCGCATTGACAGATAGAAGAAGAATTATCTATACATTAAAATTTACTGCAAAAATATATCTATATGGTCCAATAGGATCAAGTGCAATCATAAGAAAGGTATCTGCCGATCTATATGATAATGTGTCAAGTGCAGGACCATCTCGTAGTGAAAGAGTTACAGTTACACCTAATCCTACAGGTGCTGATAAAGATGATACATACACATATACAGAAACACTAGAATTTTTTAATGATGGCAAAAATTATGATGAAGGAACTGGTAACGATACATAATAACAAAAGGTTTTAAAATGAGTAATATTGATGATAAATTAAATGAAGTTTTAAACATAGCAGAAGATGTGCTAGATAAAAAAGAAGAAAAGAATCCTTTAGAGATTGTAAACGAAAAACCTGTACCTGCAGTTGTACCACAAGCTGATGTTGATACAGACTTTGATACTGGTAGAGGAGAACTTTACAAGTTATTAGAAAAAGGTAATGAAGCAATAGACGGAATACTTGCATTGGCAAAAGAAGGTGAACACCCTAGAGCATATGAAGTGGCAGGTCAATTAATTAAAAGTCAAAGTGAGATTGCACAAAATCTATTAGACTTACAAGACAAACTTAAAAAGATTAAAGACGTAAAAGGTGATGTACCAAAGAATGTCACTAATGCTTTATTTGTAGGTTCAACAACTGAACTACAAAAGATGATAAAGAAAAACAAAGATAAAAAATAATGGCAACACAAGATCAATACTTAGGTAATCCTAATCTAAAAAAGGCACATACTAAATCACGATTTACTCCTAAACAAGTAGATGAGGTGATGAAGTGTCTTAATAGTCCTAAGTACTTCATAGAAAATTATTTAAAAATTGTCACGATTGATAAAGGTCTTGTACCTTTTGAGATGTATGACTTTCAGCGGAAGATGGTAGACACTTTTCACGACAATAGATTTACGATATGTAAATTACCTAGACAAAGTGGAAAGTCAACTATCATTGTATCCTACCTCTTACATTACGTTTTATTTAACGATAATGTGAACGTTGCAATACTAGCAAACAAATCTTCTACGGCAAGAGATTTGTTGGGGCGATTGCAATTAGCTTACGAGTACTTGCCGAAATGGATGCAACAAGGCGTTCTTAACTGGAACAAAGGTTCCCTAGAACTAGAAAACGGAAGTAGAATCGTTGCGGCTTCAACTTCATCAAGTGCTGTTCGAGGAAGTACCTTTAACATTATATTCCTAGACGAGTTCGCCTATGTACCTAACAATATTGCCGAAGAATTTTTTAGTTCAGTATATCCTACAATCTCATCTGGTAAGTCTTCTAAAGTTATGATCGTATCTACTCCACACGGAATGAATATGTTTTATAAGATGTGGACAGACGCAGTAAATAAAAAGAATACTTTTAAACCGATTGAAGTGCATTGGTCAGAAGTACCAGGTCGTGATGACAAATGGAAAGAACAGACAATCAAGAACACGAGTGAGGCACAGTTTCAAACCGAGTTTGAGTGTGAGTTTCTAGGTAGTATCGATACACTTATCAATGCAAGTAAACTTAAATCAATGGCAATCATTGATCCCAAAAGAAGTCCTGATGGATTAGATGTCTATGAAATGCCTATCAAGGGTCATACTTATGTCACAACAGTTGACGTTGCACGAGGTGTCAACAATGATTATTCAGCATTCATAGTATTTGACGCAACACAGGCGCCCTATAAGATTGTTGCAAAGTATCGAAACAATGATATCAAACCGATCGTTTTTCCAAATATATTAAAAAGAATAGCAGATTATTATAACAAGGCATATGTGTTGATAGAGATAAACGATCTAGGTCAACAAGTGGCAGACGCAATGCAATTTGAATTAGAGTATGATAACATGATGATGGTTACACAACGAGGTAGAGCAGGTCAAGTATTAGGTGGCGGCTTTAGTGGTAGAGGTAATCAACTAGGATTAAGAATGACGAAAGGTACTAAAAAAATCGGAACTTCAAATCTGAAAAGTCTGATAGAAGGCGATAAGCTAATTATTCAAGACTTTGAAATTGTATCTGAACTATCAACTTTTATATCAAAAGGTAAATCTTTTGAGGCAGAAAACGGTGCTCATGATGATTTAGTAATGTGTTTAGTTATCTTTTCATGGTGTGCCAATCAAAGATACTTTAAAGAATTGACGAATGTTGATGTAAGAGGTCAAATGTTTACAGATCAACAAAATGCGATAGAGGCAGATATGGCGCCTTTTGGTTTTATAGATGACGGAATAAACGATCCAGACGGAAATGATGGTTATTTTGTTGACGCAGGTGAAATATGGCGACCAGTGACTTATCGTAAGGGTGAATAGTATAGATTTTGATACATATAAATATCTGTATAAAAGGGTTATAACTAATAAAGATTAATATTAATATTAAGGAGAACTAAACATGGCTTTTCAAGTATCACCAGGTGTTAATGTGACTGAAAAGGATCTAACGAATATCGTACCAGCAGTATCTACATCTTCTGGCGGAATCGTTATTACAGCAGAAAAAGGACCAATTGATGAAATCACTACGGTTACATCTGAACAAGAGTTAGCTGAAATATTTGGGAAACCAACAGCAGATAACTTTGAAGAATGGTTTAGTGCTGCTAACTTTTTAGGTTACGGAAACAATCTGAAGGTAGTAAGACCAATTACAGGATTATTAAATTCTGTTTCAACTGGATCTGCTGTCTTAATTAAAAATACGGCTGACTATTTAGATACATACTATTCAGCATCAGGCGCTGGACAAGTAGTAAACATTGGAACATGGGCTGCTAGAGAAGCAGGAACATTAGGAAACAGTTTAAAAGTTTCTTTATGTCCTAACTCTACTGCTTTTGGACCTCATTCACAAAGTGGCACTCTAATAGTAAATGACGCTACTGCGGCTATCGGAGATACAACCATCACAGTAGATGATGGATCTTTGGTTCAAGTAGGCGACATACTAGAGTTTGGAGACGCAAGTGCTGTGCCTTCAACTTCAGGTGCACCTTCAGGATTTTACTACAAGGTAACTGCAATCAGCACACACGTTCTAACAATCGCAAGATTCAATCCTCAAACAGGAGTTACTGAAACTGGTGGTTTAAGACACGCTATTGCTGATGACGCTAAATTCCTAAGACATTGGGAATACTACTTTAACTTTTCAACTCCACCGTCAACAACAGACGATACAGCTGCTGCTGGTGGTTCAAATGATGAAATGCATATTGCAGTAATAGATGAAGATGGTGGAATTACAGGAACTGCTGGATCAATCCTAGAAACTTTCGAAGGTGTTTCACAGGCTTTTGACGCTAAAACTTCTACTGGTGCAAGTAACTATTACCCACAAGTAATCTATCAACAATCAAAATTTATCTACTGGATAGATCACATCTCAACTTTATCAGATGGTGTGACTAAAGTAGGTACAACTTTTGATAATACAGTTGGTGACGCTTTCGTAGTATCTAACACTTCACTTACAGCTGGTACAGATGACTTTGCTGCTACTAACGCTGAAATTGCTACTGCATACGAGAAATTTAATGACGTAGAAAACGTTGATTTAAGTTTACTATTATGTGGACCATCTCAAACAAGTGCTGACGACACTGGAGATACAAAAGCAACTGCTGTTATGGATATTGCAACAGCAAGAAAAGACTGTGTTGCTTTCATATCACCTGCGAGAGCAGATGTAGTTGGTGTTGCAAACGCAATCACACAAACTCAAAATGTAGTAGGATTTGCTGATGGTTTACCGTCAACAAGTTATGCTGTAATTGATAGTGGTTACAAATATATGTACGATAGATACAATGACGTTTACAGATTTGTACCTCTTAACGGAGATACTGCTGGTCTTTGTGCTAGAACTGATAGTATTGCAGACGCTTGGTTTTCACCAGGTGGATTCAATAGAGGTCAAGTTAGAGGTGCTGTTAAATTAGCATTCAATCCAAACCAAACTCAAAGAGATGAATTATACAAATCTAAAGTAAATAGTGTTGTATCATTTCCTGGACAAGGTACTGTATTGTTTGGTGATAAAACTGCTCAATCTAAACCTAGTGCTTTTGACAGAATAAATGTTAGAAGATTGTTTATTGTTTTAGAAAAGGCTGTTTCTACTGCTGCTAAATTTCAACTATTTGAATTCAATGACGAATTCACTAGAGCACAATTTAGAAATCTAGTAGAACCTTTCCTAAGAGATGTACAAGGTCGTAGAGGACTTACAGATTTCTCAGTAGTCTGTGATGATACAAATAATACTGCTGATGTTATAGATAGAAACGAATTCAGAGCTGATATCTTTATCAAACCTGCACGTTCTATCAATTTCATTCAACTTAACTTTGTGGCTACTAGATCAGGCGTTGCCTTTTCTGAAGTCGCAGGATCTTAATAGAGAGGAGATAAAATAAAATGCCAAATATAAATGAATTCAAATCTCGTTTAAGAGGTGGTGGAGCACGAGCCAATCAGTTTAAGGTAACTTTACCTTTTCCTGGCTATGCTTCTGTTGGTGGAGAAACATCTGATCTTGCTTTCTTATGTTCAGCAACTGCCCTACCTGGTCAAACAGTAGGACAAGTTGCAATACCATTTAGAGGAAGAGTACTTAATATCGCTGGGGATCGAACTTTTGAACCTTGGACAATTACGGTATTAAATGATACTGACTTTAAATTGTACAGAGCATTTGAAAGATGGATGAATGGTATAAACAATATGACTGACAACGAAGGTATCGCAAATCCTGCTGATTATCAAGTTGATGGTTTCATTGACCATTTAGACAGAAACGGATCAACTCTAAAGTCTTACACTTATAGAGGACTGTTTCCAACTGCTTTAGGAAATATTGATTTGAACTATGCAACTAATGACGCTATTGAGGAATTTAGTGTAACGTTCAACTTCCAATACTTCGAAACAGATACGACTACATAATATACTTAATAAGTTAAATCGAAAAGGAAAATTATAATATGGTAAAACTACTTGGGTTCGAGATAACAAGAAAAGATAATGATCTGGAGAAGCCAGCAAATGCCAAACAGGCGTTTACTATTCCTTCTCCAGATGACGGTACAACAACTATATCTGCTGGTGGTTACTTTGGCCAATACTTGGATATGGAAGTTACTGCCAAGAACGACTTTGATTTAATCAAAAGATATCGTGAGATCAGTCAACATCCTGAATGTGATACTGCGATAGAAGATATAATCAATGAGGTTATCATTTCTAATGAAAGAGATTCTTCGGTTTCTTTATCACTAGATAAACTTGCTATTTCAGACAATATAAAAACAAAAATTAGAGATGAGTTTGATGAGGTCTTACGACTATTAAACTTTGACGAAAAAGGTTTCGATATCTTTAAAAGATGGTATATTGACGGAAGAATTTACTTCCACAAGGTAATCGATCCTACTAGTCCTCGAAAAGGAATTACAGAAGTTAGATACATTGACCCTAGAAAAATTAAAAAGGTTCGTGAGATAACTAAAAAAAGAGATAATAAAGGCAAAGGTATTGAAGTTATAGAACAAACTGCCGAATGGTTTGTATATAATGAAAAAGGAATGTCTTCAGCAAATTCTAATGCTGGTATAAAGATTTCTTCTGATTCAATTACCTATGTTACTTCTGGTGTTGTAGATCAAACTAGAAATATGGTTATGGGTCACTTGCACAAAGCAATTAAACCTACTAATCAATTGAGAATGATTGAAGACGCTGTTGTTATTTACAGAATAGTAAGAGCACCAGAAAGACGAGTATTCTATGTTGATGTAGGAAACTTACCGAAGGTAAAAGCAGAATCATATTTAAGAGATGTGATGGCAAGATACAGAAACAAACTTGTATATGACGCTTCGACTGGTGAGATAAGAGATGACAGAAAACATATGTCAATGCTTGAAGACTTTTGGCTACCTCGTAGAGAGGGTGCAAAAGGAACTGAAGTATCTACATTACCTGGTGGACAAAATCTAGGTGAGATTACAGATGTTCAGTACTTTCAAAAGAAACTTTACAAGGCATTGAATGTACCGATTTCAAGAATGGAATCAGAAGCAGGTTTCAATCTTGGTAAGGCTGCCGAAATTACTAGAGATGAATTAAAGTTTACTAAATTCATTCAACGATTGAGAAAAAGATTTACACAAGTCTTTGGCGATATACTAAAGTCACAATTGATTTTAAAAGGTATCATCACAATCGAAGATTGGCAGAAGATACACAATCATATTCAGTATGATTATCTTAAAGATGGATATTTTGCTGAATTAAAAGAAGCAGAGATTATGCGAGAAAGATTAAGTCTTGCACAAGAAGTAAGTCCTTATGTAGGAAAATATTACTCTATTGATTACATAAGAAAGAAAGTATTAAGACAAAGTGACGAAGATATAATTGAAATTGATAATCAGATTGCTGATGAAATTAAACAAGGTATTATCGCCTCACCTGAGGGACAGTCTATGGAAAATGATGATGGTAATACTGATATAAATATAGGAGATGAATAATTATGCCAAATGATAATGTAAAAGATATGGTTAATTCACTTGCGAGTGGTGACAATATTAAAGCTCAAGACGCATTTAAGAATGCTTTGTCTGACAAAATCGGACAAGCACTTGATGATAAAAGACAAACAGTTGCTACGGACTGGTTAAATAGTGCTCAAGATCAAGAAGCAATAAAAGACGCTAGTGGATTAGACGCTGGTGCAAGTAGTGTTGTTACACCAGGACAAGAATCGCCTGTGGAAGAACCTGTTGCTGATGAAGTTGAGATAGATCAAGGTGGAGAAGATGTTGAACCAGCTGTCGTTCCAGAAGTTTAAATCATCTCTAGTAGAGATGAAGGAAGACAGTCCTAAAGAAACTGCGGAGTTTAAGAAATTATCTCCTGCAGAAAGACAGGCGGTGAAAGATGTATTTACTTTGTTAAATAATACTAAAGGTGAGATCATAAGTAAAGTTGATGGTATTATTAAACAAGTAGCAAAAAAAAGAAACGTTAAAGTGTCTGCTATAGAAGACTATTTTGACAACGAAATATTAAGTTAAAGGAAATAAAAAATGGCAATTGCAACAAGAACACTCAAAGATACGGTAGTAGAAACTGGTGGTGGTGCGTCAGGTGGTAAAGTTACCATTCTAGTAAACATGGATGATAACACTACTGCTAACTCAAACATACTAGACGCAAGTGGATTATCTGGACATGCTAACGGTGCAAAATTAGATATCACTAGAATATGGTGGTCTTTAGTACAAGGTACTGCTGACGATAATACAGGTCATGTACAGATACAATTTAAAGGTGCTTCATCTGATACTATCGCAATTCAACTTGCAGGTACAGGTCACTATGATGGTACTGCTGGTAAAATTACAAATAACGCTACTAATACTGGTGCAACTTCAGGAGATTTAGAGTTGACTGCATTAGGAACTTCTGGTAGTGTTATTATCGAATTAAGAAAAGACGAATCATTTACAGCGTAATTCTTATGACGATTGCGAATACAAAAGTTGTGGATTCCACTTCTAAATACATTGTTCAATCAAAAGGTATTGGAAGTGAAATCGATCAAATAGTAGTTGACGCTGAAGAACTTGCAAGTGGTAATAATGAATCATTAGTAAGTTTAATAGAATGTTTTTATTTAATAGAGGGCACAGGTACATTAACATTAAGTGCCTCTAGTGAGGAAAACGATTTGACTTTAACTGGTAAAGGTAAGTATGGATTACGACCTGATCAATTAAAGTTTGGTAACGATAAACAAATATTATTAACGACTGACTCAAATGTAGAGAGTTATTTGTTAGTGACAGAATTTAGGAGAAATAACTAATGGCTGATGTGGTAACAAGTCAAACGATAGTAGATACATCTGGTACAAAAACCGTGATGAAGTTTACAAATATAAGTGATGGATCAGGTGAAACACTTGTGACTAAAATGGATGCAAGTGCTTTGACTTTCATGACCGAAGATGCTAATAGAACAATTGCAAAAATATATTGGGCAATCAATACTACAAATGGTAAATCTGGTGTTGAAATATTGTGGGCAGGTAGTGGTACAAGTTCTGCTGACGCAACAATAGGATTCTTTTCTGGTCGTGGTTTTCACGATTACAATGTGGCAGGAAATAGTATTCCTAACAATGCAACACTAACAGCAAACACAAGTCCTGCTGGTGATATATTATTTTCAACAAAAGGATTTGTTGCAGGTGATAACTATACTATCATCATTGAAGTAAGGTAAACAAAGAGAAGGTGGAGAGAACATGAAACTAATAACAGAAACAATAGAAGATATCGAAGTATTAACTGAAGCAACCTCTAACGGTGGCAAAGCATACAAGATAAGAGGTGTCTTTATGCAAGCGGATATTAAGAACCGTAATGGTCGTGTTTATCCTGTACAGACTCTTGCTAAAGAAGTTGCTAGATACAACGAACAATTTATAAACAAGAAACGTGCTTTCGGTGAACTAGGACATCCTGACGGACCAACAGTTAACCTAGAAAGAGTTTCACACATGATTACTAGTCTAAAACCAGAAGGTAAAAACTTCATAGGTGAGGCTAAGATAATGGATACGCCATATGGTAAAATCGTTAAAAATTTAATTGACGAAGGTGCTCAACTAGGTGTATCATCAAGAGGTATGGGATCAATACAAGGCAGTACTGTCGGTAAAGATTTCTATCTTGCTACTGCGGCTGATATAGTTGCAGACCCATCAGCGCCCGATGCTTTCGTAGAAGGTATTATGGAAGGCAAAGAGTGGGTATGGGACAACGGCGTACTGAAAAGTATGGAAGTTGAAAGATATAAAGAACAGGTAGAGAAGACGAAACGAGCCGAATTGGCAGAAACGAAAGCCTCTATTTTTAACGATTTTTTATCTAAACTTAAATAACCTACGCAACTTTAAAACGTTTCGTAGAGTTTAAGATGATAAATTATATAAATAATAATAACTTAAATTTATAAATTTAAATTACTAATAATCAAGGAGAGACCGAATGTCAGAAACTACAAAAGAAGTAGAAAAGTTAGAGGAAGTTAATGCGGCTGTAAAAGACGCTGCCCCTGGCGAAGCTACTCACCTTAAAAATGACGCAGTTGATATGGGTGCTCCAGTTGTAAAACCAACTGACAAGAATCCAGATGCTGCTTCAAAGGCAAAACAAAATACTTCGGATCCAGCACTTAAAAGCGCTAAAGACGGCAGTAACCCTGCTGGAAAAGGCGACATGAAACCAACTTCTATGAAAGAAGAAGAAGTGGAAATCGAAGCAACAGAAGATCAAGAAGTTGTTGCTGAGGAAGAAACTAAAGAAGTTGAGATCGATTTATCTGCTGATGTTAAGGCATTAGTTTCAAGTGACGCTGATTTATCTGAAGAATTCAAAGATAAAGCTGCGACAATTTTTGAAGCTGCTGTTAAGACAAGAATCCAAGAACAAACTAAAATCCTTGAGGCACAGTACGAAGAAAAACTTTCAGCTGAAACTGAAACAGTAAAAGAAGCTATGGTCGAAAAAGTTGACTCATACCTAAACTATGTTGTTGAAGAATGGATGAAAGAAAATGAATTAGCAGTTGAAAGAGGAATTAGAACTGAAATTGCTGAGGACTTCATTACTGGTCTTAAAGACTTATTCAAAGAACATTATATTGATGTTCCAGAAGAAAAATACAATGTACTAGACGACTTAACTAATCAGAATAAAAAACTTGAAGAAAAGTTAAATGAACAGATTGCAAAAAATGTTGATTTATCAAAAGAAGTTTCTTCATCTGCAAAATCAAAAGCAATTAACGAAGTTGCTTCAGACTTAGCTGATACAGAAAAAGAAAAATTCGAGAAGATGGCTGAAAACGTTGAGTATGATAGTGCTGACAAGTTTAGAGAGAAACTAGAAACTATTAAAGAATCTTATTTCCCTAAATCTAAAATTGAAGAAACTGCTTCGAAAGATGAAGTTGATTCAGTTGCGGCAAACGCTCCGATTGAGAGCAATACCGATGCTATGGCTGCATATACAGCCGCTATTACTAAAAACCTTAAATCTGTAAAGATTTAATTAATTAAACTTAGGAGAGATAAAAATGTATCTTACTGAAACATTACAAGACAAATGGCAGCCAGTATTGGAGCATCCTGATTTACCAAAAATCGGTGACGCATACAAAAGAGCTGTAACAACTGTTATCTTGGAAAACCAAGAAAAAGCAGTTAGAGAAGACAGATCATTTATGTCAGAAGCTGCACCAACTAACGCAACTGGTTCATCTGTTGACAATTGGGATCCTGTTTTAATATCACTTGTTAGAAGAGCAATGCCTAACTTAATCGCATACGATATTTGCGGTGTTCAACCTATGACTGGTCCAACTGGTTTGATTTTCGCTATGAAATCAAGATTTGGTTCACAAGCAGGTGCTGAGGCATTATTCAACGAAGCTGATTCAGACTTCTCATCTAGAGATGCTGCGTCTGACACAGGTTCAACTTCTGTACAAGCAGGAACTAACCCGAGTGTACTTAATGACTCACCCGCTGGTACTTACACTACTGGTGACGGTATGTCAACTGCACAAGCAGAAACACTTGGTGACGGATCTGATGAGTTTGCTGAAATGGCTTTCTCAATCGATAAAGTTACGGTTACTGCAAAATCAAGAGCTCTTAAAGCTGAATACAC
>ENA-OWPI01004488-OWPI01004488.1-marine-metagenome-genome-assembly--contig:-NODE-4488-length-11134-cov-3.878719_pt1 | contig 11134 bp, 13 predicted proteins | sample MGYA00238138_ERZ651775 | MGnify/ENA primary metagenome ERZ651775 (study PRJEB26906, sample SAMN06265043) | marine metagenome | isolation source: Helgoland LTER site | place: Germany:Helgoland, sampling...
TTTTGTTCCCGGGGGACAGTTGTGATAAGGGTGTGAGAGAGGGGGAAGAAGTGTACTGCGGCGTATTCGTGTGTCCCAAAGAGTGCTCAGTTGAGTATGATTATCCTCCTCAGTCGCCGGGATTCTACTCCTTGCCTGTCAGAACAATCTGAGACCAAAGCGTTGCAGATAGAAGAACCCGTCCTGGAAGTTGGATTTTACTGGAATTGAGTGCCAAGGCAAGGAAGGGAAGGAAAGGCAAAGGGGTGGGGGGGCGGCTAGTTTGGAAGAATTTCTTTGCTTTTACTTTGGACCAAAAATTCTGAAATCCGAGATAAGTTCCTCGCACACTTTTGCCTTTTGCCTCCCGATGTTTTTCCTGCATAAAACTCAAAAAATGGAGGCAATATCAAAAATTACGGATGAAAATTTCGGCTAAACCTCCTCCCTCATAACTGCTAAGATAATTTCATCAACAGATAAACAAACTCTCCTTCTTGTTTTTATTTTTCAACCCAAACAAAAACCTTTGAAACAAAGTTTCAAACAAAGAGCATGTCCTACTACTACTCCCACTTCCCTTCCCTCTATTTAACACTATCCCGCATGCACAAGCGCACGCGAAAACACAAACGCAAACAATGGACAACGAAATGAATCGCGATATATTGTCTCGTCACGCATTTCGTGTGGTATTCCTTTTAAGTGCATATTCCATTCCGTTCAAAGGGGGTGGGAAAAAAGAGGGTTTCGGTAACTTAACTGATGGTGCAAGCTGCTGAGGCAGCGTTTGGATCTCCCATTTCTTTGAGGTGCTTAACGACCATTTTGTGTTGTCCGGCCATGGCGAGGTCGAAGGGGAGCTTATCGTCCCCGTCCTTAGCATTGCACATCTCCTCCTTCTTCTCCGGTGGTACTTTCTCCATGAAAAGTTTAACAAGCTCCACCCTCCCTCCCTCTGCCGCCCCATGAAGCGGCGTCATCTTCGTCCCCGTCGCCGCCAATATGTTTGCCCCCTTACCCAGCAGGAACTCCGCCGCATCCTTGTGCCCCGATATCGCCGCCCAGTGCAGGGCCGTCCGGCCTGACTTGTCCGTCTGATCCACCACCGCGCCCTTCTCGACCAGGTACTTGCAGACCTCGAGGTGGTTTCCCCCTGCGGCGCGGTGGAGAGGACGACGCTCGGCAGCCCCGGGGGCATCCACTTCTATTTCGCCCTCTTCGATTATTTGTTTGACCTGGGGTGGGTGTGGGTGGGTGAGTGGGTGGGTGGGTGGATGGGGTGAGGGGGGCAAAGAAAGTGGGGGAAAGTTAAGAGGGGAAAATTAAAAGTTGAGTTAGAATGTAGTGAAGGAATACTGTTTCGTGGGACAGTCGTAGGATGGCGGAGATGACTGAAAATAAAATTATGAACCCCCCCAGTCCTCTCTCTCCCTCTCGACTGCATTTGCCTCCCCTTGACTACTGACACAGACATAAATAAACACTCCCTCAACTAAGATGCATACACACCTGGTTTAAATCGCCATTGTGTGCCGCCTTGTGCAGCGGTGTGTCGGTGGGCATGTCTGTCTAGCTAGTCCGAAGGTACTCTTCGCTATTTGTTTTCAAGTTGGTGTCGATTTGATGGCAATGAAGTTGTGGCCCAGGTCGATGGAAAAAAGCGCCTGGGGGGGGCTCTTGACTTACAGACCCCCTGCCACCTGGCAAATGTCCCAGCTAGATACAATGTCCCCTGGTCCCCCGCGGAAAAATATTAAACTTGGCGGAGTGTCTGAGCCCTGGGGGTCAGAAACTCTCTCAACTCCCAAACAGAGGAGAGGCGGAGTAGGGGGATGAACGTTTAGCCAGGGGGGAGGCCGACTGCCGGGTCTGGAGGAGAAAGGTACTTCTGTCACAATGATCAAGGTGTTTAATTGTTTAGGGGTCGATACTAGAGGTGGGGGGGACTCAAGAGTTTAACGATGTGCCAGTCAAAAAAAGGGAAAAAAGCCTCGCTTGGACCTCGTGGAGGGATAACCCTAACCCTGGGGAGAAAGGTAGTTGGTCTTCTTTAAATTAATCTATTTACTTCGTCGCAACCTTGAGTATCATCGATCGAGCTTCGTGATTTTACCGATTGGATACATTATTCCCTTGCAACACCAATTTGGAAGTGTTCCTCCCAGCCGGCTTATTGTAAAATCAAAGGTTTACTTGTTGGGCCAGATGATGTGCAACAGTACGGACGAGTGCAGCTGTATTGGGTACCCTTCCTTCACCTCTTCAACTGCTGTCCGTACATTGGTGGATAGTGGTGTGACACCACTAACTTACAACATCATCCTGTTTCTCATTGGATTAATTTTGTTAAGTGTTTGTTGTTGCTTCTCCGCTTGCGCTAGGGGTAAGCCGCCCGGTTTGAGTGCGGCGAATATCGGGAAAGTCGTCTCTACCGGGGGGCTTGAGGGGAGGAAGGGGAGTGTGTCGATACCTAATAGGCCAAGCTCTCTCAGCGTTAGCGGGCTCAGCATGAGGAGTTATGTGAGCGGTGACAGTGAACACGCAGATGAGCTGGTGGAAAGTGGGATGAAAAAGGTTAGGAAGAAGAGGGTCAAGTACCAGCCCCACAACGTTCGCAAGGAGAGGGGTAGGCACAAGCACAAGGACCAGATCATCGACCCCACATTCATCAAGGTCATCAATGAGACGGAGTGGTCAATCAAGCATGACAGCGACCCAAGGATACAGGTGTACCTATGCAACCACGTCGAGTTATTCGATAGAATATTTGAGGGAAATATAGACTTCGAGGAGGTCGACGAGGAGTACACACGAGAAACGGGAAATTCTTGCTACTGGTACACCGGGGAGTTGAAAGGGGAGCATGTCACAGTGTGTGTGCTGCGCACTGGACTGTTGGTTGATAGGTGAGTAGTAGAGTGAGCCATGATCAAAGTTGAGTCGATCGATTTCAACCGATTGTCGACCGATTGTAAATCGGGAACCTTTATTGTTTTTGCCACGGTTTCACTAAACCGCTCGCCTCCATCTCTTAATCGCGCCCACAGCGATGATTTGCGGAAGTTTGTGGTTGAGAAGAACGCCTGGAGTCAACAGATTCAGCATCCGAACTTGATGCAGTTCATTGCATGCACTGTGCAGACGAATTTGATCTGTACAATACATGAAGAAGTAATTGGAGAGAATTTATACTACTTGAACCAGGAAAAGTTCATCAACTGGGAAGATGGCAGGTGAGTGTGAGAGAGGGTGTGTGAAAAAGGGAGAAGATTCATCGGATTTGGGTAGTATCTAACTTACTTTTGCACGACGACGACGACGACCACCACGACGATGATGACGACGACGATGACGACGACGACGACGTCTCCGTCTCCGTCGCCGTCGGTGCCGGGGGAAGAGAGGAGAGCTGCTCGACATCGGGGTTGTTGTCCACGTCCTCACCACCGTTTCCATCCTCTCGCGGCTCTTGACCCCCCTCCCCCCCACGCGCCCGGGCAAACATTGTGAGTTTTTTGCGCAGGGAGCAGCCGGCAAAGGGCAGGTGGTGGTGGTGTTTCTTTTTTGGCAGCAGCCGTTGTTGTTCACGGGGGAATGTGGTGTACGGCGACGACGGGGAGGGAGGAGAGTAAGATGATGAGGTCAGGTGCGACGTTAGGATGAATAAGAGGGGGAGGATCATGCGGTACCGGTGGCGCGGATTGAAAATAAAAGAGAGGGAAAAATAAATAAGATTGGTGCAAAGAGAGATCATTCTTTAAAATTTAAGGATAAGAGTCGTTCGTGTCCCATCAGCACCGGCTGCACCCAACACTCCAAGAATAAATAAATAAAAAAAAATACCTTTGTGAATTTTTCGGTTCCGACCCTACCTTTTCCACCACCTTTTCCACCACCACCTCCTCATCCAACGTGCTCACGACGACGACCCCCTCAAACCACCCCTCCCCGCTCCACCCGCATATCCTCCCCCCTCCCGCCCACGGATACACCATCTCCACAACATCCTCCTTCTCCCCTTGCTCCCCCTTCCCCTCTCTACCAAGCGTCAAGTCAAGTAGCAGAGGATCTTGTCCATCACGCCCCCCAGTCCGCCCCCCCGATTGCACAGGTCCAACAACGCCCCCGCCGTGACGTCGGTGTTTTCGGCGACGACCCCCGGGAACGCCGCGACACCAGCCTGCGCTTTCTGAAGATCCGTCCCGGTGGTGTCATCGACGATCGCTTTGAAGCGGGAAAGGGCGACGAGGAAGATCCTGCGGCTCACGCGGTCGTTGTAGAAGCTTTCCACGTTCCCCCCAACCGGTTCATATCCATCGGGCCAGCCGCCAAACTCAGCCTTCTGGCATTCTTGGCAGCCGCTCCACTTCTGTGAAGGATCCTCCACAACGATCCACTGGGCGACAGCCCTCTTCAAACAACGATTCCCTTCGCACGGCACAAAAATGTGGGGGGCGTACTGTTGTTTCATACCCCACCTCTCTCCTCCTCCGTTTTTATCAGGAACGTTGCGAGGCCTACTTTTTGGGAGAAAAAAATTCTGACTTACAAAGCCATCCGGTGCGCACCCGGAACAATGCGTAACGGGTTCATACCTGTTAGCATGCAAAACAAGCAAGGGGTTAGTTGAGGGCTCGCTCGCTCGGCGCCTACCCCCCTTCACTCGCTCGCTTCGCTCGATCGTACCTCATCCTTTTGCTCGCACGCTTCTGATCCGGACAAGCCTTCCCAAACATTCCCTCGCACATTTTGTGCCTCACGTCAACCATCAACTTCCCCTTGCAGGTGCCACAAAATGTCGCTGTCTCCCCCGGCTTTCCAAATGTCGCTCGAGTCTTCCCACACGTCTCGCACATTTTGCTCACCACGTCAACCATCCCCTCCTCCTTGCAGGTGCCACAAGAACTCGCTGTCTCCCCCGGCTTTCCAAATGACGCTCGAGTCTTCTCACACGTCTCGCACATTTTGTTCAACCACTCACAATTAGGCAGAATCGGTTTCGCGTCGGTGCTGACCTCCTCATCCACAAGCGACTCAGCCTTCTCGATCACCTCCTTCACCATCATGTCAATCTCGGGAAACTTGTAGCCCGTTCCGCCCGTGTCCGCGTGGAAAAACGAGGAATCGCTCTGCTTCACCTTTGCTTCGCCATTCGCTCCCCCCCCTGCCACCTTCTTGGAGCGGAAAGTCGTAATTTTGCGGCAGCACGAGACCTCCGCGTGTGTGCAGATTTGGTGCATGATCTCATGTCCAGCGGAGCCGACAAAGATCAGGACGGATCCGGCCTCCAAGACCGAATAGTGTGTGACCCCGTGCACGTCCAACACCAACAGGATCGCAAGTCCTGTAAGAATCTCAACGGTCCTCGCGATTTGGTCACCCCCCTCGACCTTAGAATCTATATGAAGTGAAGAGGAAGGGAGAATATTGTTTTGTAGGAGCTTCTCCTGCTCATCGGGCGTGTGGCAGCCCAGCACGGTACTGAGTGTGGAAGGTACGGTCGAGGAGTCGGAGAAGCGATGGCTGGAGGATACAATTTCTGCATTCAAATATGGATTGTCTTCTTTGCAGCACTGGGCGAGGAAGTTGTCGGTGAATTTTTTGATGCTTTTGCAGATGGGATTGTTTTCTGCGGCTTTTCTAGTCGATGCGGTGACTTTCCCCTCCTTCGTGCTGGTCGTTTGACGCACTCCATTTTTCATCACGGTTGAATTTGTGAACTGCTTGAAATCCGCCTCTCCCTGTGGGTCCAGCGTCGTGTTGTCTTTGCTTATGGCTAGAATAGCACCGCCTGGGAATTCGACACCTTGGAAGATTTGGTTCGCGCAGCTGGGGATGTGAGTGTTGCATGGATTTGCGAGCCTTTTTATGACGCTCTCTTCGGAAGGCGTGGGATTCTTTTTCCCTCGGGTGGATCTGGCGGACATGACGGAGGATCGATTGCAGTGTGAGATGATAGGGGTGGTAATTGATGTCGTGAGGTGTGCTCTGGAAAATTTGGAAAGTGAGCCCCTCCCAGCAAAATCGGACTCTCGGGACCAAAAAACCGAGAACCTTTTTATTCGCGGTTTGGCGTCTAATAGTATTGTAGTTTGCCGCTGCGCGTTTTTTTTTTGCTAAAACCCCATTTAATCATCTGTAGTACCCACCCACCCTCACCATCCCCATATCTGATACCAGGCTTGGTGGCCCATCGACCAAAAATGATAGCAATATCCAGTTCGCTACCACGGAAGAATAATTAAATCTAATAGTTCCGCGCCGCTCGATGAATTCATGAATGTAGCCGTGTCGAGAAGTTTCGTCGCATAAAATTTTAAATTGCGCGAATTCAGGGGGGCTCTCGTTTTTACCCTGTTTTCCACTTGTTGGTAAGAAGGCGGTGAGCATATCATGCATTTTGCGATCCGCCCGCTCAGTATTCAATGCAGAGCTCCCAAGCATATCCTAAATCGAATCATTGATAAAAATATTAATGTTACGTGGTTTCAGGCGAGAAATTATTGTCATCCTGTGGTTTCGTTGATTTCTGAAAAACAGCTTAAGTGATACACTTTTGGTCAATACGTTACAGATACATGTTGTCGATGATGGACCGAGCCAAACGGCTCGTGTATTGATCTATACGTATTAAGGGTGCTTTCTACAATATTTTGTTGGATGTACACGTCTATCTTCAAAGTCGTATTTTCGTCGTAACTAGCAACTGGTGAGAGAAAATTACAGTGACGAACGTTTTTGGTCAATTCGTTAGAGATATGATATAAACTACTCAATATTATCATTTTTTTTTTTACAAGCTTCAGTCATCAACCGAAGCTCTTCGGGAGTTGCTTTTCCCTGGGAGATCAAGTCAATAACATGATTAATTTTCTCTGACCGTCGCCGATTTGGGAAGCACTCATTCAAGATGGGGATCTCCATGTTCGAAACGTCAGTCGGACCGATTTTAGACTCCAAATCGGCAAGACCTGCCGCAGTAATGAGCTCTGGGACGTATGTCCAATTGTTGTAAACGAGCCTTCGAGCCAATACCAAGTTGGGCGAATATCCCGAAGGCATCTTTCTTAGGAATTTCAGCACCTTAATCGCGTCTTTTCCGCTCAGCTTGTAACAGTCCTGGTCGTCGACCATAGCGTCCCATATCGGCTTCCCAGCCTTTTGGTGCTCGTACTGCTTCTTCTTCTCGTCGTACTCCTTCTTCAAAGCCCGATTACTTGCCATATTCATCCTCATTTCGTGTGCCTGAACGAGTACATCAGACGAGAATACGACAGGCCCCACCGTTCTCCATTTTCCGCCCGCCCTTGCCATTCTGTTCGACTCGGCAGCGGCACGAATAGTCTCTGCTTTTGACTGGTTTTCGCGAGATGGTAATACCTCCCGTCGAGCTTGAATCTTAAACCTGTCTAAAGTCCCGGTAACTCGCGGATCCTTCGCAAAATCCGCGAGGCGTTTCTTGTGTTCTTTCTCCGCTTCGAGTAGCATCATCGACACCTCATCGGTATCTACAACCGTTTTTCCGAAGCAGTCGAGCTTCATAACTGATGTTGAGCTGAGAGGAGGTCTTTCTGAAGGGCGTGCTGTACGCCGCCTTGGCAGTATCGGATGGTTTCGCCGGCAATGTCGGTGTATCGGAGTTGGGTTTGCGTCGTGGTCGGGACCTCCTCTTACCAGCGCTCAGCTCAGACAAAGCAGAACGGTCAAGGGGCGAAGTGAACGAGCCCATAGTAGTATTATTACTCGTGTTAACGAGATCACTAACGTCCTGGGAGTATTTTTTCGCCCGTAGCTTCCGAGCCTCACTCTTAATCTGAGAGTGTAAAACACCATTATTTTGGTCTGCTACGGAATACCCAAAGGCAGCCATAAGACTGCAGATGTTTGCCTCGGGAGATACCGCCAGCGCTTCCCTCACATTTGATCTCTTCACGCTGTGAGTTGGGGGCATTTCTGAATGTATCTTCACACGTCTCTATCGTAGTGACGGAGTGTTTTGAAAAACAAGAAAAGCAGAGCTTGGATTCGTCGGCTACTGAGACAATTTGAAAAACGAATAAACACCCCGAGACGTGTTTAAATCCTCAAAGATCAAGCAGGACTGTCGAATTATTTAAATTTCCGAGAAAGTTAGTAGAAAGTAGTAACATTGTGTCTGTGTCACCCTCCCTTGCCGAAAACCATTTTTGGTCGATGGGCCACCTTGCCTGGTAATTTTTAATTTTTTGGTTTGATAAAATACAGGATTGACATGAAAAATACCAAAATTCACACTATGAACATATCATTGACCCTACCTGTTGACGACGTTATCGTCGGAGACCCCTCCGCAGAGACTATACTAAAGGGTGTTCTGATTCGACGTGGTGAGGAAAACACTCGAGGACGAGACCTCCGATCGGATCGCCAAAATGAAATCACTCGGGCTGCGACAGAGATAGGAATGCGATTGCCTCAGGCGCTTTCCTATCGAAGGCAATTGATCCGAAAACAGAATATGAAACAGAATTATCGTAACGCGGGACCCGGTGGTTCGGATCAAGGTGCGGGCGAATACGCCAGAGAATTCGAAGCAAGCGTCGGTAAAGCCTTGATCGATTTGTGCCCCCGGTTAAAGGAAATAATGATTCCTGAAACCAATCAAAATAGTCAAAATACACCAGATTTTCTATTCACGAGTCCGATTCAAATCAATGGCAATCCGGTCAATTGGATAGAGGTCAAAACCTACTATGGATGCGGATCACTGACCTCTCGAAAGCTTCCGATTGGCAAGGTACCCGCACAAGCCGCCCGCTACTCTGATGCACACGGACCCGGAGCAGTGCTATTCGGCCAAGGGTTCCACGAATCATTGGCGAATCGCCTAAAACAAACGAATGTCATTTGCTTGGATTCGACGTTTATGACAATGCAAAAAATTGAAAAAAAATTCCCCTAAGCTCGTATTGTGTACAACAACAAAAGCAGCATGGAAACACTAAAAAGATACCCGAACATTCATATTTTTTGAATCTTGATGTATCTGTTTGATCTTTTACCCATGGGAGAAAAGCATACCATTTCTTTTTTCCAGATGAATAGTACCACATTGCAACAACAACTAACCACGTCATGTTCAACAGACACGTTGTTACAAACCAAATATTGGGTACCTTTCCAATAATACTATGTATCAACAAATACAAAGCCTGGCATCCGTATATTGTTCCCCACATTATTCCAAACAACATACCTGGGGGCAGCAAGCGTGGTTTCTTGCCATTATTTAGTTTGTTTCGTACCAATCTCTCATAATAGGCTATTTTTTTTTTGTTTTTCTCATTTTCGATACAAAGCTCTAGTTGATTGATTTTCGTTCGGAGTTGACTCTCAAAATTGTTAATTATTATGTCTTGGCGATGGAGCTGACCGACCATACTGTGTTGATCAACCAGAACCAATAGTGCGCTATCAATATGTGGCTTGAGATTTTTTTCGAACCATTCCTGAATATATAATTTTGGATTTGTCAAATACATGCTCATGTGGAAAATTGTACTCACGCCCTTTCTCATTTGTACGAGTCCCTGTTTGACCAGATCATTGTGTTGATTTGTATGATTTCCACTATTCTCCTGGACCTCGATGTAAATATCTAATGCTTCCAGCATTGCGTCCCGAAATGGGCTTAATTGCCGAGTAACTAGCGGTATCGCTCGGCTCCAAGCAAGCTAAATATCAGGTCATAATAATTTCAATTTCAACTACTTCTGGGGTTGCGCGCTATATAACATTTCCCAACAATTAAATTACAGCATTTGTTCGTAAATGTCGACGTTAAAATCGGTGCCTCTTCCCATCTTTTTCCTCGTGGCTGTCTGCAACGCTTCGTCAGTCAAGTAACAGAGTAGCAAGTCCCTGACGCGCTTGTCCTTTATTTCCTTCGTGATTTCCTCCTTGAGTATGAAGCAGCTGTCGTTAGCCTCCTTGTTCTCTTCAACACGTCTGGTCCGCTCAATTTCACTGAGCAAACTTCCGACCCGTTTTAGGAGATTCATGGTTGCCTCTCTAGCTTCCTGACTTTTGCGATCAATGAGACCGATGCCCATCTTTCCCTTCTTCGCATTTATTTTTACCTCTTTTCCAACGAAGACATCTCTCGCAAAGGTGCGAAACAGCTTGACCGCTTCTTTCGCCAGAAGTTTGACGGCGTCACGTGGGTGAGCGATTATTGTGGAGGTTGGAGGGAGCGGATCGAGCTTGGAAACGAACACTCCCTCATTCTCCTGCCGTCTTAGCTCGACAATTCTGCAATAATCTTCCCTTGACTCGGAAATGGTGTTCTCCAACAAGTCGCAAATAGAGCGTAACCCATTTATATTTGTAGTCTGTTCGGCGCCAATGCATCGAATTACGTCCGTGTTGACTTCATGTCCTTCCTTCAACTTAATGATGAGCTCCTTCCAGCTCTTCTCGAATAAGCCTAAAATGACATGTTCGATATCCTCCCATACGGCGAATCCCGCCGAACCGAGCGCCCCGCCATTGACAAACTCACGGGGCGGAAAGATTGAGTGAAGCATATTGGCGGCGTTCAGCGTTATCTCCATACGAGATGGGTCGATTACTCTTGCCTCCGTTCCCTCTACAATAGAGAGGAGACCTCTCTCGTCTCCCCCGCTCGCGGCAATGAGTGGCATGGCATTCCCGTGCACGCTGACCTGCTGGGACAAAATATCGCAACCCAGTGAGCAGCTATCTGCAGAATTCAGGAGAGCAAAAATTGGCTGGGCAAAGCGGATCTCTTGAGCGACACTCCGGCGTTTAGGGATTGCTTTGCTTTTTTTATCATCGACGCTGTTTTTGTTCCCATCGATATTGTCAATTCCCTCATCTCCTGTGTCGGAACCTTCGCTAATCTCGTCAGTATCCTCGCAATGCTCCCCCTGCTGGTCTAATAAGAGCCTTGCATCTTCTCTTGCTCGCCTAACTAATTCGTTTCGCAAGTTTCTTAAATCACTTCCTGGTTGGAAAAGCTTGCCACCAATGATATTCTGACGCTGGATAGTACTCGGTCGGATTGCCTTCAACGGAGAAGGGAGAGCAATGGAAACGACGCGCTTATAATAATCATCATCGTCATTGTCATCGTCTCCAGTCAGAGCTCCAC
>ENA-OWPI01004493-OWPI01004493.1-marine-metagenome-genome-assembly--contig:-NODE-4493-length-11125-cov-23.607531_pt1 | contig 11125 bp, 14 predicted proteins | sample MGYA00238138_ERZ651775 | MGnify/ENA primary metagenome ERZ651775 (study PRJEB26906, sample SAMN06265043) | marine metagenome | isolation source: Helgoland LTER site | place: Germany:Helgoland, sampling...
TACGAATGATGGAGTAACAAACTTTAACGCTGCTGCAAATGCAGACGATGGTTCTTGTTTATTCCTTGTAACACTTCAGGTAAATATGTCTGAAGTAGCAACTTCAGGTGTTAATATCGCTGGTGCTTTCCAAGGATGGGATCCTGCTGCATCTGCTTGTACTGATTTAGGAGGAGGAGTATATGAGTACGCAATTGCACTTGCTAACGGAAGTTATGAGTTTAAATTCATAAATGGTAATGCATGGGGTGATGATGAGTATGTAAACGGAGATTGTAGTAATGGTGAAGGAAACCGTGTTGTAATTGTTGTTGATGCAGCTACGGGCAATGGGACTCCATGTTACACATCGTGTGATGATTGTGCACCAGTTGTTGTAATGGGTTGTACTTATGACGCTGCGGATAACTATAATGCCGAAGCCAACGATGATGACGGTTCTTGTGAATTCTCTGGTGGATCTGACTGTGTAGGTGATCTAGACGGTGACGGAGTGTCTGCTACTGCTGACCTTCTATTGTTCTTATCTGTCTTTGGATCTTCTTGTAACTAAGAAGTCAATGAATGTAATTGAGAAAGCCTACCCTTCGGGGTGGGCTTTTTTATGGTAAACATTTTGAATAGCCAAGCGCAAGTTTGGCAAGAAAGTTGTGTTTAGAGAATAGGAATTGTTTTTTGTACCTTTATGCTTCAAATTAAAATGAGCTAATAACTAACTTCATGATGAAAAGATATTTTTCTACTTTTATTATTGCCCTCGGCTTCATCGCATTCGTCTCTGCGCAGGAAGTGGTCAACGGTCCAGTTATCTCTTTAGATAAAGCAACCCACGATTATGGAACTATCACACAAAGTGGTAATGGTGCTTGTGAGTTTACTGTAACTAACTCAGGGACTGAACCACTTATTATCTCTCGTTGTAAGGGATCTTGTGGATGTACAGTTCCTAAGTGCGATAAAGATCCGATTATGCCCGGTGCAACTTCTGCTATAAGTGTGAAGTACGACACGAAACGTATTGGACCTATTAATAAGTCTGTGACGATTACGTCAAATGGTGAGCTTGAAGTATTTGAAATGGCTTCTGATGACGACGTGATTTTGCTGGCGACGATCGCAAAAAAATCATTGAATCTGCCAACATGCCTGCTGTACCATCAAATATTGTTAATCTTTCTGTAGTTTTTCCTATAGCTTTTTTTAGCTGCTTTTCGTGCTCAGGCCTTCTGAGTCTCCAACCTATCGCGCCTTTTAGAAAATCTATTCTTAGCTCTCTTCTTCCATCTTTAGTATTTGAATTAAAAGATAGCCCATCGTTGCTCAATAGAAGATAGTTATCTGTATTTGGTATGTCTTGAGTAACAGAAGAGTGAAGAAATCTTGAGATTTTTTGTGCTTCTGGCAATTTGTCATCGCTAGTTAGAACGGGGCAATCCATCAAATGATTATAAGAATTAAACCAAGAGCTAATCTATAAACAATAAATGGTGCTACGCCTATTTTTTCAACAAATAATAAGAAGTATTTAATGGTAAGAAAAGCAATAATAATTCCTCCAAGAAATGCTACATAAGGACTATATAGCTCAATACTTAATGCGAGAATTAAAAAAGTTAAAAGAATTTTATCTGCTATAGGGTCTAACACCGCGCCAAGCATAGATTCAAGGTTATATTTTCTTGCAAGGAAGCCATCCCAATAATCGGAAATGCTGGCAATAAAAAAGAGTAGCAATGCCCAGCCATAAAAATCAAATAGCGTAATTAATATGAAAATAATTGGAGCAATAAGAATTCTAAAATATGTAAGAAATTGAATAAAGTAATTCATTGTATGTAAAATAAATTTATCTCCTTAGCTAGTTTAATACTAATTCCTGGAACCTTGCTTAAATCATTTGCTGAAGCTGTCTTAATTGCTTGAATGGACTTAAAGGCATTCATCAAATTTCTTTTTCTTTTGGGGCCCAGGCCTTTAATGCGATCAAGGGAAGATTGATTGATAGATTTATTTTTTTTCTTTCTATTATTTTTAATGGCAAATCTATGCGACTCATCACGGATTTGTTGAAGCAATATAAACCCAACACTTTCCTTAGACATTTCTATAATTCCATCTTTAGAGAGAATTGTTTCTGTTGATCTAACTCTTTTGGAGCCCTTTACAATACTAAGTATCATAGGCGGCTTTTTAAGCAAAGTATTAAAAGTGCTCAAAGCTGCTTCAAGTTGAAGTTTTCCACCATCAACTAAAATAATATCTGGCAATGGATTAACATTTGCTCTCTTAATCCTTCTCTCAAGAACATGCCTCATTGAACCTATATCATTTCCAGATAATTCCTTGGGTATATTGAAAAGCCTATAATTCTTTTTTTCTGGTCCATGAGATGAAAACCTCACAGCTGAAGCCACAGCATGCTGACCACCATGATGACTTATATCAAAACCTTCTATTGTTAGGTTCATTTTACTTAATCCTAACTTTAAACTCAGGTCCTTGATTGCAAATGAATATTTATCAGCCTGATTAACCCTATTTTCAATAACTTGATTAGCATTTAATTTACCTAATTTGGCCACTTTTCTAATATCTGAATTAATGCTTGCAGAAATTGAGATTTGTTTTCCAAATTTAAGTTTTATTGCTTGCTTGATTAAAGACAAATTACCAGGCTTGATATTTAAGATAATTTTTTTAGGCAAAGAGAAGCTATTTTGGTAATAAGAAAAGATTAAGCTTTGAAACAGGCTATCGATATCAATTAATTGATTGCCTTTAAGATAATGAGTTTTAGTCCCTCTTATTTTTCCATCTCTTACTGATAATATGCATATCCCTGTTCTATCAAGCTTGGAAACACATGCAAAAAAATCAACACTGATTAAGGAGCTATGAAATGATTGCTCTTGCTGGAGTAAATCTAGGCTTTGAATCCTTTTTTTGATCTCCTGCGCTCTTTCAAATTCTTGCTGTTCAGCTAGTTTATGCATCTGAGCGGTCATTAATGATTTTGTTTTTTTTCCAGATGATGATAAGTAATGTTGAGAAGATAGAATGTCTCCTTGATAGCTAACCTCAGAAATTAAATTGACGCACGGAGCAGAACACCGTTGCATTTGATGCTCAATACATGGTCTAGACCTGTTATTAAATGTTGTATCGCTACAATTTCTAATCTGATAAATTTTCTGCAAGTCCTTTATGGTTGCCTTTACCGCTTGAGCACTTATAAAGGGACCAAAAAAGTTTTTTGAAACAGCATGTTTTGATCTCCTCATGCTAATGCTTGGGTATTTATGATCCATAGAAAAATGGATATATGGATATGTCTTGTCATCACGCAAGAGGATATTAAATCTAGGTAAATTTTCCTTGATTAAGGATTGCTCTAAAAGGAGAGCTTCAGCCTCTGAATTTGTTGAAAAAGTTTCGATGTTGTCTGTAAGGATTCTAATTTGATGCGTTTTTCTATCCTTAAAAGATTTACCAAAATATGAGGACACTCTTTTCTTTAAATTTTTTGCTTTACCAATATAGATAATTTTATTTTTAGAAAAAAATTTATATATTCCTGGAGTATGGGGAACTTGCTTTAAATCTAGGGCCATTAACTAAGAAATTTCTTTGCGATCAGTTTTCCAGCAGCAACTCCATATTGATCAAATGGGTTAATTTGTAACATGCACGCAGTTACAAAAACTCTATGCTCCCAGCTTGCGAGCAAAAAACCAAGCCCTTCAAGTGACAACTTATTTAAGTGAAAAAGATTAACAGGAGAATTGCTATTTGTTTGTTCAAGTAAATTACTAGATCCCTTGAAATTAGAGGATAATAATGAAGCTTGTCCTTTTGCTTGGGCTGATGATAATGGGCTATTGCTTGAATCTGAGTAAATAATATCTGCGCAAAACTCTGCTGTACCCTGATGTAATAATTGAAAATATGAATGCTGTGCAGTGGAACCAAAGCCCCCAAATACTGACTGACCTGTTTGTTTAAAAATAGATCTAGGGTTGGCTTGCTTCCCAAGTGATTCCATCTCAAGTTGTTGAATATAATTAGCCAGCGATCGTAATTTCCAGTTATAAGAAAGAACAACTCTGTTTTTTTTATTTTTAAAATTGCTAAACCACAAATCTGAAAATGCTAATATTCTAATAAATTTTTGATATTGACGATCTTCTTTTGCAGTCCCCATCATCATTTTATCTGCTGAAAAACCTCCCTTTAAAAATAAAGAAAAATTATTTTCCAAAGCAGCGCTCAGAGAAATTGGTGACCAAATAGAGTATCTGCCTCCAACTGTTTCAGGAAATGGAACAATGCAATCTTCTGGAAAGCCCAAAGTTTTAGCTTTTTTTGAATTTGCTGTAATTACCAATGAATTAGTTGAGTTTCTTTCTTTGCCCAACCATTTTAAACATGACAAAGTTTCATCTGTTGAAAGTGATTTAGATGAAAAAATATATAAATTCTTTTGTCCACTTAGAGGCTTTAATATTGAGTTAAATTCATCCCTGTCAGGCCCAGATATAAAATAATAATTAAGTTTTGATGCTTGATGCTTTGTGTATTCTTGAAGCAATTTTGGTCCTTCATACGAACCACCTATACCGAAAGTAATAATATTTTTAAAGCCATCTTTTTTAATCTTTTTGATAAAAGGTTCTGTAATTTTTTTAAAATTAAACTCTTGAAGTTGTTGATTAATACGATATTGATGATGTAAAGCTGGTCTATTTTCTGTCTTATTGACAACTTCCCCGGCGAAAAGATCATCTATGGAGCCTTGTAGATCTAATTTAAATGCTAGCTCATCAAATATTTTATAGTGCTGAGATGAAAAATTCTTTAAATAGGGCTGATAATTTAAAAATTCTGATTCGAATTTAAAAGATAATTTTCTTTTTGCAGTCTCATCCTTAGATAGCTTCTTTAGATCTGAGAAGATGCTTTGAACAGATCTGCTATTTTTCAATTGAATCACTAAAAGTTTTTAATGCTGTTGAGATATCTTGAGCTTGAGTGATTGGTCTACCTATCACTAAAAATGTGGCGCCCTGCTCAATAGCCTCTTTTGCGTTCATGGTTCTTGCTTGATCATCTTCTACTTTAATGTCTCTGATTCCTGGTGTAATTTTAATTGAATCAGAATTCAGTATTGTATTAGACATTTCTAACTCATGAGGCGAACAAACCACTCCATCTAAATTTGCTTTAACAGCTATTTCAAATAAATTTCTAATTTGATGATCAAGTTTATTATCAAATAAAGACAATGTGTCTGATTCTTCTAAGCTAGTGAGGATCGACACTCCAATCACTTTGGCATTAATGGATTTGCCAGCAAGCATAGCTTTCTTTAGCATCTCTTCGCCACCTGACAAATGAACAGTCAGCATATCAATAGAGCAATCATGAAAACCTAAGATTGCTTCATAAACAGTATTTGGTATGTCATGCAGTTTTAAATCTAAGAAGATTTTAAAACCACGCGAAGATACCTCCTTCAGAAATGATTTACCTAGGGAATTAAAAACAACACTTCCTATTTTAATTTTACAAAGATCTGGATCAAGTTGATCTAAGATCACATTAGCTTCTTGAAGATCATATGTATCAATTGCTACGATTATTCTTGGATCAGTCATTGATTTGAAGGAGTTTTTTAGAAGCTTTGAAATGCATAATAGAAGTTTCGCCTAAATAAGATTCTTCTTTTGTTTTAGGATTAATAAATTTTCTTGGCCTGATTGTTTTTTTTGAGAATGAACCAAAACCTCTTATCTCAACCCTATTATCTAATGCAACAGTATTAATAATTTCTTGCAGTATTAAATCAATGCCTTCAATAATTATTTCATCATTCAAGGACGGAAATTTTCTTGATAAATGGATTGCTAAATCAGATTTATTGAAATTTTGTACCTGCTTTTTCATTTTTAGTTTAAAAAATATTTAGCTTTTGAGGTTGGACTAAAACGCACTTTATTTTTAGCTGGGATCCTATAATTCTCCATACTCTTCGGATTTCTGCCCATCCTTTCTTTTGTTACATAGGTTTCAAAAGAGCCAAATCCAGACAGCTTAAGATTCTTTTGAGATCTTAAAGTCATTTTGATAGCTTGAAAAAATTCATCAACCAAAGTATCAGAGGTATCAACTGAAAGCTTTAATTCTTTTTTTAAGACTGCGCTTAGATGCTTTTTAGTTAAATTCACGACCTTATTTTAGCATTCAATCTTTTTTCTAATAACTTCAATATCATTTGAATTGACCCATTAATTTCAGACTCTTGTAAAGATTTAGCATTACTTTGAAAAATAAATCTTAATGTCATGCTAACAGAGCCTTTTGGGATATCTTTTCCCTCAAAAGTATTAATAAGGTTGAATGATGTGAGGTGTTTAATTGCTCCTTGGGCAATCAAACTTTCAACCTCTTGATAAGCAATAGATTTATCTAAAATAATATTAATGTCTCTAGATGATAGAGGGAACTTACTTGTCTTTTTAATTTTTGGATTCTTAAAAACTAGTGATATTTTTTCTGGGTAAATTTCAAAACCAAAAGCTGCTTTTTTGATTAACTTATCTGTAATAGAAAGATCTATTTCACCAATTAGTCCAATTTTTTGTTTGCCCACAAATATAGCTAATGCATTTTCATTGAATGGCGTTACAGAACTGGTTTTTTGTAATTCGGCATTATGAATGCCTAGAGTTTGTAATAGCTTTAAAATTTCAGCTTTCATTGAAAAGAAGTCATATACAAATTGTTTCTGACTCCAGGTTTGATTAGGTTCATGGTGATAGACAATTCCTGATAAATTTAGCGATTGAGCAAAACCTCTTTTTTCTTTTTTAAATACATTGCCTGCTTCAAAAACTTTAATAGATGAGTATCCCTTTTTTACATTGTTATTTATTGCGCTAAAGAGGGATTTAAAAAGACTGCCTCTAAGAAATGGCTCGTTTTCATTGATGGGATTTTGCAGTTCGGCGGCAGTCCAATTCTTAGAATTTAATTGTTGAAAAGATTCTTTTGAAACAAATGGCATATGCATAAGTTCTTTAAAGCCAGCATGAACAAACCCAACTCTAAGATTTTCTAATGCGTTATCCTTTTTGTTTTTAATAATCGGTCCAGCCTTGGGTTTCGATATAGGGATATTGTCATAGCCATAACATCTCAATAATTCCTCATATAAATCCTCCTCAAGAGAAATATCAAATCTGTGACTGGGAATATTGAATACAAGGCTTTTTGAGCTCTTAGCTGCAATTTCAAAGCCTAAGTTGCTTAATATAAGAATCGCTTGGCTTGCCTTCATATTTAGGCCAGAAAAATTATTAAATCTTTCTATGTGAAGTCGTACATTTGCCTTTTTAGATTTTTTAGATTTTTTAGATTGTGAATGATAGAGTTCGGCTGAATCGTATATAGCTATTTCATTTAAAAGACATAAATATCTTTCTAAAGCTAATTTCTGGATTTCTGGATCTACGCCTCTTTCAAAGCGATGCGAAGCATCTGTAGCAAGTCCATATTTTCTTGCTTGATTAACAATAGTTTCAGGTTTAAAAAAAGCTGCTTCAACAGCAATATTCATAGTATTTAATGAAACTGCAGATTTTTCACTTCCAATTATTCCAGCTATAGCTTGAATGCCAGATTGATCTTGGATTGTTAGCGAGGAAGATTGGACATCTTTTACATCACCCCCTATAACCTCCAATGAATTTTTGTTTGATTTTGGAAATTTAACATTTATAGGTAACTCCAATTTATCCAAATCAAATACATGCATAGGAGCTCCAACCTCCAACATCACATAATTACCCAAATCTACCAAGGGATGAATTAAAGGCACGCCAGCTGACTCTATAAAGCTTCGCTTTTTAACATCTAGATTTTTTATTTTTCGCAGACCTTCAATCAACATTAAGTGATAGTTCCCACAACCAGAGTGATCAATTTGATTGATGATTTGATTGTCTTTGTTAAGTTTTAATTTAAAGGTTTCTAATTGATTTTTAGATTTTTTAACTTGATAGGCGCAGAACTCTCTTTCCAAACCCTTGAGTGATAATACATCTCCTCGATTTGGAGTTATATCGAATTCTATTAAATCTCCATCAATCTCACACTCAAAGCCAACCTGAGTAAATACGTCCACAAGTTTTTGTTGGCTAAGCTTTGTCTGAAGAAAATTCTTTAAATATGAATACTGAATTTTCATGAATGAAATTGATTTAAAAAGTCTAAATTTGAAGCATAAAACTCTCTGATATCCGTGACACCATAATAAAGCATAGCTAGACGCTCAACTCCCATGCCGAAGGCAAAACCACGATATTTTTTAGTATCAATATTGCAACCCTCCAACACATTGGGATGGACCATGCCGCAGCCTAAAATTTCTAACCATCCCTTGCTTCCGAATTTTATATCTACTTCTGCAGAAGGCTCTGTAAATGGAAAATAAGAAGGTCTAAACCTGACTTCCATTTTTTCGTTAAAAAAGTCTTCCAAGAAGTCAATCAAGATTCCTTTTAAATCTCCAAATGTCACTCCCTCATCTACGACCAAACCTTCAATTTGAGTAAACATTGGAAGATGGGTGGTATCGGAGTCACATCTGTAGACTCTACCGGGGGAAAGCATATATAAAGGCAAATCCTCCGATAGCATGGCATGGATTTGTGTATTCGAGGTATGTGTTCTTAATAAATACTCTGATTTGCTTTTAGAGTTTAGGTAAAAAGTGTCATGCATTTGCCTAGCAGGATGATTCTCAGGAAAATTTAATGCTTCAAAATTATAAAAGTCTGTCTCAATCTCATTGCCAGAGAAAATTTGGTAATTCAAAGGAGTAAAATATTTGATAATTCTTTGTGAAATTTTTGTAATAGGATGCTCAGAACCCACATTAAATGGGTCGGCTGGAAGTGTTACATCTAATTGCACGAGATCATTCTTACCCTCCATATCAGCAAGAGCAGTTTCAAATAATTTAGTTAAGTTGTTTTTAAGAATATTAAGTTCTTTTGCAGCAATTACTTTTTCTTCTGATTTGAGGTCTCTCAGCTTAGAAAATGAGGAAGCAACAAAGGATTTCTTACCAAGAAACTTAGCTCTTAGTTGAAAAAATTCAGCCTCTGTTTGAATGGATTTTAATTTAAGCGCGGCTGTTTCAATTAAATCCTGAGGGATTTGCATGAGAACATTATACCCTGACTTTTTCTACGATTTTCTTAAAAGTGTCAGGATCGGAAAATGCAATGCCAGCTAAAGATTTTCTATCTAGCTTTATGTTTGCTTGAGAAAGCTGATTGATAAATCTACTATAAGAAACTTCTAAAGGTAGTAAAGCTGCTGAGATTCTTGATATCCATAATGATCGAAAAGTACGCTTTTTATTTCTTCTGTCTCTAAATGCATATTGCAGTGCTTTAATATTAGATTGTTTAGCGGTTTTGAATAACCTACTTCTTGCACCATAGTGACCTTTAGTCGCTTTTAGTACTTTCTTGTGTTTTGCTTTTGCAGCTAATGCTTTGGTTACTCTTGGCATGATATTTAAATATTATATAAAAGTTTTTGCGCTATTTTTTTTGTCTCGTCAGCCATCTTAATCATTCCGCGATTATGACGCTTCCTTTTAGTAGTTTGCTTAGTCAAGATATGAGCGCGAGATGCACTTCGTCTTTTTAAACCACTGCCAGTAGCCTTAAAACGCTTTTTAGCGCTTGAATGTGTTTTTAATTTATAACCCATAATTATTTCTTTCTAATTTGTGAGAGAACCATCAACAATTGTCTTCCTTCCAAAGATGGCTCTTGATCTACTTGAGCAATCTCTTGGAGGTCTTCCCTCAGTCGATTTAAGAGATCAAGGCCTAAATTACTATTTAAGATCTCTCTACCTCTAAATCGAACGCTGATTTTAGTCTTATCTCCATCATTAATAAAGCTTTTTATCTTTTTTAATTTAATATTGTAATCGCCAATATCAGTGGTCGGACGAAACTTTATCTCTTTTAAGGATTGTTTTTTTGGTTTTTTAGTGCCGCCAGTGCTTTTTTTCTTTTCAAATTGAAATTTGCCAAAATCTAAAAGCTTACAAACCACAGGCTGGGCATCAGAGGGAGAAACCTGAACTAAATCAAGGCTTTTCTTTTGCGCTTCTGCCAAAGCCTCATCAATAGCCAATAATCCTAATTTTTCTCCATCAGCACCGATTAACATAACCTCTTTTGCATAGATTTTGTTATTTATAGGAGTCGTTGATTTTTTTTTCAAGACGATAGCTAAAGACCTTATATGGAGTGAAAGAGATTAATCAAAGTAAATTTGATTTAAGAGGTGAATTGCTAAGTGATTTAACATTGAGTTGGATTTTATAGCATTATTCATAAAAAGAAAACAACCTTATGGCTGAAGAAATCGCTCGACCCATTCGGGGTCTTGCTGCTCAAAGACATGCCTTTTATTTAATCTATTTTCATGACCTTGCCAAAACTCAAAATAATATGGAATGAAAGAATAGCCTCCCCAGAAATCTGGTCTAGGGGTTTCAGCATTCATGAATTCTAAAGTTTCATGAAAATTTTTTGTAACTTCATCAAAAGACTCAATAGCCTGAGATTGATTAGAGCTTATCGCTAATGCATTTTTTTCTTTGGTTCTTCCTTGAAAATGCTTATCAGAAAACTCAGAAGATGTTTTAAAAATTTTTGCTTTCATTCTAATTTGAGTATTAATGCTTGCCCAATAAATAAGCACAGAAACTTGGCTATGAGACTCAAACTGATTTGCTTTAGGAGAGAGATAGTTTGAAAAAAATATCCATTCATTATTATCAATATATTTAAGATTTACGTACCTTGCCTCAACTTCTTTCGATGGCTGGTTATAAGATGAGACAGAAATTGCTTCTACTCCTTTTTGGCCATTTTCTAGAGCTTTTTGATAAAGCGACTGAAAGTGAATGTAGGGTTTTTCAGAGTTTGGATTAAGAAATTTAATCATGAACAGTCAATGTGATGGTGCCCAGAGCCGGACTTGAACCGGCACGAAGTTGCCTTCGAGGGATTTTAAGTCCCTTGTGTCTACCAATT
>ENA-OWPI01004494-OWPI01004494.1-marine-metagenome-genome-assembly--contig:-NODE-4494-length-11124-cov-24.640536_pt1 | contig 11124 bp, 10 predicted proteins | sample MGYA00238138_ERZ651775 | MGnify/ENA primary metagenome ERZ651775 (study PRJEB26906, sample SAMN06265043) | marine metagenome | isolation source: Helgoland LTER site | place: Germany:Helgoland, sampling...
CTTCTCATTTCAATAAATTCTTCAATTTCAGGATGATCAACTGGTAAATAACAAGCAGCAGATCCTCTTCTTAAAGAACCTTGGCTAATTGCCATAGTTAAAGAATCCATAACTTTAATGAAAGGGATTATTCCAGATGTTTTTCCAACTTTACCAATTTTTTCTCCAATAGATCTAAGATTACCCCAATAGCTTCCTATACCACCACCTTTTGCAGCTAACCAAACATTTTCACTCCAGAGATCAAGGATTCCTCCTAAGCTATCTGAAGCTTCATTTAAAAAACATGAAATAGGTAATCCTCTTTTAGTTCCCCCATTAGATAAAACTGGTGTTGCAGGCATGAACCAAAGGTTGCTTATATAATTGTAAATTCTTTGTGCATGTAAATTGTCATCAGCATATGAACTTGCAACACGTGCAAATAAATCTTGAAAAGATTCGTTGTGTCCTAGGTATCTATCTTTTAATGTTGCTTTACCAAAATCAGTTAGGTTTGCATCTTTAGATCTATCGATCTTAATTATAATTCCCTTATCATTTTGAAAAAGTTCAGTTTCAGTACTTAAAGAAAAAAGATCAGGTCTGTTTCCTTTAGATACTTCTTTAACTTCTGGGCTATATTCAGAGACAGCTTTCTTTAAGGCTTGTGATAGAATCTTATTCATAATTTTTATTATATTTTGTTATTACGACGAAAACAACTATATGTTGTATGCGCTTAGTGTTAATATACTATATAAACAATTAATCAACAGAACATCTATAGAACGCGACAAAATATATTTCAATAAAAAAATTTAAAAAAGGTTAAGTAATCAACAGATGAATCAAAATATAAAAATAGATCCATACGGTTTTAGAGAATATGACGCTCGCTGGTTGTATGAAAAGGACATAAGCAAGGAAGGAATAACGAATCTTGGCAAAGGTCTTGGAACTCAAATAAAAAAACATACTCAAAAAGAGAACCCAAGAGTAATCGTTGGACACGATTATAGGTCTTACAGTGAAGAAATAAAAAGTGCTCTTAAAAAAGGTTTGATCTCAACAGGATGTTATATTGAAGATGTAGGTCTTTCTTTATCTCCAATGGTTTATTTTGCACAATTTGATTTAGATGCTGATGCTGTTGCAATGGTTACTGCGAGCCATAACGAAAATGGATGGACTGGTGTAAAAATGGGTATCAAAAAAGGTTTAACTCATGCTCCAGAGGAGATGAAAGAGTTAAAAGAAATCACTTTAAATGAAAAATTCTCTAATGGGGAAGGTAATGAGAAACAAATAGAAAATTATCAACAAGTTTATAAAGATAATTTAATCAATGGTAATAAAATTAACAAAAAATTAAAAGCAGTTGTTGCCTGTGGTAATGGTACAGCGGGTATATTTGCTCCTGACATATTGAGAGGTATAGGGTGCGAAGTAATTGAACTTGATTGTAATTTAGATTGGACTTTTCCAAAATATAATCCAAATCCTGAAGATCTTGAAATGCTACATGCAATAGCAAAGGCTGTTAAAGATAATAATGCAGATATTGGGTTTGGTTTTGATGGTGATGGAGATAGAGTTGGTGTAATTGATAATGAGGGTAACGAAATTTTTTCTGATAAAATTGGTTTATTAATTGCAAGAAACTTATCTACAAAACATAAAAATTCTAAATTTATTGTAGATGTAAAATCAACAGGATTATATTCAAAAGATAAGGTTTTATTAGAAAACAATTGTGAAACTATTTATTGGAAGACAGGACATTCTCATATTAAAAGAAAAGTTAATACTGAAAAAGCATTAGCAGGGTTTGAGAAAAGTGGACATTTCTTCTTTAATCAGCCTTTAGGATACGGTTACGATGATGGAATTAATTCAGCTATTCACGTATGTCATCTATTAGATAATCAAAATAAAAAGATGAGTGAAATCATTAATGATCTACCAAATACTTATCAAACACCTACAATGGCTCCCTTCTGTAAAGATGAAGAAAAATATCAAGTAGTTGAAGAATTAGTTAACCAAGTTGAAGAAATAAAAAATAACAAAACCCTAATTGATGAACAAGTAATTACGGAAGTGCTAACAGTTAATGGAGTAAGATTTTCTTTTGAAGATGGCTCATGGGGATTAATTAGAGCTTCTTCGAATAAGCCTTCATTAGTAATCGTAACAGAAAGCCCGACCTCAGATGATCGAAAGAAGAAAATCTTTGATTTTATTGACAATTTGCTTCAAAAAACTGGAAAAGTTGGTGAATATGACCAAAAAATTTAGGGTAATTTTAATCCTATTTGTATTAATACCCATAAAAGGCCATACATTTAGTAAGCAAAATGAGCAACAAATGTATATTGGTTGTTACCAAAATTCAAAGCAGTATTTAGGAGCAGATAAGGCTAAATCCTACTGCCAATGTACGGTTGATAAATTAAGCAAAAAATTTTCCGATGAGGAGTTGGATGCTGTATTTAAACAAAAACCAGAAGATATTTATAAAGATACTGAGTTTGCTGCTAAATTCTGTGAAAAAAAAATACTTCAGTAAAGTTATACAATAAGACAAAGATTCAATCAAAACGTGCTTAGTTATTAACCAAGAATCAGGTAATTATTTAAGTGAGGTGATGGAGGGAGACTGAAGTCACCTCTTTCTATTTAAAAGCTATCCTAATTTTATTTACAACTTCTTTTAAAGCTTTAGCTGAATAACATTTACCTTTAACGACCCAAACAGATAAAGGCCAAGAGCTATCTTTTTTGAATCTTGCAATAATGTGAATATGTAATTGAGGAACTATGTTGCCAACTTTTTCAACATTAAGTTTTGAAGTTTTAAATAATTTCTTCATTACTTTACTTGAAAAAACTATTTCTTTCATAAGAAGAATTTGATCTTTGACATTAAGATCGGTTATGTCATTAATATTTTTTCGCTTTGGAATTAACATTATCCAAGGAAATTTAGAATTATCATGAAGTCTAACTGTGCATAGTTTTAAATCTAATAAATGGTGAGATGATTTTAAAAATTTATTATTAATTTTAAACATAAAATTATTTAATTTGATCTTTGATTTTTAATCTTTGAATTTTTCCTGAAGATCCTTTAGGTAACTCATCAAAAAAATAAATATTATCGGGTGATTTAAATTTTCCTAAGATCTTGGAACAATGTTCTATTAAATCTTTTTCACTGACAGAGTCTTTATTTTTTAATACGACACCAGCTTTTACAGTTTCACCATAATGAGTACAATCATCTCCAAATGCTGCTGCTTCAAGAATGTCTGGATGTTGATATAATACATCATCTATTTCTCTTGGTGAAATATTTTCACCTCCTTTAATTATTAATTCTTTAATTCTACCCTTTACAAAAACAAAATTATCTGAGTCCATCAATCCTAAATCTCCTGTTAAAAGCCAATCATCATGAAAACTTTTTTTAGTTTCAATAGGATTTTTATAGTATTCTTTCATTACATTTTTTCCTCTAACACAAATTTGTCCAATAGAATTTCTTTCAACTTCATTAAAATTTTTGTCAAAAATTTTAACTTCATTTCCATAAGCGATACCTGGTGAACCATATTTAATAGGATTTGGGGAAGGTGGATTAGATAAAATTGGAGCACAAGTTTCAGTTAAACCCATTGTTTCAATCATTTTAATCTTAAATTTTTCTTCAAATTTTTTATGAGTTTCTGGCGCTAATGCTGCAGAAGCACTTCTTCCAAACCTTATAGAAGAGGTATCTAGTAATTTAAATTCAATTTCAGAATACTTGTTTAATAAAGAAGAAACTATAGTTGGCACAATACTAAACCAGGTACATTTAAATTCTTCAATATGTTTCCAAAAATTAGTTGCTGAAAATTTTTCAGATAAAACCAATGAACTATGACTAACTAAGGGGCCCATAACAGTAACTATTAAACCATTGATATGGTAGAGAGGTAAAACACATAAGGCTTTATCTTGGGGTTTTAATTCATGAGAAATTAAAACGTTTTTACCTCCATTTAAAATATTATCATGAGTAAGCATTACACCTTTGGGTTTTCCAGTTGTACCCGATGTATACATCAATAATGCATTGTTTGATTTTTTAAGATCACTTAATTTTTCATTTCGATCCTTTAACTGATCAACAAAATCATCCTTATCTATTTCGATAAGGTCAACATCACTATTTGATTTTTTTATTATTCTTTTTGCTAAATCTAAATTTGATTTAGTTGAAAATAATATTTTAGACTCAGAGTGTTCAATTATGTAAGCCAATTGATCTTCGCCAGCTACTAGATTAAGAGGTACCTGTATCATTCCAGAGTACATTATTCCCAGCATAAGCTGAATACCGCTTAGAGAATTTTCAGTAAGAGTACAAATTAAAGAATTTTTTTTCTGTTTTTTTTCAACAGATAAATAATAATTTATTTTTTCTAAATTTTTTTTTAAACTTTTGTTTGATGTTTTTTTTCTTGTATTTGGGCAAGTAATAAAATCTAAATTTGGATTTTTATCTGAATTAAAATCTATAAAATCTCTTACCGTTTCTAATTCCATTTAATTATTTTAAATTTTTTAGTTCCTCAGAATCATGTTTTTCACAATAATCTGTAAAATATTCTTTGAGTTCTGCTTCTTTACCTGGAATTAAATTAGATATTTTAGTGATATTTAAAAAATGTTTGTAATTTAAATTATTATCTATTGTATTTTTTTGCCAAGTGCCGCAACCCATTGATAAAGAAAAAGGTAAACCATTGGTGAAACTTCCTCCTGTTGCAAACGTATGTGCTTGATTAACAATAACCCTGCAAACGGGAAGATCTAATCCTAATTCAATTATTCTTTCATTTTTCTTAGTGTGTATGCCAACTGAATGTCCTATTCCTTGATAATTAAGAATTTTTTTAGCTAAATCTTTAGCTTCATTAAAGTTTTTAACTTTATATACAGTTAAAACTGGTGATAATTTTTCACCTGAAAAAGGATAATCTGCTCCCACCCCATCTTCTTCGACCATTAATATTTGAACATCTTCACTTACTTTTAAATTTAATTCTTTTGAAATAAATTTAGCTGATTTTGCAATTATTTTTCTATTCAGTTTTCCATCTAACCATAAATTCTTTTGCAAAACTTTTTTTTGGTCTTTGTTAAGCAATACTGCATTTTCTTTTGATAATAAATTGATTGATTTTTCATAAACATCTTCAATTAAAATCAAATTGTTTTCTGATGAACAGCTCGTTGCATTATCAAAAGTTTTAGACATTTTGATCTTTTTAAAAGCGTCTTTTAAGTCAGCTGTTTCATCAACAATTGACGTTACGTTACCTTGTCCTACTCCAATGGCTTTAGTGCCAGATTTTGCTGCTTGTTTAACGTTGTTTAAAGACCCAGTTACAATAAGCAAATCAACATTCTGCATTAGTTCATTGGTTAGCTCTTTTGTAACATCACAATCAAAAGTTTGTATTAAATTTTTAGGTGCACCAACTTTTTTTAACTCAATGTTAATTAAAACTAATAAATCTATAAAGACTTTAGATCCTGCTGGTGATGGGGAAACAATAATTGAGTTTCTTGTTTTTAATGCATTGATAATATTATTTATTGGTGTAGCTGCTGGATTAGTTGAGGGTGTAACTGCCGCTACAACACCAACTGGTTTTGCAATTTCTATTATCCCTTTTTCTTTGTCCTCATTTATTATTCCAACTGTTTTAATTTCTTTCAAATCTCTTAAAAGGCCAAGTGTTTTTCTTCTATTCTTTAAAATTTTATCATTAGCATTACCAAGACCAGTTATATCTACTGCAAGATTAGAAATTTTTTCATTATTAGAAGGTTTGCATATTGCCCAAGCAACAGCTGTAACTATTTCATCAACTTGATTTTGATTAAAATTTTCAAAAATAGATTGTGCTTTTTTTGCCTTAAGTACTAATGATTGAACTATTTCTGTCGATGATTTGTTGTTCATTTTAGTTTTAATTTAAAAAAGTTTCGCCTTATAATTTAAGGCGAAACTAATTTAATATAGTATTAATTACTATTAAGGTTTTAGTCCAGCAAGAAGTTTTGTTAAACTTACTTTTCTAGCTTTCCACATTTCTTGAACTTCAGCTCTATTCATGATTCTAACGGGAGAACCACCTTTTTTCATTTGTCCTAATGTTTTTTTATCATTAAACATTAATGGAACCTGTGCAGCCAAGAAATCAATTACTTCTTTAGGTGTTCCTTTGGGTGCCATAATTCCTCTAAAGTTTACGCTAGAGTTATCAACGTCTACACCTTCTTCTTTAAGTGTTGGAACATTTGGTAAAAAAGTTTTCTCTCTTTGCAGATCAGCAATTGCTAAAATTTTAATATCATTCTGACTTCTATAAGCGTCTGAAAGATTATTAAAACCAGCCATAACCTGTCCACCTTTAACTGCTGTTAAAGCAGGTACACCACCTGTATGAGGCACATAAGTAACATCTGCTCCACTTGCTTTTTCAAATTGTAAGAAAGCAATGTGATGACCGACAAATTTACCAGCACCAGAAAAAGTAACTTTTCCAGGATTAGCTTTTGCATATTTTACTAAATCACTAACTGAATTAAATGGACTATCTTTACCAACTATAAGTACAGCTGGATCAGCTCCCCAATTAGCAATTGGCTCCAAATTATCAATATTATATTTTGTATCATCAAATACTATCGATTGAGACACAAAATGAGGGATATTGTAAGCTGCAAGATCATATCCATCTGTTCTTGCTTTTGATGCAAACCAATTCCATCCAACTTTTCCACCGGCTCCTGGTTTATTAATAATTACAATTGGCTGACCAAGGTAATTTTTTTTGGGGTGTGCTGCCATCATTGTTACCAATCTAGCCTGAAAGTCAGTAGCTCCGCCAGGGTTATAAGCTACCATGACACTAATTGGTCTATCTGGATAGTCTGCAGAATTTGCTATTTTTCCAAAAGAAATCACAGATAAAATAATTGTAATAAACAATATTATTTTTTTTAACTTCATATTTCCTCCTTTGTTATAGTAAAAATAGATCACAACGTATAAGCTAAGGCTACAAAAAAATTTAGTTATAATTAATAATTATATTTTTGATTAATTAAATAAATAAGACAGGTGTGCTTTATAAGCGTTGTTTAGAAAACTGTAATATTATTACCCAATTTGAGTACCACTTATGATTGCAAAATTAAAAAATATTAATAAAAAATCTAGGCACTTGTACCTTTAGCAAAACTGAAAATAAAAAATAAACAAGTGAAATAAATAATGTTGTGGTAATAAATATTTCAATTGAAGTTCTTAGATTTTTTTTTTTGGAATATATAAAACAATTAGAAATGAACAAAAGAGTTGCTAAAAAATAGAAGCCTACTTTTTCACTAAATAAAACAAACAATATAATAGAAATTAAATATGGGTATAATTTCTTAACATCAATTATTTTTAAAAAATTATCTTGTTTTAAAAAAAACAACACTAAAGACAATGAAGATAATATCAACATTGACAATGATATTATTTTTGGAAACAGATATGCTTCTGAAGTTTTTCCAAAGTATGACAAATATACTAAGACTAATGAAAGAATTAATGTAACTATTACAGAAATATTATTATTAATTTTTAACATTTTTTTTTCTTTTTTCTGATAAAAAACCATAAATAATTGACATTAAACATAATGAAATAATTGTTAAATTTAAATAACCACTTGTTAAGTAACTAAATATACCATTTTGTGTATCTGCAATAATTTTAGCCTGACTAAAATTTGTTTCTGCTATTGGCCCTAATATTAAACCCAATACAATTGGTGAGGCTGTAAAACCTAATTTTGAGAAAAAATACATTGCAACACCTAGACTTAACATCACAATTACATCTGCAAAATTATGTTGAACACTATAAGTTCCAAAGATTGCAAGTATCGTTATTGCTACAGCCATATAATTTACAGGTGTTTTAATTACATGTTTTGCAAGTCCACTTATATAAAGTCCAAAAATTAACATCATAAATTGAGCAACTAAAAGTGAGTTTATAAATGTCCAAGTAGTTTCTGCATAAATTGTAAACAAGTTTGGTCCAGGAAACATTCCATGAATTAATAGACCACCTAATAAAACTGCAGCCGTTGGACTCCCTGGCACACCCAAAGTTAATAATGGTACTAGTGAAGGACCAACCATTGCATTATTGGCTGATTCTGCAGCGATTATTCCATCAGGCTCTCCTTTTCCAAAGTTATCTTTATTTTTACTCATCTTTTTAATTTGATCATAAGAAACTAGTCCTGCAATTTGCCCTCCTGCCCCTGGAATTAAACCAATTATCACACCTGTAATACTTCCAATAGTCAAAGCTTTTATTCTTTTAATATTGTAGAGAAATGAGTCTAAAACACTCTTTTTTTCCATTGCAAACTGATCAGTATCTGCAGCTTTATTTTCTAACATTGATAAAACTTGGGGAATTGCAAACAACCCAACTAAAGCTGCAATTATGTTTATACCACCAGAAAAAATAGGATTAAAAACAAACCTCTCCACACCCAACACAGAGTCGTAACCTATTGTTGCTAACCACAAACCAATTGCTCCAGAAAAAAGTCCTTTAATCACTGAATTAGAATCTAAAGTAGCAATTACTGTTACTCCAAAAATTGCAATCCAAAACATATGTGATGGACCAAACTTTAAAGCAAAATTTGCCAGAATTGGGGTAAAGAAAATTAAAACAATAATTCCTATGACACCTCCTATAAAAGAACTGATGAAACAATAATGAAGAGCCTCTTTAGATTTATTTTGTGTTGCCATTGGATAGCCATCCATCACCGTTGCAATATTTGCAGGAGCTCCAGGAATTTTTAATAAGATTGCACTTATAGCTCCTCCAGCAACAGTGGCTGTATAAACAGCACCTAGCATTATTAATCCTTGATCTGGACTCATCTTAAATGTGAAGGGAATTAATAAAGCAACTGCCATAGTTGGACTAAGACCTGGTGCCGCTCCTAACAACAAACCTCCTATAGTTCCTAGTACTAAAATTAGTAAATTGCCAAAAGTAAATACATTAGAGAAATAGCCAACGAATTCCATTGAGAAAGACTAACAAACAAATTGGTGAGGTGTCTATAAAATACTTAAATTAAAATGATAAATATTCAAATAGGAATTTCGAGGCCACAACTATTAATAATATCCCAAAATACTTACTCACTTTATTTTTATCAATCTTATGAACAGTTTTAGCGCCAATTCTTGCCATAAATGTTGTGATAGGAATAAAAATAAAAAACGCAGGCAGATTAATAAAACCAATACTTAATTCAAGATTTACATTTAAATATCTTCCACTAATTAAAAAGCCGATAGCTCCAAAAAGTGCAATTAAGAAACCAATTGCAGCTGCACTTCCAATTGCTCTATTGATAGAATATCCAAAAAATTTAAAGATAGGCACATTCATCACAGCCCCTCCTATACCCATTGGAGCAGAGATAAACCCTGATAGCATCCCAAAAAAAACCTTATATTTTAATTTTATTGAAATTAGTCTCTTTGACTCTTTTTCTTTTAAAAAAAGCAAATAAAAACCTAGAAAAAATATTATAGATGAAAAAAATAATAACATTGATTTTGTTTCAAGAAATGAGGCAAAAACTGTACCCAAAATAACTCCTAATATTGAAAAAGGTCCATAAACTTTTACTAATTCTTTATCTACTGCATCAAATTTTAAATGTGTCATTACAGATACAAATGAAGTGGGAATTATGATTGCAAAAGAAGTCCCAACAGCTAGATGCATTAAGTAAGCTGGATCTATATTTAAACTTTCAAAAATATAAAATAAAAATGGCACCATAATTAAACCGCCACCAATACCAAATAAACCTGCAATAAAACCAACAGGCACTGCTGTTAATGCCATTATTAAAATAAAATAGCTATATTCGTTAGCTAGAATTGAATTAAGCAGATTGCCCTACACTTGTATCAATATTATTGTACTTAATCTTATCCATAATGTGATCTATTTTCTTAACATCAGCATCTCTTACACACATATTTTCACTTAAGTATCTTTTCCAATAACTTGCACCTGTTTGCCCATGAAACAAACCTATAGTATGTCTCATTATTTGATTTAATCTCGTACCTTTTTTAAGTTCATCTTTTACATAAGGAATTAGTTGTTCGATAACATCTTGCCTACTTGGAACTTCTTCTGTTCCAAAAATTTCTTTTTCAATTTCTGCTAACATATAAGGTGTATGATAGGCGGCTCTTCCAATCATTACTCCATCTGTTTTTTGAAGATGTGGTTTGATTTGATCAACGGCAGTTATTCCACCATTTATAATTACTTCTTCATTTGGAAAATCTTCTTTTAATTTATAAACGTACTCATATTTTAAAGGAGGAATATTTAGATTTTGTTTAGGAGTAAACTTTCCTAACATTGCTTTTCTAGCATGGATGATAAATGTCTTAACTCCTGTTGATTTTAATGTTGAAATAAAATTATGAAGATTTTCATAATCTTCAACATTGTCATACCCAATTCTAGTTTTTATAGTTACGGGTAAGTTTGTTGAAGCCTGCATTTTGCTTAAACAATCTGCAACTAAATTGGGTTCTTTCATTAAACAAGCACCAAATTTACTTTTTTCAACTTTTCTACTTGGGCAACCTAAATTTAAATTAATTTCATCATAACCAAAATCTTCACCTAATTTTGAAGCTTCGGCTAAAAGTTTTGGAGAGGATCCACCTAATTGAAGAGCTACAGGTTTTTCGTTAATATTAAATTCTAGTAATCTTTTTTTATCACCTCTATTAATTGCTTCATCAACAACCATCTCTGTATAAAGAAGTGTATTCTTTGAAATCAATCTTAAGAAGTAACGCTCATGACGATCTGTGCAATCCATCATAGGAGCAACTGATACTTTCCTATTCATGGTTTAACTTTATATTATTTTACTATGAGTTTGAAGCTTCTGAATCTTCTGTAATTGCTTCTGCTTCTTGATTTTCTTGTTCTGATACTTCATCTAAAGA
>ENA-OWPI01004496-OWPI01004496.1-marine-metagenome-genome-assembly--contig:-NODE-4496-length-11117-cov-3.494384_pt1 | contig 11117 bp, 13 predicted proteins | sample MGYA00238138_ERZ651775 | MGnify/ENA primary metagenome ERZ651775 (study PRJEB26906, sample SAMN06265043) | marine metagenome | isolation source: Helgoland LTER site | place: Germany:Helgoland, sampling...
GATGTTGATTGAGTACCAGGTGAACTTGTTGATTGTGGTGCAGAATGTGAAAGGTTTACATCACCTATAAACGAAACCTTATATTCTAAAGTTTGTATCGTATCTATAACACTAAATGTAAACGATGTTGATGGTGATTTATTTGTTTGTGTTTTCCAATTAGTAGTTGTAGTATTATCGTATTCTGATTTAGGAACTATTCTCATTATTTCAGACAGATAACCATTGAAAGGAGTATCACCACCATTTAAGAAAGCTAATCCTATTTGACTATCTTGGAAATCAAATTCACCATCTTGATTTACATCTGAATTTTGTAATTGAACTCCATTCAAATCTCCTTTATATCCACCAAATATTCCACCACCAGCTAATTCATTAAATCCCGCAACTACATCTGCAACTGTAATGTAATCATCCATAAATTCTTCCGCTGTCCATTGTTCTATATTATTAGATGGGTTCATAAAAGATATTTTATGTCCTTTGTATATTTCAACATCTTCAAATGAGAACTCTGCTTGTAATCCATAAAATCCATTCGCATCTCGTATGTTTGAGGAATTAGATGAATTGATAAAATCAAATTGAGTATCGGTGTAGATATAATATTCAGCCCAATATTGGTCATCGGATTTGTAAGTTATTTCATCATTCCATAAATCAAATAATTGTAATTGTTTCAAATCAGTAAAGGTAAATCCACTTGCAAATTCTCTTTTATCTATACCAACTCTATATCTTTTATTTGTGTTATCATAATCATATACCACACACCATTCTACATTACCACCAGTTGTAGTTGCTTTCTTACCATCTGCCATCTTAACTAAATTTAGATAATCAGTTATATCTTTACTACCATCATCATCTAAATAATATTTTGAATTCATAGTAGAAGTATTGAAATATGTTGAACCATCTTGTTCATTTGATGCATCATAATATACACCAAATCTATATTCTTCTGGTGCTAATTGAGAATGGAATTCTAAATCTAAATCAACTTCGGGTTCTGTTGTAGTACTTGTACCACTTGGGTTTATATTTGTCCAAGTTCCAAATTGATGATTAGAACTAACTTGGTTATAATAAGGATTTGAGGAATTTGCTGGTATTGAATATGCGAAGTAGTAATAATCCCCACCACCATATTCTTGGTATCTAAATTCAAACTCATACCATTTAGTTTTATCTAAAGTTGCAGTTCCATATACATAAGAACAACAACCCCATTGATATGTCATTGTTTGCCAAGTAGTAGTTCCTACTTCTCTATATCGAGTTTCTGATGAATCATCTGCATAAGTTCTAATATTATAAGTTCCACTTTTGTTTGGTTTGAACCAACCAGAATAAACTATTGCAAAATATGAACTTCCATATCGTGGTGGGTGTCCTCCATTTAATCCAGTTGAACCATATGGTGATACTTCTCCAGTATGAGTTAGTGTTGTACCTGGTTGGTTTGTATCAACCATTGCATCAAACTCAGCAGTTGAACCTGCTCCTCCACTATATGTTACACCACTTAAAGTAGAACTTGCACCAGTACCATAGTGAGTTTTGTAGGATTTATAATTTATATATCCTTCACCACTTTGTCCAAAAACTAATGTGGGTAAAAGTAATAATATGTAAATAAGTTTCTTCATTAAAAATTATCTTTTGGTTTATCTAATCTGAAATATATTGTTCCACCAACATAAGGTCTTAGTTTTCCAAGATTATTTTCTAAATCTATTAAATCGTTTCTAAAACCAACATCTATACTAAACATTTTATCATTTTTGAATTTATGTAAAACTTGTACATTTGCTCCACTAAAGTAATTTTCCATATCCCATTGATATGCAAATCCAGCATACCATTTAGATTCTGGTAATTCATACCTTGGTACTATCACTTCATATGGTTTATCTACATAAACAGTTTTAACTACCTCAACTGGTTTTTCTATCTCTTTGATTACCTCTATGGTTACAGTATCGGTTTTTGTTTCTGTAATATACTTTGGTACATATACTTTCTTTTCTACAAGTTTTTCAACATAGATACTATCAATTACAGTCTGAAGTACTTCTATTTCTTTAATCTTTTCTACTTCCTGTATTGTTGGGTTCAGATACATCCATACTGATAATCCTATTAATACTCCTATTACTCCTAATTTCCAATCTATTTTTTTCATATTTTTATCTCCTTAAAAGGGTAACTTTGCTCCTATCATAAACGAATTCATAATTGGAACAAACTCATTACTACTATAAATTATCGTCCATCCTGCATTGAACGAAAATGATTTTGTTAATTGTATTGTGAAGGAATTTGCAAGAATCCCTATAAAATCTTTTGATGTCGATGAGAAGGCATCAAACCCTTCTACTTTTTCTGTATAAGATAATGGGTTTTGTGCACCAATCAATGCTGGTGTGTACATTATTCTATCGTTTATTTTTACCATATTTGTGTAAAGAACATTATATCCCATAGTACCCATTTTTGGCATTGTATTTCCAAGTGCATCTTTACCAAACATAAACGAATAACTAACACCCAATCCAACAGTTCCATACTTACCCATAGGTTTCATTCTACTGAGAGATAATGTAGTTGAATTCATCTGATAATTTCTCATATAAGATAGATTTGCTGCATCTACCCAAGTTACTTGATAATTTTCATTCAAACTTACTTTACTTCTTCCTACTGATAATCCAACTTGTTTCATATTATCATATATTTGTAAGTTTGCTGTATTTGTTATATCACCATAGATTGATGATTGAGATGCTCCAATTGCAAGTATTTGGTTGTATTCTCTTGTTAAAGCTTGCATTGACATTATATCTGCTTTCAATACTACTGGCATAAATTTCTTTTTCTTTTCTTCTTCCTCTTCTTCATCTTCTTCCTCATCTTTTTCTTCTTCCTCTTCTTCTTCCTCATCCTCTTCTTCCTCTTCTTCTTCTTTTTCTTCTTCTTCCTCATCCTCATCTTTTTCTTCTTCTTCTTCCTTTTCTTCTTCCTCAGATTCTTCTTCACTTTCTTCTTCACTATCTTCATCAGATTCATCAGAATCATCATCGGAATCATCATCAGAGTCATCATCACTGTCTGAATCATCATCGGAGTCATCATCACCATCACCATCTGAATCATCTCCATCAGAATCATCATCTCCATCACCATCACCATCTCCATCACCATCACCATCGCCATCTCCATCGGAATCAGAATCACCATCCGAATCCCCATCACCATCTCCACCATCTCCATCGGAATCACCATCCCCATCACTACCATCACTATCTCCATCTCCACCATCAGAATCTCCACCATCAGAATCTCCACCATCTCCGCCATCTCCATCAGAGCCATCAGAACCATCTCCACCATCTCCACCATCGGAATCACCACCGCCTCCATCAGAATCGCCTCCTCCACCATCGGAATCACCACCGCCTCCATCAGAGCCATCAGAACCTCCACCACCATCAGAGCCATCGGAGCCACCGCCACCATCTCCACCACCATCAGAGCCACCGCCTCCGTCTCCTCCACCACCAGAGTCTCCACTTCCACCACCACTATCTCCACTACCGCCTGATGAACCACTATCCCCACCACCACTTGAACCACTTGAACCACTTGAACCTGAGTTGGTATTATTGGTTGCGTTGTTTGCAGTATTATTAGCGTTGTTGGTTGCGTTACTAGCAGATGAACAAGGTGAGAGTGCTGCCCACCAAGCATATTTCTGAACTAACCATTGTTGGAGTTCACCATTAGTATATTGTGCGTATGTGAATAATTTGGCTTCGTTGTAGAATGCAACGATAGCGGAACCACTTGTGAAATCAGCGGTAACCACTTGTACTTCACCAGTACATCTATCTACAAATGTCTGTGTGAAGGTTTGTCCATAACTAAAGTTAGTTATGAACCAAAACGCAAGTATCGATAGTAGTTTTTTCATTCATTAGTTTTCGAATATTTTTTTTCTAATCATTCTTGCTACTATTCTTGCTGAAGCCGTTTCTAATGCTTTTCTGGTAGTTACCCCAATTGCTGATTGTCTGAAGTTTATTTCCTCCAAATCTAACCCCAACAAACCTTCTTGAGTCTTAACGGTATTTGCCTCACCGAGACCAGAACCTACAAAGTAAGTACCATTCTCTGCATTAGTAAAACGAACTTGTAATCCCAAACGAGTTGTTTGTGTTTGTTTAGAACCATCTTTTAAAGATAAAACTTCATCTTCTGAAACTGAGAAATCGTAAATCTCTATTGTAACGAAATATTTCGCTAACATTACTTTACCCATTCCATAAACTTCATTTTGTGAAACACCTTTTCTCGATGCAACCCATTGTGATTTCATTCTATTTTTAATCTCTGACTTCTCTTCTACGAACTCGAATCTGTTTGTCCAGTCCAAGTACTCTATTACCATGTTTGTTACACCTAAACCTACTCTAGCATCCTTTAACTCAGGCCACATTTCGTAAACCCCATCACTAGCAGATATATTAAGTAAAGCTATAGGAATATATGGTCCATCGTAATCAGATACATCATCAATAGATTTCTTTTTTTCGAATTCTGCTTGATACGTTTCTGCTTTAATTTTACCAACAGTTTGTCCAATAGTAGTTTGTGCGAATAATACACATAAAATTAAAATAAATATATTCTTCATTTTTTATTATCTTTCATATGCTTAGTTAAGTTTGGATACATTTCCAAACCTGTTTTTATTAACCAAGCATCAATTTTGATTATTATTTCTATAATTTTCTTCATATTTAATTCCCTAGTGTATCAAATATACCAAATGTTGCGTTATCTACTGCTGATGGGTTCATGATGATGTGACTAATCACAGCAACTAAACCAAGTACAACCATAGATAATAAACCAGCAACCCATATTTTCAATATAATATCAACTATCTTGTAGTCTGACATCTTATCTCCGAAAATTTGTTTTATTACTTCCATTGCTTATTATTATTCTCCATGTATTAATGTTAAACGTTAGTGGGTATCTTTTATATTCTTAGGTAATCTCCAACCATGAATCCTCATTTGCCAAGAATACCATCCTGCAAATCCAAAGAAACATAATAACCAAACACCAGCTAACCATTCGTGTTCGTTCATTAAATCACCTAACATTAAAAAGTAAGCATTTAGAAACACTATACCAGCTATAAATCCGATACCTTGTCCATTTACTTTCCACCATTTTTTGAAACTACTCATTTTTCTCCTTTATTTAATTTTACCAATCTACTTGTTCTTCTTTTTCTTTTTTCTTTTCAACAGGAACTTTAACTTCTTTTATTATAGTTTTAGTTTCTGTTTTTTGTTCTGGTATATTGATTACAATATTTGGTCCTTCTACATTTACTGATTGATTGTTTTCTTGAACAATCTCAGTTTGTGGTTCTGATTCATCTTCTATTCCTACAAATGATTTAACCTCATCTATAAAAACACCACCTAATGTAGTTAGTATAATACCAACTCCTGCTATTATTTGATTCTTTATCTGTGAAAAGAATCCTTCTTTTTTCTTTTTTCCCATTGTTTCTCCTTTAGTTTACTACAAATGATTGGTTTCCCAATATATTGTGAAATTCATCTGTTAATTGAATTTGATATCCACTTTTTTCTAAAGATGCAACATATACTTTAAGAAGGTTATCACCCTCACCAGCAGTTATCATCTCTTGAGATATCAATTCATTATTCATCCCATGTCTAATCTTTATTCTGTATTTACCATCTAGTGGTAATTTTACATTCATTGCAACTCTATCAGTTACAATAGTGTTTTCTAGTTTTATACCAATCAATTCTTTAATCTGTAAAGATTCTGGTACTTCTTGGTCTGGATAAAGTGTTACTAAATCATCATCTTGGTAACAACCCATTATTAAAACCAAACTAAGTAATGTTATTATTTTTTTCATTTTTTTGTTTCCCTTTTATTATTGTATTATAAAATTAATTTGTGTTCCATCAGCTTTTACGCCTTCTTTAACTCTAAATGATATCAATCCCGATGTATTATCTATTGTTTCTAATGGTGTGAATATTAGTTTGTATGGTGTTCCTTGTTTAACTGTTGAACTAACGTTTTGGTCAAATGAACCAACTCTTACATACCCATCTTCTATTACGTTTGAAAAGTTAGTCATTTCATTACCAGTATCAAATATTACATTTTCTAAAGATAATATGTTAGGGTCATATACGATATTAAACTGAGAACCAACCATATCTTCAATCTCAGAATTAATTGAAAATACTACTTGTCCATCAGAATTTATTTCTGATATTAAATCAATGTTTGCAGTTTCTGTTGAACTAAACTTAGAACCAGGTGCTGATGATATTCTAAATGATGATGAACTTGCTACTACTGTTTTTTCACCACTACTAACTGTTGGCTCCCATGAGTGAGAGAAGTTTACATCACCAACTAAACCATGAGCTAAATCAATTGTTTTAGAACTAGCATCTGAATCAATTGGTGTGAATGATTTAGCGAATGTTACTACATCATTAGCAACTGCACCATATGTAGATGCTATACCACTATAATCTTCCGTTTGTCCATCTTGTGTGATTAAGTTTGTATTAGAACTATCTACACCTTGAAGGTAAGCAAGTATCTCATATGAATCTTGGAAATCAACAACACCACCATCACCAACAACATCAGCCATTATATCTTGTACGAAATAATCGAATGTAGTTGAACCACCACTTGGACCAGAACCTGCTCCAATTGCTTCAGCGAATACTAATGCTAAATCAGCTACAGTTACAACCTCATCTAAGTAAGTTGCATCTTCGGCTAAGTTTGCTTCTGCAGTATAAGTTACGTTGTTTTCTAAACCACTTACAGATGCTTGTCCACTTTCATCAAAAGTACCAGTTGCAACTGATTCACCTGCACTATTCTTAATAGTATAAGAGTAATCTGTTTTAACTGAATTTGCAGTTTTAAGGTTAATAGTAAATGAACCAGCATTACCACCTTCGATACCACTTAGTGATTGTGTAGATGGAGATTTCTTAGTTTGAATTTGTGTACCATCTGATTTTTGGTAGTTTGCCCAATTCACTTTAATGATATTATTGTAGTTATCATATCCACTATTGAACTTATCCTTTACTTTGAAACTATACTTTACAAATTCATTACTATTTGTATATGCAGCTGAAGTTTGAACTGTAATTCTTTCTACACCCCAATCAGCACCTGTCTCATATGAATTAGCACCTGCTTCATCTTGCCACCAAGTGTATTGTACATCCATATCATCTTCATCAGAATCTGATTTAGGTACAAACTTGTATCCTGTCCAACTATTTCTGGCAAATGATGCACCTGTTGGTGCTTGTGATTCGTGTGAGATATAAGATAACAGTTTGTTGTTATATTCGAAATCAAATTGAGCCAATGTCAAATCTCCTTCGTCTCCTTTGTTGTATTGGAACTTCATAACTAAAGTATCCCCTACTTTTGTTACTGTATTCACTGGACTATAATTGATTTCCGCTTGTCCAAATGAACTTAGTGTAAAAAATACACTAACTAATAATAATAAAATTTTTTTCATAATAATTCCTTAATAATTTGCTCACATACTTTCTTTAAAGCAATAGAGGCTGTTTGTTGATTAAATGTTCCGTCTTGTGCAACTACAAGAGTAGAGGTAGAAATAGTTTTACTTGTTCCTTTCTGAACAGTACTTTTTTTAACCTTTCCCTTGACTTCTAATTCACCAATCGCAACGATTTGCGTTAATGAAACATCTTTGTGAAACACCGCAACCGATGTTCCAATATTTTTTATATCAAAAAAGACCAATCTTACGTTTATTTGCGTAGATGCTTGGTCTGATAAATCATAATCTAAATCCATTAATAATTCTTGGAGGATATTCTTTACACCAACTGCAAGGTTTCGGTTACCTGCAAACTTACCCATACGGATTTCGTTGGTTACTTCACCGACCTTAATGAGGTTATCATCACTTGTGTGAATCTCGTTTGAACCAGATGGTAATAAAACAAAGATACACAAAATGAATATTTTAAATACATTTAATGTAGCGTACTTCAAAGTAATCTCCTATATTATTAATAGATTACTGTAACTAATTAAAAAAACGATTAATATAAACTAATTGTGTAGAACTGCCCTTATAGGGATTGTTGGGTATAACTTGTTTTATTTAAGTAATTTCTTACAAGAATAAATATAAGTATTAGAATTAAAAGGTAGGTTTATTGAATTTTTTTTAGTTCTGGTAGAAAATTATCGTGGGATATTTTTTTAAATTCCTCTCTTCTATCGTAAACTGAGAGAGAATTTAGATAATGATAATGTCCTCTATATTTGTAGTTTTCACAAACTACTAGGTTTTTTATTTTAAATTGATGAATTTCTTCATTTTGTTCTCTAACGAGTTTTTCACTACCCACCATTAAAAAGGTATCTTCATATCCATAGTGAGCAAATGAATCTGGTATTCCGATTCTATTTAGAAGTTTTCCACTTATACAAGTGAACCATCCACCAGCAAATTTAAATCGAGATTGTGGGGAATTTGAATTTAATACAGGTACAATACTAATATCTCCCTTGATACCATTATCTTTATACGGGTCATTTGTTAAGTGATAATCAAGTGGTTTATCTAAGAACTGTTCATTTACAATACAATCCCAAGTATTATCCCAAATTCTAACTATCTCTGGTGTGATTATAGAATTTAGAAAATCTTTATTTGTACCTTTCATACCTTGTTCCATATAGAACAACGTTCTTTCATCAAATATAATATCAGTATCTAACCAAATAAAGTAATCTGCTTCTCTATGTTTTTCTAAAGAATATCTTCTCTGAGATACACATCCTTTTATTTCTGTTGAAGTTTGAATATTTTTTGTACACCAATCTGTTGTTGATAATAATTTTAATAATTTATCTTCAAAAAACTTCTTTGGTAAAGATGATTTATTCCAATTTACCATATCATCTGCCAAACACATTGTTACATCTAAACACCAATCTATTTTTTTATCAATGTAATAAGATGCTTTTTTTAATTGAGTTAGAGTATTTTCTAAATCATCTATTTCATATGGTAAACAAAAAATTGATATTACTACTTTCATTATTTGTATTTATTATAAATAAATTCTTTAAATGCTGGTAGTCTATCGTACTGATGTACCAAACAGAATGGTTCTCCTTTTTGATTTTTTACTATGTAGTTCTCATCTACAATTGGTGTTGGTTCTAATAGTACATCTTTAAACTCATCTTTCTTTACCAACACAGTTCCTAATTGGGTAACAAATCCTTCTTCTTGTTTTACTGTTTGAACACAATCACTAATATGATGTAAGTTAATTAAAACATTATAAGCTGCTTGGTCTGATAATTGTCCTTGATTAGCAGTTGTTAAACTCCATCTGTAAATATCTATAAATAAATCTCTAAGATAACAAGCATCACCAACGATAGTTCCTGCACAATAAGATGTTTTATTTTGTAACCATTCCCACTCCATAGGAAATGAAGTTCCTGCATTTACACAAGCCCAAGGGTCATCTTTAAATGTGATACATTCTGAGAATGATAATATATCATCTTCCATATTATGTTCAATCCAATTTGTTGGGTCTACTTGAAATATTACATCTTTAACATCGGTCCAAATAACTGTACCTTTTATTTCTGAACCTAATAGTTTATACAAATCTCTAAATCTCTGTAAGATTATATGTTGTTGGAGTTCTCCACCAAATAAATCCCACCCTTTTGATTTAAGGTAGTCTATTGTTTCTTGTGGTACATCATATACCAACATTACTTTTCTACCCTTGTAACCTGTCTGTTCAATTGATTCTACATAAGGTCTTATATCATCTGCCTTATATTTTGTAATACATCCTAATATTGTGTAAGTATCATCATCCATTATAGTGTAATTAAGTTTGGGTCTTTACAACCTGTTAATATTTCAAATTCATGGAAATCAGGCACTTCCCACAATTCACATAAATCATGATTTTGAATTACTTCGTACCCACCTAACATAAAAATGTATTGGAATAGGAAATCTTCCCAACCAAATATTTTATTTATTTTACAGAACTCATCATATACATCTGTAAACTTATCTAATATTCTTTCGTAACTATCCATATAATGTTCTCTATTAAAAATAGTTCCTCCACCACTTGCATAACCAGGACAATCTCCAATACCACCAATCTCTTTAGAATAATCTAAAAACTGTTTTGGTATCATATTTGGTCTCATTCTAACTGGTGATGGTGCAGTTGGATGAATTGCAATTGAAAAATCTGTATCTAATATTGAGATGTTCTTTAATACAAAATCATCTTCTTCAAATAACATCATATATTTTGAATCAGTTTTAGTACATGCAGAATATACTCCTCTTAACCATTCTACTGCTTTTTCTTTTGACCAATAATCATATCCTATATCTCTATTACCAAAGTTTCCACAATACCCTAATTGAAAATTATTACGAGTAACTGTTGCATTTAGTTCTTTACCTACTTTGGTATATCCATCTACATCACCTTCATAATCTACATTGATAAACAAATCAGCATCAGGATAAAATTTACGAAGGGTTTGCATAGATTTCTTTCCTGCTTCTATTTCTTTCCATGCCCACCAATATCCACTTATTAATTTACTCATATATTATGCCTTTCTTGTTAATATGTATAACTCATTTTGTATTGCGGTTCTGAATTCATCATCAACCCATTGTACTTTATCTTCTCCAACTTGATTTACCATCGGTAAATACCAATTATGCATTGCTATATTTTTACCTTGTGGTGGATTTTCTTCCATTTCAATTATAGAATCAATAACATTATCTAACATTTTATATGGAAATACTAAAAAAGTATCATTAACTATTGGTAAATCTTTAAGTTCTGGTTCTCTCCATAAGAAATTCATTTTATCAAAGTCAAAATTATATTCTTCAAATGGATTTTTAAGAAACTTAATATCGTATCTAGTTGACATAACTAAAT
>ENA-OWPI01004497-OWPI01004497.1-marine-metagenome-genome-assembly--contig:-NODE-4497-length-11117-cov-2.472101_pt1 | contig 11117 bp, 8 predicted proteins | sample MGYA00238138_ERZ651775 | MGnify/ENA primary metagenome ERZ651775 (study PRJEB26906, sample SAMN06265043) | marine metagenome | isolation source: Helgoland LTER site | place: Germany:Helgoland, sampling...
TTATCTCATGGGCTTCTATTGTAGCCTCTACAAGGTCGCAATTCTCAAAGGTTTCTATCTCTGTTACTGGTTCCTTAGTAGGTATAAAACCTTCTATTTGGTCGCCATTAAATACGCTGTATTGTTTAATCATTGGCACTCTATCAATATCGCCAGTCTTTTTGTTTTCATACTCATTTATTTTAAAATATATAATGTGAGTACCCTTTGAACCTTTCTTTACTTGCCAGCCCTTTGCTTGAGCTTGCTTATAGGTTAGCCATTCATCAGATTCAAAGTTGTTAGCGAATGAGGATACAGCGAGAGAGAATACATTTATCCCTTGATATTCCTTGCCGCTGATGCTGTTGATATTACCGCTTGCTTTGCTGCTCCAAGTTTTAAGCCAGTCAGTACCATGCTCATTAATTAGAGCAGTTATTTGGTCAGTCAGAGCTTGATATGTATCTACTTTATTCATAATGATTACCTTTTTAGTTAGTTAGTTATTAAGTTACTGAATCGCATATTGGACTAACCGCAGTTATCTGTCAAACATTATTTTTATAATTTTTGTAATTTCCTACACATTTGCAGATCATATTTATAATTTCTTGGTAGAACCTTATGCACATGCGGTAAAAGATGATGATGTTTCAAGAAGACTTATTTTTACAGCTTTACCAGAAACCATTGTTCTTTTCGGATTCCTTTCAATATTTTTGCTTTAAGTGAGAATATAGGACTAATTGGAGAAATAGGGAGGTGTATGAATGACATTAGATGTATTAGCAAAAGAAATTGCAACACAAGCGAAAGCAGAGGCAGCATTGATTATTGCCGATGCTAAGCAGCAAGCCAAGAAAATTGAAGATGAAGCTAAATCTGAGGCTATGAAATTTTCACAAGGCGTACAATCGCGCGCAGAGAGAGAAAGTGCGCAGTTGTCAGTAGAATTAGTTGCATCAGCTAAACAAGCAAACCAGAAGCATCTTCTAATCGCTAGACGCGAAGAATTGGATGAGACCTGGAATTCAATACGTGTATCGGTGGCGTCACCAGATCTCAAAGGTCGTTCTGATGTCCTAAGTGCACTTTTAGCTGAAGCGAGCAAATCTGGAGAAGGAATGTTACTTCGTCCAGTTTCGACTGATCGCAAAGCGCTTGAAAAAGGGAATTTTTCTCTTGGTGACGACGTTGAAGGATTAGGGGGCTTTGTCCTTGAATCTAAAGACGGTTCAATAGTACTTGACTATCGATTTGATAGTCGTCTAGAAGAAGCTTGGAATGCTAATCTAGGTACTGTAAATAAAACTTTATTTGGTAATTAATTGGTGAAAATATGACTGGAATAGTAAGTGGCCGTTCTAATATTTACAACGCTTCAGCTCGCGCTAAAGCACGTAAGGCTTCTCTAATTGATCCCACCCGTATGCGACAATTGTTGCAATTAGGCCCGGAATCAATTGGTGCAAGTATTGGTGAGCTAGGATATCGTTCTGAAATGGATATATATTCCGCTCGTATGGACGGGGCTGATGCAGTAGAAGCTGCACTTTTCCACAATCTTGATAATGATCTATCTGAGGTAATGAGATTCTGTCAAGGGCCTCTTAAATCAATAGTTTCAGTCTATGTTGAACGTTTCTCTTATGAGAAGGCAAAGACCGTTCTCCGTGCAGTTAACGGCGGATGTTCAGATGAATTAATTGAATCACAAATTCTTCCTTCTGAAAATCCTAAAAATTCATTATGGCTTGAAATTGTTAGGAATACAGAGACAGTTGCAGAAGCAGCTGGTGCAATGGCAGGTACGCCTTGGGGCAAGGAATTAGGTAAATTAGAAGGTACTGAATCAACACTAGAAGAAATGGAAGATGCATTGGATCGACAATACTACAATCACGCTTTGAAAGTTTCTCGAGGAAAGGATTCCAGTATCCATCTAATGAAGTATATCAGAACCGAGATCGACCATCGAAATATAATCAATCAATTCCGTGAACTACGTCAAAATATTTCTCCAGACAAACGTTTACAGATGGTTATTTCAGGCGGTCGTATTCAGAACTCAGTAATGGCACAAGCGTCCCAAGCAACATCTCAGGAAGCGATAGTAGATGCTCTTCGCCGTAGCAACTCATTTGATGATGAGGGCTTCGATGAAGCACTTCAACAGTCAAAAGTCACGGGTTCTTTAGATCCAATAGCATCTCTTTTGACACATAAAAGACATGCGATGCTAAAGCGTTTCGCGTATCTTAATCCGGTGTCATCATTCCCAGTAATTTACTATATCGAGCGTAAAGTGCTCGAAATACAAAATCTTCGTCTTCTTGTGCGTGGGAAGACGATTGGCCTCACATCAGAGGTATTAGAAGCACATATGGATTTTTGAGGTAGATATTATGGAAATAGCAATAGTCGGATCCCTTGATTTCACTCTTGGTTTCCAGCTTGCAGGTGTTTTGAGATTACACAACCCTGCTAATTTAAATGAATTGACTTCAACAATGAAGTCATTATTGAATGAAAAAGAAGTAGGAGTTGTTGTAATTGATAACTCCGATTTATTACAGCTTCCGGAAAGATTGCGAGTGCAACTATCCGAAAGTATCACACCCACTGTATTGGGTATTGGGACCGAAGAGGATAATACCCTCAGAGAGTCCATCAAGTCGGCACTAGGAGTCGATTTGTGGAAGTAAATCCTAGGAAAAAAATAAAGGAAGTGAATTAAAAATGAGTAAAGAAAATGGAGTGATTTATCGCATCTCTGGACCAGTTGTAACCGCAGTAGGAATTTCGCCAAGAATGTATGAAGTTGTGCGAGTAGGTGATGAAGGTTTAATGGGAGAAGTTATTGAATTACACGGCGAACAATCAGTTATTCAGGTATATGAGGAAACCTCGGGTGTCAGACCTGGTGAACCGGTTATTAGAACTGGGCAAACCTTGTCTGTTCAACTAGGACCAGGTCTTTTAACTAAGATTTATGATGGTATTCAGAGACCTCTACCTGAACTTGAGAAGACCATGGGTGTTTTCATCAAAAGAGGAGTCGATGCAGATGGTTTAGATCTAGAAAAGAATTGGGATTTCAAAGCAACCGCTAAGGCTGGAGACTCAGTTACGTCAGGAGATGTTATTGGGACAGTCCAAGAAACAAAGACTATTGAACATAGAGTTATGGTTCCTCCGGGCACCTCTGGTGTGATCAAGAGCATTAGTTCTGGAGAATTTAATGTGACTCAAACTGTTTGTACTTTAGAAGATGGAAATGAAATTCAGATGATGCAAAAATGGCCAGTCCGTACTCCACGTCCGTTTACAAAGAAACACGCTCCAGAGGTTCCTTTACAAACAGGTCAGAGAATTCTTGATTTCCTTTTCCCTCTAGCTAAGGGAGGGACAGCAGGAATCCCTGGGCCATTTGGTTCAGGTAAGACAGTTACACAACAGCAACTTGCTAAGTGGTCAGATGCAGATATTGTTGTTTACATTGGATGCGGTGAACGTGGTAATGAGATGACAGAAGTTCTTGATGAATTCCCTCATCTTATAGATCCTAAAACAGGTGAGGCGTTGATGAACAGGACCACCATGATTGCTAACACATCCAATATGCCTGTAGCAGCCAGAGAAGCTTCAGTTTATACCGGAATTACAATTGCTGAATATTTCAGAGATATGGGCTATGACGTTGCTTTAATGGCTGATTCAACTAGTCGTTGGGCTGAAGCAATGAGAGAAATATCATCTCGTTTAGAAGAGATGCCCGGTGAGGAAGGTTATCCTGCATATCTTTCCAGCCGTCTTGCAGAATTCTATGAGAGAGCAGGAAGAGTCGAGACTCTTGCTGGGGGCGATGGTTCAGTATCTGTAATAGGTGCAGTTTCACCACCTGGTGGAGATATTTCAGAACCAGTCAGTCAAGGAACTCTACGTATTGTTAAAGTATTCTGGGGGTTAGATGCAGGTCTTGCACGTCAAAGGCATTTTCCCGCAATTAATTGGCTAAATTCTTATTCACTATATCCACCTTCGCTTGATCAATGGTATAGGGATAATATTAACAGTAACTTCCCTGAAATTAGGACTGAAATCAGTGCCCTACTTCAAGTTGAAGCAGAATTACAAGAAATTGTTCAGTTAGTCGGTTCCGATGCCCTACCAGTTGATCAACAACTAACTCTAGAAGTTGCTCGTATGATTAGAGAATTTTTCCTACAACAGAATGCATTCCATGACGTAGATACTTATACCGATTTAAAACTCCAGTATACTATGGCTAAGGCTATACTTTCTTTCCAAGAAGAATCTAAGAAAGCTCTAGCAGGTGGCGCTGCTCTTGAAGATGTAGTCAACGTGCCTGCACGTACTGATCTTATGAGAGGAAGATTCGAATCAGGTTATGATGTCAAAATTGATGAAATGCTAGAAACAATGATCAAACAAATTGCCGAGACTATGGAGGATAACTGAGAGGTGGTATAAATGACTGGAAAAGAATATAGAACAATTACAGACGTAAAGGGGCCTCTTGTGTTCCTAAATAAAACTGAACCTGTTGCTTTTGGAGAGATTGTAGAATTACGCCTCACTGATGGAACCTTAAAAAATGGCCAAGTACTCGATACATCTGACGATCAAGTTATCGTCCAAGTCTTCGAAGGTACAGCGTCAATCGATAAACAAACAGGAATTAAATTTCTTGGTGACGTGTTTAAGTTACCAGTAAGTACAGATATGATTGGAAGAATTCTTGATGGCGCTGGACGTCCAAGGGACGGCGGTCCTGCTATTGTAGCAGACGAAATGGCAGATATCATAGGTGCAGCTATCAATCCTTACTCTCGTCAGAGTCCTGACACATTTATTCAAACTGGAATATCTGCAATCGATGCTTGTACTTCATTAGTCCGTGGTCAGAAACTACCTATTTTCAGTGCTTCAGGACTTCCACACAATGATATTGCATTACAAATTGCTAGGCAAGCTAAACTGGTTGACAGCGATGATGACTTCGTGGTAGTTTTCTGTGCAATGGGAATCACGGCTGAAGAATACAATTTCTTCGTTCATGATTTAGAAAGAACTGGTGCTTTAGAAAATGCTTGTCTTTTCGTCAATCTTGCTGACGACCCTGCTGTTGAGAGATTGATTACTCCAAGACTGGCTCTTACTGCTGCTGAATATCTGGCCTTTGAGAAAGATTATCACGTATTAGTTATCTATACTGATATGACCAACTATTGTGAATCACTTCGTCAAATAGGAGCAGCACGTGAAGAAGTCCCTGGTCGTAGAGGTTATCCTGGATACATGTATACAGATTTAGCAATGCTATATGAGCGAGCGGGTTTGGTTAAGGGGAAGAAAGGCTCAATAACTCAATTTCCTATATTGACAATGCCTGGAGACGATATTACTCATCCTATACCTGATCTTTCTGGATATATTACCGAGGGGCAAATTGTTATTTCTCGTGAGCTTCACCAGAAAGGAATTTATCCTCCGATTAACGTCCTACCATCTCTATCCAGACTTATGAATGCAGGAATTGGCGATGGTAAAACTCGTGAAGATCATAAATCAGTTTCTGATCAACTTTATGCAGCATATGCTCAAGGAAGAGAATTACGTGGTTTAGTGGCAATCGTAGGTGAAGATGCTTTGAATGAGCGTGACTTACAGTTATTGAAGTTCGCAGACATTTTCGAGAATAAATTCCTTCGACAAAGCCGAGATGAAGACCGTTCAATCTCAGAGGGAACTCTTGATTATGCTTGGGAGCTACTTTCAAATATTGACACAAAATATCTTGTACGTCTTGACCAGAAGTGGATTGATAAATATCATCCAACTGACAAAAAAGAATGAATAAATTGAAAATTATAGTTAGGAGATGAGAAAGATGGCACTAGACATCAAACCAACACGCTCAGAACTGATAAATTTGAAGCGTCGGATAAAACAGACTTCAAGTGGATATAATCTCCTTAAAATGAAGAGAGATGGTTTATTCTTTGAATTCCGTACACTATTGGCTGAAATGATTGCAGCAAGAGAAGAACTTGTAGGGACTTATCGTGACGCATTGAAATCAATTGCCTTAGCGTCATCTATTGAAGGTGGATTAGCAGTTAAAAGTGCAGCAATTGCCGCTACATCAGGTCCTGAAGTAATGGTGTCAAGAAGAAATATAATGGGCGTCGTTGTTCCTAAAGTTGAAGGTGCAAATCTTACAACCACTGTTGAAACAAGACCTACTGGAATCATTGGTGGTTCGCCATATATTGATGAATCAGCTGATTCTTATTCTATCTTAATATCAAAAATTGTCAAGGCAGCAGAAATGGAAGCAACTCTCAAAAGGTTGCTTGAAGAGATTGAAGCAACAAAAAGACGTGTTAATGCCTTGGAGTTTGTTGTTATTCCTGAAATGAAAGAGGCACAATCATTCATTCAACTAAGATTAGAAGAGATGGAGAGAGAAGAAACATTCCGTCTTAAGAGATTCAAAAACAAGTAACTTTGTATTTCTTTCTGCATAGCAGCACACACGGTTTGATAGGGGGTAATCTATGCTCAGTAGTCAAGTAAGATGGTGGGGTGACTATGTCTGACAGCAAACCAATTGTTATCGATAAAGAAACTTGGAACCAAAATGAGTTTCTAGAAACTATTTGCAATCGCTATTTTATTATTGGTAATCAATCTAGTATTGGTAATATCTCATGGGAGATAAATAGTCGTAATGGTGAGGATATTAGCTCAAGTCTAATTCTTCTTAATAAACATCTCAAACCCTTAAGTTTGATAGGGCTATTAGATGAAGGAAATCCTCCTACTTTGACAATAACAAGGTATCCTGTTGATCCCGTATATGTTCCATTCTGGCAACAGATATTAATTTGGGTGACTATGTTCTCATTTACTACATTAGCAGGCAGTTATTGGATATCTCAGTATGAGATAAGTAACTCAGTGCTGGCATATGAGTCATTAAAAGAATCGTTTGTATATTTTAGTTTCCCTATTTTCGCTGTCACCATATCGGCTCATCTTTTTAGAAAATATATTGCGTCTCTCTTTGAAGTCGAAGTTGGTAACTTAGTTCCCGTAGCATTTCCTTTGATATCTCCTTTCTGGCCATTTGGAATTGTGGGTATTTTCGGCCAAAAGCGTGTTGACACCATAACATATCCAACTCGTCGTTCATTAGGTTTGATTGAATCTTCATCTGCATTTGTATTCTTAATAGGGGGTTCTATATTCTCATTCATAGGTATTTCATTGACCTCTGATTTACCTCCAGAAATTATATCTGATCCAATACTATTAGAATTAAGCGTTATAGTTGATTTGTTGTCGAATCTATTTATTGATTCGGATATTTCAGTAAGGCTTCAGTGGGTCCATCCATTAGTGTTAGCAGGTTCAGGATTATCGATAATTGGTTGGATACTTCTACTTCCTATTCCTGGATTCCCAGGGGATCGAATTTTACATTCAATAATTGGTCCCAAAAATCTTGAATCAAATGAAAATGAAACATCATTATTCTTAGTAACTCTGGGGGTTATGTGCATAGTTTTCTTAGAAACTATATTTTGGCCTTGGTTGATTCTTGCCTCATTAGCTTCTTGGAGAAGATTTAGCGGAGAACATATACCCACTCCCTTGGTAGTTGATGAGGCATTTGGTATTGATAAGAAATTCCGAAATACGTTTGCTACAGTGATAGTTGTTGCATTACTACTAGGGTTCCCTGGAGTTCATCCAGTTAAACAAATTTCTAATTTGGAAGAAGGTTTGGATATATCAAGTTGGGATAATCAGATAGATTACTTAGGCGAAGGAATGAATACCTTGGATTTGTATCCTTCGGGAATAATGCCTGTTTCAGGAACTATACAAGTTTTAATCGATGGAGATAATGAAAGATGGGATATTGATTCTGAATGTTTTGATGATAAACTAATTTGTTATTTTGAAAATATCAGCCAAAATAATCATGGGTCATTGGACTTTTCGATTTCAGATAATAATTTAACTGACACTTCTCCTGTGCAATTACGTCTTATCATAGATACTGGAGACTCAACTAAAGAACATATTATCGCAGTCAAGTACCCTAATGTCACATCACCTGATCCTCTTTGGCACAGAGATAATCAATTTCCTAAAGAAAGAATTTGTATAAATGTTGAAGTTACTGAAAACCAATCTGGTAATTTGACTGTAAGTTCAAATCCATTCTGGTCAATAGAAAATTCAAGCTTCCTTCCAGAGGGAGTGAATGAATTATGTCTCATTTCTGAGAAAGGAGGTTGGGAGTCGTTAAAAATCGGTAATTCTGGAATTTCTGGTTATAGGATGGGGCCTATTGTAGAATTTGAATCTGATAATGGTGAAAAAAGAATTTGGAATTTGCCGATTGAAGACTCTTATGTTAATATATTCTTGAATCAAACCACTGGTCTTAGATTAAACCAGGTTACAGATGGAGTACTATATTCTGATACATTCAGTTCACCATTTTGTCCATCAGAAAATATTATTCCAACATTAGATTCAAATTCTGTAGATAATTTCACTCTTTTGATTGGTTCACCAATTATTATTGATGGAGATTATGAGGATAGTAATATATTGATTCCTGAAAGCGGATGGTTGGTAAATTGTGGTGCTGAGAATTCAAAGGCATATTATCTGAAATCCGGCTTTGATATAGACATAGACGGTTTAGTAATGAATGACTCAAAATTACCATTCTCAGATTTAACTATTAATTCAAGAGTGGATATGGATCTAACTTTAACTCTAGATATATCTAGTAATTTAAGAAATGACTCTGGATTAGAAATCTCATTGCCAGATTTAATTCTTGCAAATGATTCAGTGGATATTGGAATTAATCTTAATGAAATAGATAGCGAGGTATGGAGAGTGTTTTGGATTACCCAAGATTCCGAGAGTTTAACTCTACATTTTGCATTAAAATGTCCTATCGGGGGATGCAACAATTGAGAGTGGCAATCATTGGAGTCGGTTCTATCGGGGGGGTTATTCTTGGTGCTATGGCTGATACAGATGTAGATTTAGTCTGTATCTCTAGAGGTTCCACTGCAGCAAGTTTGTCTAATCTGGGGTTAGTTTTACACACTCCTGAAGGGAGTATAGAAGTTGTGCCTTCTGAAAGATATCTGCTAGTGGATAGTCAAGCTGGTCCTCTTTCAGAGCAGATACGAGGTACCTGCGATATTGCAATAATTTGTGGTAAGACACTGGATACGCCAGCATTAGCCGAATTAGCATCTGAGGTTCTTACAGAAGATGGGTATGTACTGACAATCCAAAATGGATTGGGTAATGCAGAAATATTAGCTAATAGGATTGGTCGTGAACGTGTCTTTGTCGGTTCACTTACCCATGCGGCTTGGCGAAGTAACGAAGGGGAGGTATATTGGGTAGGGAGAGGTAGTATTAATTTTGGTGCATTGAATATACAAGAAAATTTTAGAGCAGAGCCTCTATTAAAAATCCTCAACGACGCTGATCTTAATGCTATATTAAGCGATGATATTCAACAGATTATTTGGAAAAAATTACTGATTAATGTTGCAATTAATCCAGTTTGTGCTATTGCAGGGGTTCGTAACGGGGCTCTTTTAGAAGTCAATTCACTTTGGCAACAAGCAATGCAGGCTATGCGTGAAGCTGCTATTGTAGCACGTGCTAGCGGAGTAGATTTAGGCGATATCAAATTAGAAAATTATCTTCGAGAGGTAGTAACTATATCTCCCGAGAATAGATGCTCGATGCTACAAGATATCATGGCAGGCAGACCTACTGAAATTGATGCTTTGTGTGGCGCAGTTGTTCTAAGGGGTGAGGCAGAAGGAATACCAACTCCTTGTAATGCAATATTACATGGTCTTGTCAAAGGTATTGAGAAATCTTCTAAATTTGATTGATTATTTATTCTAAGTCCTTATTATAATGTAAGCCTATATTTTCTTCTCTACCTAATGATGCACTGACTACAATTTTTGCAACTTGAATAAGATTTCTTAGCTCTACTAAATCTTGTGTTGGTTTACATCTTTCCCAGATAATATTGACTTCATTTTCTAAATGATTGATTCTTCGCTCAGCTCTTTTCAGTCTGTCATTACTTTTTACAATCCCTACGTCCATTGTCATAGTTGTTCTAAGAGCATCTAAATCTGCGCGCAGAGGTGAATGTTCAATTAATATAGAAAGATTATCAGCACGCCAGAGCGGGATATTTTTAGGTAACTTCTGTAATGTATTTTGATTATAATTCTCAATTATTTTTTTTGCTGCCCGTTCTGAGTATACAACCGCTTCAAGGAGGCTGTTTGATGCTAGTCGATTTGCTCCATGTAAACCGGTCCTTGCTACTTCACCAATTGCATAAAGCCCCGGCATCTCTTTATCATGTACAAGCGCATGACCATAGTGGTTAACTTTCACACCACCGACCATGTAATGAGCAGCTGGAATCACTGGAACCGGATCTATCCCGATACAAATTCCATAGGATTTTAATTTTTTATCAATATTTGGAAACTTATCAACTAATTCTTTCCTATCTAAGTGTTCAGTTATAAGAAATACATGTTTGTCTCCCGTTTTCTTCAATTCCGAATCAATGGCTCTTGCTACAATATCTCTTGTTCCGAGTGACCCCATTTCAGAATATTTATTCATAAAGGAGTAACTCTCTGGATTCTTTACTCCTGATTTTTTCCAGTTTTTAATGTCCTGTTTAGTCATTAAAATTGCGCCATAACCCCTCATTGCTTCAGTTATTAAAAATGGTCTAGAACTATCTGAAGATAATGATGTAGGGTGGAATTGTATAAATTCAATGTCTTTGATATCCGCTCCAACTCTAAGTGCCATACCTACACCATCACCTGTTGCAATTGATGGATTTGTTGTTGAACGATGCAGATAACCAACTCCTCCAGTGGCTAATACTATCGCTTTTGCCGGTAATGTGTGCACTAATCCTGAAGGTGCAAGACACCAAACACCCACTACTCCTTTTTCTGGTTCTCCATATTCTTTCTGAATTAGGTCGATTGCCATCCAGTTTTCTA